>Ga0209317_1002199_pt1 | contig 14571 bp, 13 predicted proteins | sample RifGroB2_FD_183994 | JGI IMG/M metagenome (GOLD analysis project Ga0209317, IMG submission 183994) | Soil microbial communities from Rifle, Colorado, USA - Groundwater B2 (SPAdes) (version 2) | ecosystem: Environmental > Terrestrial > Soil > Unclassified | place: Rifle, Colorado | collected... | reverse complement strand
CCGATCCTGCCCATAAGTCCGGCGCACTCTCTTCTCTCTTATTGACATCAACACGTCTATCATGATTATAATCCCATGATATTATGATATTTTTCTAGAAACACCTTTCGAAGCTTTCTTGTATAACTCATTTTCGCCCGTATCCAGAGAACTACTTAATTACTTGTAGGCGCTTTAAACAAAGGACCGAACACAGATGGCAAACAATTAAAGCAATGGAAAATCCCTCGAATCCTGGATCTGGGATGCGGCATGTTCCAACCGTGGTGCCAAAGATGCACCGAAATATAAAGATTTCATCCTGCCGCTGATCTTTACCAAGCGGTTGACCTTGACGAAGACAAGATCACCTGTTTTCTCGTGCTTGCCCGACGCGGCCACAATTTCCCCTTGCCGGGAGATACGCCGCCTCATGAGGTGCTGGTGCATCTCAACCTGCTCGACAAGGGCCGGCCGACCAATGGTGACATCTTGTTGTTCGGCAAACAGCCGCAACGTTTTCTGATCACCTCCGAGGTGAAATGCGCCAATTTTCACGGCTATGAAGTGGCAAAACCCATTCCTTCGTATCAGGTGTACAAAGGCACGGTTTTCGATCTCGTCGATCAGGCCAAGGATTTCGTGCTCTCCAAGATAGACCTCTGGGTGGGAACACGGGCGGAAAGCACCCAGGCGCCGACGAAATACGAAATTCCCCAGGAAGTGGTTGCCGAAGCCATCGTCAATGTCGTCGTTCATCGCGACTACACCAGCAATGCCAGCGTCCAGGTCATGCTCTTTCGTGATCGGCTTGAAATCTAGAATCCCGGCACCCTGCCGCCGACCCTGACTCTTGAAAAGCTGCGCGGCCCGCATGCATCCGTCCCTCATAACCCGCTGCTTGCCGAGCCCATGTACCTGACCAAGTACATCGAACGCATGGGAACCGTATCCGCGATATGATCCGGCGATGCAGGGACGCCGGGCTTGCCGAACCTGAAATCAGGCTTGATGGTGGTTTTTTTGTGCTGACGATCCGGAGGAAAACGTCTGAGCCTGGGGTCCAGTCGTCGGAACCAAGTCGGGACCAAGTTGCCGGACAAGTTGCCGGACAAGTCACCGGACAAGTCGATCCCTTGCTCATCCGAGCCACCGCCTGTGCGGCCAGACCACTCTGGAGAAGCTCAGGGTATGAGTTTGATTCAAACAGATATAGAGAAAACAGATTATCCGCGACGTCCGGATGCCGGTCCAGGAAGCAGCTGATTCCGACGATCGGAATTTCCACGTAAAAAGGGGGTCGAGCAACCAGGCGGCCACTCCGTAGTGCCGCAGCGCCTTCTCCAGGATCGCAAGATGGATGTGTGCCGCTGACGGGATCCGTCGAATTTCCAGAGCGAGCAGCCCTAGGTCCCTGATGGAAGTCGATCAACGGTTTTAGTAATTGTGCAGACACATCCACAGCGCTATAATTACCTGGAGATGTTAAAAACACAGGTAAAACGCACTATTTTGCGTGACTCGACATCATCAACGGTGAAAACTCGATCCGAGATGCATATCCAGAAGTCGGCAAACCATTTAGCGCGTTATCTCTTGAGTTCGCTTTTTAATTTTAAACTAACTAAGGTACACTAAGATAATCCTATCCCCAGCATCGTTAAGGTTTGCTGAGGATGGAGATGATTAGACAGTTAAATACTTGAAGTGTAGGGAACGTTTTGCGACAAGCTAAAATTATTGTTCATTATCAGAGTTCGAGTTCTCATCATTTGTCTAAGGCGCCTGCCGAAGCAGGTCGGGCTGAAGATGTCGTCCGTTGCGTGGCGAATCTCGACCATAAAGGAATAGTCGGCAACATTTCCTTTGATAGTTCTCATGTTTTGTATAAAAAAGGCAAAGGATATACCTATGAAGTAAAATTTATGGGATTGGGCAAAGCAAAAAGAAAACGTTTTACTGTTTATAAATTGAGTGGAATTAACGCTAAAAGTGAATGTTATCAAGTAACAGATCCTGGAGGAAAATATATTGTAGTTAAAATTCCTCCACAACCTATAACTGAAATTAATGCTTATTTGGATGCTGTTGTTCATGAACGTATGCTCGCCAAGAAATTACTAGAACTTGGAATTAAAGTAGTGGTTCCTTGTGTGAGTTCAGCGATGAAACATCTGCATAAATTTAATTCTGCTAAAAGCATGTCTTCTTGTGAAATAGAAGATGCTTATATGAAAATTTTGCGGAATTCCGAGAATAAATTTATTAAACATTTTAAAATTGGGAATAGCTTTGTATTTTTTATGGAATTTCTTGACGAACCGTTTTTAGGGAAAGTTGTTCGAGAATTTTATCACGAAGAACTGTTGGTCAAAATAAAAAAAGACATTGTTGAAAGAGATTTAAATTTAATACATAAAGACGACAGACTTACTTTTCTCAGTGATTATAAAAATATTGGCCCGAAACAAAGTCTTAATGAAATATACAGTGGTTTAAGAGAAACGTATGAAAGTTTCTGTATCAGAGTTGATTCTCTGTTAAAAGAATTTTCTCTGTCGCTTGATCATTCCAAAAGAAGAGATTTCTTTATCGCTAATACCCTTGGAGAATTGATTGATGAATCTTCATTTTTGGAAATTAGCAATTTTGACAAGAATTTTTTATTAAGTAGGCTTAACAGCTTGATTAATACAACAGTTTGGAGTTCAGCATCATTTAAACGATATTCGGAAATACTTGATCGGGAAGTGAATTGGCTTGCCTTTAAATACAGTTCACGAAAGATGAAAATGATCGGAAACAATCTGTTGGCATTATTGGTGAAATTAAAAGAAATGGGTTTGGTTTTAAGGGATCTGAAAGTTGATAATCTTTTTATTACTGACCTGGAGAACATGGAATTAGGAGTAATTGATCTAGAAACAGGAGGAGATATCGGTTCGGAAAATATTGAAGGAATTGTACCGGCAGGAATGCCAAGCAACATGACAGTATCAAACCTATTATTCGTCAGCCAATTAAAAGAGATCTATGGAGAAAGTAATGTTGGGGAAATTTTACATATACAGGACTGGTATGCAACGATTGCAATGATGTTTGAAGCTAATATCGGTTTAACTTTATTTGATGATGCGCGAGATTATATTTTAAATTTAAATATGGAAATTGATACGAGGGTAGCCAATAATTATTGTGATTTCGTACGTAACCACCCTGGCGCAGAAGTAACACCAGAAATGATTGAGAAATTTTTTTATCTTTCAGACGAAGAAATTAAAGGTCATTCATGGCAGTTTTGGGCTTTGGCAAAAAGAGACTTAAAGAAAAAAAGCTTGGAATATCGCATCAAATTAAAGGAAATCAAATATTGCATGCCCGATACTCTAAAAATGAAAATTTCTGATAAAATCGAAATGAAACTTAAGCGAATTCAAGATGATTATCGAAACTATAAACTGAGCGATACGTCGATCGAATACTTGAACAAGTCCACAATTGATATTTTGAAGCAAAATTTGGCTTTAAAAGAACGATTATATATTGCTAAAAAGGCCAATAATTCAATTAAAGATAAAAAGAAATTAAAGTTGGCTGTTGAAATAGAAATTTACAAGAATTGCATTAGATTAAAACAAAAAGAAAAATCACTGAATAAAAAAATACATCTATTGACTCAGGAACAAATTTCGGCGTTCGATTTATTTCCCATTATGCTGGATTATATTATTGAGGTGATGTGTCAAGATGAATGGCACAAGTATCGTCAAAAATTTACTGGCTCATTTATGGGAAGGGAAGGTAAGAACACGCAGAGAATAGATTTCGCAGGAGGCTGGAAATCAACAATCATTCCAACCAAGGAAGAGTTGGCGCAATGGGCAAGAAAGTCCAGGGAATTTGGATTGAAGACTAGAGGATTTGGTCCCTCAGTCATGCTATCGTTTGATGCCAGGAGGAACGATGATGAAAAGACACTGAAGATATCAATTTGACTTAGTTTTAAGCCAGCGGCAGGCCCACGGAAAACCGTGTAGGTGCCGGTCCGCAACCCATATCACCTCATTTGTTCACTGCCTGGAGTACTTGTAATGCCGAAAATTACCCTTTGCTTCAAAGATGTTAAAATTCGCGAATACCCGATAGCAGAAAGGCAACCCTTGACTATCGGACGAAGACACAGCAACGATATCGTCATTGATAATCCGGCCGTTTCCGGCAACCATGCACGGATCGAACCAGTTGCAACAACCTTTATCTTGAAGGATCTGGACAGTACCAATGGCACCTTCGTCAACGAGGAAAAAATCGCCATTCATATCCTCAGGCACAACGATGTGATTCTGATAGGCAATCATAAACTTATCTTCGATTGCTCAGATCATTTAAAGGCGTCATCAAAGGTCCGCGATGATTATGACGTCGGCAAGACCCGGGTCCTTAATGTCAAGTCATACCATGACCTGAACAAGAAAAGTGCGGATAGTTTACCATCAGAAGTTCATCATGGGCACGATTCGGAGGGACAAAAAGCGAATAATCTGTCATTTTTTTCAAGATTGTTGAGAAAAATATTGGGCTGAAATGTGGAAGAGGCAATCAAGTTTCTCGTCCAACATCTGGAATATTCTTATTAATCTCGCATATTATAACAAGAAACCGCATTACTCCAACATGCCGGCAATTATCCGACCGAGCGCCTGAATCATCTTTTCCGATCTCTCGGTGAACGGATGACCGCAACTGATTCGAATACAGTTTTTCGAGCCGTCGCTGTTGGTGGTGATCGCTCCGGGGACGACACATATCCTTTGCTCCCAGGCCAGGTTGAAGAGCTCCATGCCATCGATCCTGCTGTCGAGTTCCACCCACAGGATATACCCCCCGGACGGCGCCGAGAGCTTTGTCCCCTCGGGAAAGGACCGGCCGATGGCCTGGATGGTGCAGCACACCTGATTCTTGAAGGCAGTCCTGATCTTCCGCAAGTGTCTGTCATAGTGTCCGTTTTTTAGAAAATCGGCGAGAATGAGCTGGGGAAGCTTGGAGAGAACGGTATAAGCATTGGTCTTCAGGCGATCGACTCGATCCTTGAACCGTCCGGGCAAAACCCAGCCCACCCGAAAATCCGGGGCCAAGGTCTTGGAAAAGGAAGAACAGCAGAGGACCAGCCCCGCCGTATCGAAATATTTGAGGGAGAGAGGACGGGTAGCGCCGAAGTACAGCTCGCCGAAGATATCATCCTCAATGATGGGGATCTCTTTTTTCCCAAGCATCCGCACCAGTTGTTCCTTCCGCTCTGCCGGCATGTCGAACCCCACTGGATTCTGGAAAGTCGGGTTGAGCAGGCAGGTAGACACCCGGTTGTACCGCAGCGCCTTCTCCAGGGCCTTAAGATCGATGCCGCTGACAGGATCCGTCGGAATTTCCAGGGCGAGCAGTCCCAGGTCCCTGATCAGCTGCAGATAGCAGGTAAACGTCGGAGATTCGGTGACGACGATATCGCCTGCCCTGGTAACCGCCCTAAGGCAAAGCTGGATGGCATCCATGCAGCCATGGGTGACAACGACGTCCTCCTCGTCGATATGCCGGCCGATGCCGATGGTCCGGCCAGCTATCTGTCTCTTCAACTCGGGGACACCGCTCACGGTCCCGCAATCGAGCCCCGATCCCCTGAAATACCTGGCGGAAATCTTCTGCGCGGACTGGGCCAGTTGCTTTACCGGCAGGAGCTGACCTGACGGCAGGGCGGCCCCGAAGGGAGTCACATCCTCGTTTTGCAGGATCGCCAGGATTGCTTCGTTCTCCGAGCCGATCGTTACCGGGCGGGGTCGGCCGGCCGTCGTCGGGATTGCCTTCGACGGCGGCGGAAAGTTCTTCAGCAAAGGGCGGACGTAGAATCCCGACTTCTCGCGCGGTTCAACCAGACCCCGTTTCTCCATCTCGATATAGGCCTGGTTGATGGTCGATACGGAGAGACCTGTCCGCGACTGCAGCGTGCGCAAGGAGGGCAGGCGATCGCCGGCTTTGTAGAGACCGCCATTGATCTGGTTTTCCAGTTCAGTGGCGAGCAGTTGATAGCGAAAACATGCCGAAGGTGCCTGGTCGCTCATTACCTTCAATCTGTTATGGTCGGAAATGTGATTATCTGCATCTGTTAGTTCTTTAGCAGAGCGGGTAATCTTCTGCAACCATGAAAACACACAATATATCACCCCAACAATCGACCGGTTTCTTCAGGCTCCTTTTCGATTACGTTGTCTTCCTCCTGAGTCCGGAGGATTCTTCGGATTTGCCGGACCTGGTGAAAAGACAGCCGGCTTCCAGATTCGACAGCCGTTTCCACGGCGCGATGAAGATCTTCTTCTGGCTCGGTTTTACGGCGTTCTTCTGGATCGGCCTGGTGCTTCTTTTTAGAATATTACGTTGAAAAGTATCCGCGCCGGGGAATGAGGAAGATCCTCCTCCCCTCCCCCAACCGATTACACAGCAGATAAAAAGAGCGAACAGGCAATGATCGAAAAGATAACTCCCGCCGCATCCGCCGTCAGAGCGGCAGCCAGGGTATGGCGCACCCGGCGGATCTGGATGGCGCCGTAATAAACCGCCAGCACATAGAAAGTAGTTTCCGTGGAACCCTGCAGGGTAGATACCAGATAGCCGGTATAACTGTCGGGACCGATTGCCGGATCATTTATAACGGAAGCGAGGATGGCATATGCTCCCGAACCGGAGAGAGGGCGCATCAAGGCCATGGGAAGAGCCTCGGCCGGCAACCCGACTGCAGTGGTAAAAGTTGCCAGGGTGCGGACCATCACATCCAGTCCGCCACTTGCCTTGAGCATGCCTATGGCCACAAGTATTGCCACCATGTACGGAATGATGCGGAGGGCAACTTGAAAACCGTCCTTGGCACCTTCGACAAAGACCTCGTAAATGGGGACTTTTCGCATCAGGCCGAAGGCCAGGAATGCCACTATCAGCCCCGGCAGAATCCAGGGTGACGCCGTTTGTCCGAAGAAGACAGCGCAAGGTATCGACAGGGCCAGCAGCGCCAATGCGGAGTAGCTTACCCAAGGGGGGTAACCCTCAGTTTTCTCTATGGCCAGACTCTCCTCGTGGGGCTTTTCCTCTCCTGAATGTGCGGAATGAGCCTTCTCGCCCTGATTGTATTGCCCTTCGGGCGTGGTAAAAAATCGTTGATACAGCTTTGCCGATAGAACAGCCACCAGGGTGGAGCCGATGGTGGCAAAGAGTGTTGTGGGCAGGATCGCCGCCGGATCATGGGAACCTGCTGCAGCGCGAAGCGCGATTACTCCCGTGGGCAGGAGCGTGACACTGGAGGTGTTAATTGCCATGAAAAGGGCCATGGAATTGGTGGCAGTCCCTTTATGCGGATTGAGGGTATCGAGTTCCTGCATGGCCTTTATGCCGAACGGTGTTGCGGCATTGCCCAGTCCCAGTAAGTTGGCGGAAAGATTGAGAATCATGGCGCCCATGGCCGGATGATCCGGTGGAACCTCCGGAAAAAGTCGTACCATCAATGGCCGGATCAAGCGGGAAAGGATCCGGAGAAGCCCGCCTGCTTCGGCAATCTTCATCAGTCCCAAAAAAAGGGCCATAACGCCCACGAGTCCGATGGCAAGGGTAACTGCCCCGCCGGACGACTCCACCATCGCCTGGGACAGTTTCGCCATGGGAGACTGGCCGTCAGGGAAAGGACCGTTGAAAATCTGCTGCCATCCGGCAAAAAGAAAGGAAGAGAATACGATTACTGCAAATATAATGTTCATGAAAACAGTATGTTAAAGTTTATTTTGATAATTTCTCCAACAAGAATAGCAAGGGATGCTCGAATGACCGTATCATTTCGATCTCGCGATGTAAATGTTGATATTTCCAGGCTCGAAGTATTGGCCCTGCCGACCACAGGACGTTCTATCTCGTCCCGTCAAATTGGTTCTCAACAAATAAGTTCTTTCTTCAAAGTGTCACTTTCTCCCAATTGGCCTTCTGCACAAGTCTGAGGTGACTCACCCTCTCACCCTGTATTCGTGACAGCAAGGCCGATCAATCTTATTTTTTGACACTGGGAACGTCTTCCAATCAGCTTCAAAGAGTTGCAGCCGGACACGGGTAGGGCATCGGCAACATATGACCAATACAGCATCATGGACCATTCGTTGGCTTCATTCCATCGCTGAAGTCGATCGCAAGCAGTGGGACAAACTGGCCCTGCCCTTGCCGACACCTTTGCTCGAATGGCAATGGCTGCATCATCTTGAGGCATCGGGCAGTATCTCGCCCAGCTTCGGCTGGCGACCGCGTCATTTAACCGTCTGGAATGGGCAGGAGTTGATCGGAGCGGCACCGCTGTATCTGAAAACCCATAGCGATGGGGAATTCATCTTCGATCATTGGTGGGCGCAACTGGCAGCGGAATACGGGGCCAGCTATTATCCCAAAATGGTCGGCATGAGTCCGGCAACGCCTTCTGTTGGGTATCGATTCCTTATGGCGGAGGGGATCGATCAGCCCAGCCTGATGCGCCGGATGCTCTCGGCCATCGATCAGTTTTGTCAACAGGAGCGGCTGTCCTGCTGCCATCTGAATTTCGTCGATTTGCCATGGTTTGCCCGGATGCCGCCGCACGGTTTTATCGGCTGGCGGCATCAATCGTATCTGTGGAATAATTTCGACTTCCAGTGTTTCGAAGATTACTTACAGCTCTTCAATTCCAACCAGCGCCACAATATCCGCCGGGAACGCCGGCGCATGGAGAAGCACGGCATCGACATCCGCGACTTCACCGGTGATGACATCCCAACTGACCTGGCTGCCCTCATGTACCGGTACTATCTCAACACCAATGCCGGTTATGGCATATGGGCCGCCCGCTTTCTCAACGGCGACTTTTTCCAGCGAATTTTTCAGGACTACCGTCACCGCCTGCTGATTTTTGCTGCCTATTCCGGCTCTTCTTCAGTCCCCGTCGCCCTGTCGATGCTGCTGGTGAAAGATCGTCACCTGATCGGCCGCTATTGGGGCTGTGCAGCGCCTGTCAAGGACCTGCATTTCAACATGTGCTTCTATGCCCCCATCGAATGGGCCATTGCCAACGGCATCCAAACGTTTGACCCCGGCGCCGGGTCGCCTCACAAAATTTATCGCGGATTTCAAGCGGTAGCCAATACCAGCCTGCACCGGTTGTATGATCAGCGGCTCAAGATCCTTTTCGGGCAGCTCATCGACGAGGTGAACGACCTGGAACAAGCCAATATCGATGCCTTGAACCGCCAATTGCCTTTTGCCAAAGACGCATAGCATCTCGGAAAAGACATCTCCCGGATGTTGTAAATTCGCGCACCAGGGACGCACAAGGAGGACGCTGAAAAGGACCGGAGTAAAATCATTGCAAGAAAATAATCCCTGTATTTATAACCGCTCCACGGCATCGGCGACCAAACTCTCAAAAAATTCTTTTCTATCCTATTGACATACTGTCATATTTTATTATTTTAATGTTGTCGATTAGGACAAACATCCTATTTATTGTTTTTATTTTCTAAGCCTAAAAGATTATATATCTCCTCGTCTTTCTCAGACTCTAACCATGAAATTGCTTGTTAAGTCGGCGGACACCTTGGCATCCAGGTATGTGCGGGACTTCCCCAATTCGAGATGAATGATATGCCCGGCTCGTTGCAAGGGGTAACGCCGAAAAGTTGGCGGAAGAAGCGGATGCCCATAACGATTGCGTTTCTGGCCATGCTGGTGCTTACCGCAGCTTTTGTGTTGTTCCTCACGTACTATGCATCCGACGTCCGTTCCGACGTAAGATCCCATACCGAGAACCTTCTCGAACCCCATTGTGACGCTTTCAGCCGTGCCTGGGATCGTCGCGTTCTCGTCCTCGAAGGACTGCGGGCATTTGCGGAATCGAATCTCGATGGGTCAACCTCTGAAATGGGTGAAAAGTATCCTCGGTTTGCAGCCATTCTGCACCGGCAGGTCGAAGGAATACGCGGATTCTCCGTCGCGCCCGGCGGTGTTGTCGCTTTTGTCTATCCGTTCCAGGGAAACGAAATGCTTATCGGACACAATTTGCTCGGCGACCAGCGCCCAGGAGCCGGAACGGCCGTAGCGAGGACTCTTGCCTCAGGGGAAATCGCTTTGGCCGGCCCTTATGCACAGACCATTGGAGGGGAGCCGACCTTTGAAGCATTCGGTGCAATACGCGGACGAGATGGTTTTTGGGGAATGGTTTCGTCGGCAATCGACGTGCTTCCATTGCTCAAGGTTGCCGGATTCGATGGCTTGTCCCAGCGGCTTGCCCTGGCCTTCCGCAGCCTTGACGGTACGGTTTTCTGGGGGGATCCCGCCGTCTTCCAGAACGATCCCGTCATACGACACCTGGAGGGCTTCGGCCAAACCCTGGAGGTAGGGGCTTTGCCTGTTGGCGGGTGGAGGGCGGCCGTCCTGCCTCAACTGACGGCAGTGTATGCGGTTGGCATCCTTGGCATACTTGCTATGACCGGGGCCATTTTTCTCTTCGCCAGTCGTCATTCGGGTCTAGCCAGGACCATCAGGTTGCGCACCGCCGAACTGGCTCTCTCCGACGAGCGGTTCCAGGAGAGTGAAAAGCGAGCGGAAAAGGCCCTTCGGGTAAGCGAGGAACAGTTACGGCTGGCCCTGTTGGGTACCAAGGACGGTCTGTGGGACTGGGATATCAAAACCGATTATGTCTACTTTTCTCCCCGGTGGAAATCGATGCTCGGCTATGCCGAGGATGAACTGGAGGACCATTTCGATACGTGGAAAAGCCTGGTCCATCCAGAGGACCTTGCACGAACCATTGCCGCCACGCGAGACCTCGTGGCGCAACGAACGGACGAGTTCGCGGTGGAATTCCGCATGAAGCACAAGGACGGACATTATCGGAATATCCTCTCGCGCGCCTTCCTGGTCCGCAACTCCCAGGGCGAGGCCGTGCGTCTCGTGGGGACCCATGTGGATATCACCGAACGTAAACGTGCCGAGGAGGCGCTCAAAACCAGCCAGGCTCTCCTGGATAAGGCTCAGCGTCTCACTCATTTCGGCGGGTGGGAAATGAGCCTGGCGGAACTGACGCTCAATTGCTCGGACGAGATCTTTCGAATCTTCGGAGTGCCCACCCGTGATTTTCACCCGCATCTTCCCGAATTCTTTCAGATGGTACACCCGGAAGATAAGCCGATGGTTTTGGAGCACTACCGCGAAAGCGTGGAGACCGGAAAGTTCAGAAGTTATGAGTATCGGATAGTGCGGCCGGATGGATCGATTCGATGGGTCCATTCGACCGGCGAGGCCGATTTGAACGAGCAGGGAGTCCCCATCCAAATAATCGGCACTTTGCACGATATCACGGATCGGAAACAGGAGCAGGAAGAGAAGGAGAAACTCGAAACCCAGCTCATTCAAGCGCAGAAGATGGAATCCATCGGCCGCCTGGCCGGAGGAGTTGCCCATGATTTCAACAACATGCTCAGTGTCATCCTGGGATGCACGGAATTGATCAAGGCCCGTGCCGTCCTGGATGGCCCGGCATCGGGTTATTTGCAGGAGATCACCAAGGCAGCAAATCGTTCGAGGGATATTACCCGCCAGCTTCTCGCCTTCTCCCGCAAGCAGATCATCGCGCCCAAGACACTCAAGCTCAACGAGCACATCCACGAAACCCGCAAAATCCTCTCACGCATGATCGGAGAGGACCTCCACCTCAATTTTCACCCCGGCAAAGACCTCTGGACGATCAAACTCGACCCCTTTCAGCTCGATCAGATCCTCATGAATCTCATTGTCAATGCCCGGGACGCCATGCCCGACGGGGGGACGGCGACAATAAAAACGGCCAATGTTGTCATTGACACGAACTATCTGGAAAAACACTACTTTCTCACTCCCGGGGAATTTGTTGTACTGGAGATCACCGATGAAGGCGCCGGCATGGATAAAGAGACTCTCCGCCACATGTTCGAACCGTTCTTCACCACCAAAACGCTGGGGCAAGGAACTGGGCTGGGCCTCGCCACGGTGTACGGGATCGTGAAACAAAACAATGGCTTCATCAATGCCTACAGCGAGCCCGGGGAAGGAACTTGCTTCAGAGTCTATTTCCCCCGGGCCAATGGGAAGGAAATACCTCCGGCCCCGGAGGAAACTCAGGGTCTCGAAGGGTCGGAAACGGTACTTTTAGTGGAGGATTCGCAGCCTGTCCGCAAACTCATCGCCGGAATCCTCGAGGAAATCGGCTTCACCGTGCTGGCAGCGGAAACGCCTGCGGAGGCGATTATTCTTTGCGAAAAAAAGGACATTCCAATCGACATTCTGGTGACGGATGTCATCATGCCGAACATGAATGGAGCCGAACTCGGCAACAAAGTCGCCGCCCTGAGACCCGGGATCAAAATCCTCTTCATGTCCGGTTATCCCGAAGATTTCATCGCCCATCGTGGTGTCCTCAAGAAAGAAGTCCACTTCATTCAGAAGCCCTTCAGCATGAAAGACATCGCCGACAAGATCCGCGAAATTATGCGCGAGGAGATTCAGGAGTCGGAATAGCCGAGGCTCTTCCCCGTTCTGAGCCAGGCGCATGCCGGTATCAAGGAATTCGACAATAAATTAATCTAGAATTTGGCTCACCGCCTCATGACGATATATAATAAAAGTAGCACACGAGGAAGCAGGCGATTTAAAATTCTATCAAACGGAGGAATCCATGGCTTCATCGACCTATAAAGACATTATAGATGATAAGGTGGCAGCTTGGCAAAAGAGTTTGAAAAACCTCGAAGAACAGGCAGCAAAAGCTTCTTCCGACACAAAGGCGAAACGCAGGGCGAAGCTCGACCAACTCCGGTCCAAAATAGACAATGCCGTAATTCAACTCCATAGTCTCGACGAGCAGGAAAAGGTAGACAATACCATGGAGACCAAGGACAAGATTTTGCAGATTTTCAACTCCATTGATGAAGATTTTCCCCGGTACGAAGAACAAACCCCGTATATGCTTTGAGGTGTCAAATCTTTATCTTTGACACCTATAAAAACATACAACCTCCTCAACACCGAGGTTGAGTCAGCAAAAATACGAGCCGTAAAAATCTACGTGCGTATGACCCTCAAGGGCGAGAGGAAGCCGCGGGCCGATGTCGACTCCCCCCCGGCCTCTGCCCCCGGAACTAGGCGAGCAGACTGATGAAGGTGTTGTGGTGATCCTCCTCGTCGGCGAGGATCTCCTGAAACATATTTGAGGTGACGGTGTCGCCCTCCTCCTCCGCTTTGGCGATGATGCCCCGGTACAGCTCGATGGCACCGGCTTCCTGCCCGGCGTTGATCCGCATCATTTCGACCAGGGTCTCGCCTACCTTGATCTCAGTGGGTTTGATGGTCGGCTTGCCGCCAAGATAGACCAGTCTCTCGGCGATCGTCTCGGCGTGCTTCATCTCGACGATGGAGATTTTTTTGATCTCATCCTTGACGGCGAGGCCCTGGACACCGGTCATCGACACATGTTGCCACATGTAGGAGATGGACACCGAGAGTTCACGGGCGATCGCCTCGTTCAGCATATCCTTCAGCTCGTTTGATATCTTAGGGGGTGCAGACATAATCGACTCCTCCTTGCTCGGTTGATGAAAGGCGTTTACTTCGACCAATAACAATCCTATCAGATTAATGCATTCGAGACAACTTTATTTCTCCATCCCCTTGCAAGCGACTTGCCGGCTGAAAAGATCATTGGCTTGAAATCATGGTGTAAAATCTCTAGACTTGATATTGCATACGGGACCAGTAAAACAATCAACCATTCAGCGACAATACACTTATGGAGCAGAGAAGATGACGAATATGGCGGATATACCTGACCTCTTGGCAGGACTCAGGACCACACCGAAAATTCTGCGCGAGTTCGTACGCACCATTCCGAAAGACAGACTGGACCTGCGCCGCGGGGAAGGCTGCTGGACCATCGCCGAGCATGTGACCCATCTGGCACAGGTACAGCAGATGCTGCTGGATCGTTTCCAGCGATTCATGAAGGAGGAGCATCCGGTCTTTATCCCTTTCCTTCCGGGAAAAGAGGAAGAAGTGCCTGTTACGCCTGCTCGACCGGACACGGATAGCGCCCTCCAGCAGTTCGAGCAGTACCGGAGCAAGCAGCTTATTCTTCTGGAAAATGCCGCCAGCGATATCTGGCACAGAACAGCGAGCCACCCCGAGTACGATCAATACTCGCTCTACATCCTGACGAGGCATGTCCTGATGCACGACCATTGGCATATGTACAGGATGGAGGAACTCTGGCTGACCAAGGATGCCTATCTTACGCGGCTGGAGTAAAAGTTGCTCTGGTCGAGGTGGTCGGAGGTGTCGTGGTCGGAGGTGTCAAATCTTTATCCTTGACATCCGAAAGGGCCCAGCGACACTCAGTTCATTTCGCCTCGATTACAGTACCTGCTCAAGCGTTCGTTTCAGCGCATCCATGCTGTATGGTTTGGAGAGTGAGGCGACAAAACCATGTTCCTGGAAATTTGCCACCACCGGATCATTCGA
>Ga0209317_1002196_pt1 | contig 14602 bp, 9 predicted proteins | sample RifGroB2_FD_183994 | JGI IMG/M metagenome (GOLD analysis project Ga0209317, IMG submission 183994) | Soil microbial communities from Rifle, Colorado, USA - Groundwater B2 (SPAdes) (version 2) | ecosystem: Environmental > Terrestrial > Soil > Unclassified | place: Rifle, Colorado | collected... | reverse complement strand
CGCTTCAAGATCGCAAATGAGGCAGCGGAACTACTACATATAAGAAATCAAAGAGCAGGTAAATCGTATAAAGTTAAGCTGTTACGACGAGCGCACCATAGTGCAAAAACTTAACCGGACAACGCTGGGATTTAGGGGGATTTGCACTCCGTGCAAGCTGCACGGTTGTAGCACCTTGGGCAAATCCCGACTGAACCGTGTCCCACATTCCAGGAATTTATGAATACAAAAGAAGAGATCATCTACGGCCTCAACCCCGTCATGGAAGCCCTCCGCGGCTCGCGCCAGATATTCGAGCTGTTCGTAGCCGGCTCCAGCTCGGACAAGCGGATGGAGAAGCTGTTAAAGCTCGCCGCCGAGCGCAAGATCCCGGTCCGGCAGCGCGAGAAGGCCGACCTGACCCGGCTTTGCGCGACCGACCATCATCAGGGCGTGGCCCTCAAGGTCGAGCCCTTTCCCTACGCCGACCTCGACGACATCCTGGCCGACCTGAAAGGGACCAGCGACGGCCTCATCCTCGTGCTCGACAGCGTGCAGGACCCGCACAACCTCGGCGCGCTGATCCGCAGCGCCGCCTGCGCCGGGGCCCATGCCGTCGTGATCCCGAAAGATCGTGCCGCAGGAGTCACCGCCGCGGCCGAGAAGGCGTCGGCCGGGGCTGCCGGGACCATCCCCGTGGCGCAGGTGACCAACATCTCCCAAGCCCTCGAGGCGCTGAAGAAGGCCGGTTTCTGGATCTTCGGAGCCGACGGCTCCGCCAGGCGCAACCTTTATCAGCAGGATCTGACCGGGCCGGTGGCGCTCGTGATCGGCGGGGAAGGGGAGGGGATCAGGCCGCTGGTCCGCAAGGGGTGCGACGAAGTCGTCAGCATCCCGCTGCAGGGGGGCGTCAACTCGCTGAACGCCTCCGTAGCCGGCGGGATATTCCTGTTTGAGGTAGTGCGTCAGAGGCTTAGCGGGAAAAAAAATCCTGATTAGCAATGATACTTCCGCTGTACGTCCCTCTCCCGACAGCCCCATCCCCACCCCGACCCTCCCCTTGAAGGGGAGGGAGAGTTGTTGGTAGCGGAAGATTGTTGCTCTTAAGTAACTTGGAGCTAACCTTCTGATTTTGTATCCAAGAGTCCCCTCCCCCGGAGGGGGAGGGTTAGGGAGGGGGGAAGACTGCTTGCGAGTAGTAGTTACCTTTTGATCCAGGGCCGCCCCCTGCGGCGTGGGCGGCTTCTGAGCAAGTTCCCCGTTTATCCTCCACGTCCCCTCCCCTTCACCCCTTCAAGGGGAGGGTCAGGGTGGGGATGGGGACAGTAGGGCAATGTTACTCCTGGACAAAACGCCGCCGCAGGCGGGGTCGGGGGCTAATCAGGAAAAAGATTAAAGTCTGGAAAATTTCTGTTGACCCCGGGACCAAGTTCGGGTATATATCTAAGTCTACTCGATGTCGCGGGGTGGAGCAGTCTGGTAGCTCGTCGGGCTCATAACCCGAAGGTCACAGGTTCAAATCCTGTCCCCGCAACCAAAACACGACAAAGGCACTTAGCTAAATCAGCTGAGTGCCTTTTTTCATTCACCTTCTCCTTCGCCCCTCACGCCTGACTCCCTTATCAAGTAATCTTTTACTTCCCGTGGCCGTATTTAAAGCTCCTGCTGACTCCCAAAGTACGAAGAAGACCACTCTTAAGGAGACTTTGTCGCTTTGTCAAACCACGACCACTCGTGACAGTAGCGAGAGCATCAAAGCTGCTAAGATGGAGTCTGCTGGGACCAGTCCCCCTCGCTTGCCAAGAACCTCCAACGCTCCCTAGCACAAGTTCTGCCTCTCATAAGTCTGATCAGTACATTAAACGGTGCCTGACCCTGTGCCTGTCCCCCTTGGTACTGCCGCCTCGTTTTCCCGGACCACTGCAGCGCCCTCCGTCGCCGTTTCGCTCGACTTCCTGCACATCTCCGCTGCACGTCCCAGTGCTGGCATGGCTGGCCCATGTCAAGTTTAAAAACTTTTAAAAAACATAGTGCAACCACTTCATTATGTGATACTAATATTATCTTTGGTCAGAAGACCCAGAGCATCTCCGGTAGAGGTCGGGTTCGGCGCGAAGTCAACGGCTGGTCCTGCGGCCGGACCGGGTTCGTCATCAGCCTCATGCCCGGCATTATGGTATGCACCTCTTCAGCCTGGGCTCGATCGCTATCTACACGCACTTTGAGAGCAGGGGCGAAAATTCCAAGGTGGAGCGCCTTCACTCCGACGCGGCCTCCCACCGACCAGGCCCGTCGAGACTGCGTCACAATCGGCACGGAAGAGGACGTTGAGCCGGGCTGTTTCAGGCACTCAACCAGCACGAAAGGAGATCAATATGCCTATAACGGTAAACGTTGGCGAAATATTAGAGTGCGCCCAAAATGACGAGATCAGAACACGTGGTTGCGATCCCTGTGTTGGACTGATTGTCATCTATGACACAGGTGGTGGAAGTGTCGTGAAACGATGTGCTCATTTCTCGGTAGGCCTTCGGGGGCCATACACGCAGGCAAAAATCGACAATGTTTTGAACCCCATTCTCGCAAATCATTTCGGGAAGGATCACATTGTGGCTGCTGGTTTTACTTGGGGCGGGCAAGGTGCAGGGATGGGATCGGCTTTCATCTGCAACAACCTCGCACGATACTTCGGCGATTTTAACGCGCAGCATTCCGCTGAAAACGATAGCATAACTACCAATAGCAACGTGATAGAAATATCTAACAATGCCTTATGGGATTATACGTACGACCCTTCGGATAACGCCAGTGCGGAACTGAATTCAGATGAATGAACACATTGATAGTGGTAAAAAATGTGACCTCAAAGGAGAACCTGATTAGTACTAATCTCCCGTACACTGCACAAACGCCCCCTCCCCCTTGACTTGTCAGCCGTAGCCTTGGCGAAGGCCGATGGGGGGGTGGGGAGCACTGCCATTAAGTTAAGGTGAGTGCCAATTTCCGCACGCTGCGCAAGCACCCCCTCTCCCTTGATGGGAGAGGGTTGGGGAGAGGGTGAAAAGCTGGCATGAGCTTCACCCTCCCCCCGCCCCTCCCATCAAGGGAGGGGGGAGTTTTAACCAGGAGGTAGGGTGGGCCGTGCCCACCACACCCGCATCCTGATGGTGGGCACGGCCCACCTTACATGAGCCACGGAACCACCGCTTAACTTAATGGCAGTGGGGGTGGGGAGAGGGTGAAAAGCTTGCGTAAGCCTCACCCTCCCCCCGCCCCTCCCATCAAGGGAGGGTAGAGGACCATGCGGGAGATTGGTACTAATCAGGTCTGGTTATGCCGGGAGACGTAACGGGGGATTAAATGAGGTGCAGAGGCAGTTCGGGCGCTGGACAAAATAGCTCCTGATTAGCGCTGATCTTCCGCTGTTCAGCTCCCTCCCCCTTCAAGGGGGAGGTCAGGAGGGGGATGGGGGTGTATGCGGAAGATGAGTGCTAATCCGGAGGGAATGTCAGGAAGCCCACTGCCGGGCTTATTACAAGAGGGCATAGCTCATCCAGCTTGAAGACTTGTTCTTTGGACCCTGACGGTATAGTATGGCGTGGTCAAACATGGAGTCCAAAAGGGCGGCAATTGTTGGGTCGTTCCCTCAAACCGGTGAGTTTGGATCTTTGCAGCGATTGTCTATCGCGCCGGCAGTACCATGAGACCAAGCGGGTGAGTATCTATGGAAGAACAAAATAGTAAATTGCTGAAGGTGATACAGCTCGGATTCGAAATCTCGCAGATCAAGGACATCGATCTTCTGCTGGAAAAGGTCCTGACCGAGGCGCGCTGCTTCACTAACTGTGATGCCGGATCGATATATGTCAAAGAAGGTGACCAACTCAGATTCAGCTACACCCAAAATGATTCTTTGCAGCGGCAGTTAGCGCCAGGCAGAAAACTCCCCTACGCTACTTTCAGTATCCCCATCGGCAATGACTCAATCGCCGGATATGTCGCATCGAGAGGTACCATCCTCAACATCCAGGACGCCTACCAGGCAGCCGAGTGCTATCCCTTTTCCTTCAACCGTTCCTACGATGATTTGACCGGTTACCGTACCCATTCCATGCTGACCATACCGCTGAAAAACTTCCGCAACGATGTCATCGGCGTGCTGCAACTCATCAATGCCACGGACTCCAAGGGCGATGTCATGGCGTTTGCCGGCAAAGACGAAGAGATCATCAGTTATTTTGCCATCAATGCCGCCAACGCGATCGAACGGGCCAAGATGACCCGCGAGATGATCCTGCGCATGAACAAGATGGCGGAGATGCGCGATCCCAAAGAGACCGGCCCGCATGTGAATCGGGTGGCATCGTATTCAGTGGTGCTTTACGAGGCATGGGCCAACAAGAAGGGGCTGCCCCGGGATGAGATCGACAAGAACCGCGACGTGTTGCGCATGTCCGCCATGCTGCATGATGTCGGCAAGGTTGCCATCTCCGACACCATTCTCAAGAAACCGGGACGATTCACCCCTGAAGAGTTTGCCGACATGAAGTTGCACACGCTCCTTGGCTGCAATCTCTTTTCCGATATCTACTCGGCGTTCGACGAGTCGGCAGCCGTCGTCGCCCTCAATCATCACGAGCGCTGGGACGGCAACGGTTACCCCGGGCACGTAGATCCGGAGACACTTCAGCCATTGGCGGGTTTCGAGACGGAGGAGGGGGGGGCGCGCGGCAAGAAGGGTGCAGAGATACCGCTCTTTGGCAGGATCGTGGCCACTTGCCGATGTCTATGATGCGCTTTCCTGTCGCAGGTGCTACAAAGAGGCGTGGAATGAAGAGGAAGTGCTCAACACCATCCGTGAGGAGGCGGGGAAGCAGTTCGATCCGGAACTGGTCCAGGTCCTCCTGGAGGAATGTATCGATTCCTTTCAGCAGATAGAAAAACTCTATCCCGAGAATCACGGCTAGTCATTTCCAGCCGCCAGCCAGCCTCAGGATCAACAAATCCGCCTGATTCAGCCGTCGCCCCAGCCTCAAGATCGACAAATCCGTCCTGATTCAGCCGTCGCCCTTTCGCCTTCCCCGGGAGCTTCCCGCCGGGGAAGCATCCGGCATCGCTGCCGGATAAGCGGGCCTGGAGGAAGGGATGTCGCCAGCGGCTCCTATTTTAATGAAAAGCATTGACGCCGAAAAACAATAAAGTATAAAGTATTCCTGCTGGTGTGCCGAGGTGAAAACAGGGAGGAGTACACCGTGATACGCAGCTGCAGATGCCTCAAAGTCGGCCAGTCGGCCCAGTTGCAGTGCAATGAGATCCGGTGACGCCGTTGACCCCGGAAACGCGCTTCGACTCGAAATGCAGGGCTGAACACCTCATCGCCACCGGGCGGATGGTTCTGGCTGCCTTTTTTCTGCTGGCAATCTGGATTGACCCGTCGGAGCCTTCCCGGTATGCCCGGCTCACCTATGGGATTCTATCCGGATATCTGGTCTATTCCCTCGTTCTCGGAGCGGTGACCTGGCGCAGGGATGCCGGCCCGCTTAGCCTGCAGATCGTCACCCATAGCGTGGACCTGTTGGTCTTCGCATGCCTCATGTTTCTCACCTCGGGCCCGAACAGCCCTTTCTTCGTCTATTTCATTTTCATCCTCGTCTGTGCCACCTGCCGCTGGCAGTGGCGCGGAACCTTCTGGACGGGGGAGGGCTAGGGAGGGGGAACTCGGCCAGTTCTTCGCAGAAGCCGGTGTCTTCCCCCCTCCCGACCTCCCCCCTCCAGGGGGAGGAGAGTGAGCAGGTGTCCGGCGTAGATGAACCTTGTCTTCGACAAAGCGCCGCAGAGCGCCCTCTGTGAGGCGGCTTCTGAGTTAGTCCACCCTTTATCCTCCAGGTCCCCTCCCCTTCAAGGGGAGGGTCAGGGTGGGGATGGGGACAGGTACGGTAATCTTACTCCTGGACAAAACGCCGCCGCAGTCGGGGTTGGTTGCTGATCAGGTAATAGAAAGGCATGAGGGATCTGCTGGGAAGAAGTGAGAAAGGAATTGCTGACACGTCGGTTCTTGTATCTAGTCAATGAGAAAAGAGCATGACCGGCAAACAGTCGGGATATTTATAAGCTCGCAAAAAAAAGAAGGCGGGGCTTTTCGCCCCGCCTTCCCCGGATCACCGCTACCTTCTCTCCTTGCGCATCCGTTCCGCATCTTCCTTGATGCGGGCCGACGCCTCCTTCACCTTGGCCCAGCCGTACCAGTGCATGTAATCCGGGTTGGAGTGGAACGCCCCCTGGAAGGCCCGCTGCCGGTATTCCAGGAAGATCAGGTAAAGTTCCTGCTCGGCAGAACTCTTCGCCTCGTAGAACTGGAGCAGGTCGGGGGCATACTTCCATCCTTCGGGCTTCTTCAGGATGCCGTCGTCGTAGAGAGACTTGACCGTGCGGATGGAGTCGGCGAAGATCTTGTCCACCTCGCGGATCACCTCGTCACCCGCCCTCAGGTTGGCCTCCGCGTAGCTGCGGGAATGGCAATTGGCGCAGGCTGCGATCATTTTGTTGCGCTCCTTGTCGAAGCTTTCCTTGTCCAGGCGCGCCATCTTGGCCGCCTTGACCGCCTCCAGACGCTCGGTCGGGTTCCCCTTTTCATCGAGAATGCCCATCGCCTGGAGGATGGTGACCCGGTTCCCCAACCACTCCTTGTCGTCTTCCGGGAGGCGGAGCGCCAGGAATCCCCAGGAGGTCATCACGTTATGACTGCCATCCGGCATGTGACAGGTCTGGCAGGTGGGCGCCCGGCCGGTGGTAGGCTCGATCTCCCAGATGGTGCCGTGCTTCGAGGTCTGCCACATCTCCCACTGGGGATGGTCGAACCCCATGTGGCAGGTCCGGCAGGCCCGCGGGTCCCGTGCCTCCTTCACCGAGAAGCTGTGGCGGGTATGGCAGGAGTCGCAGGCGCCGGTGCCGTATCGGGTCAGATCGGTCGGGGGCTTTTCGCCGATCTTGTGGCAGGCGGAGCATCCCTTCAGGTCTCCGCCTCCCACCGCGGAGGGCTGGTGGGTGATCATCGGCATCGCCTTCATGGCGGCCCAGGCCAGGGCGTGCTTCCCTTCCCGGTACTGCTTGACCCTTTCGGCATGGCACATGGCGCAGGTATCGGGGGTGGGGAGCTTGGCCTTGGCCGCGTCCGAGGCCGAGGTGTGCGCCGAGCCGTGGCAGGTGGAGCAGTCGTGTCTTTTCCCCATCTTGCCCGAAAGGAACTGCTTCACGATCCCCGGCGTCACCTTCTCATGGCAGACCATGCATGCCGACTTGCTGCTCTTGGCCGTCTTCGCGGCGAGGACCGGAGACACAGTGAGGGCGACAAGAGAAACCGTCATCAGAACCGTCAACCATCGAACTAATCGTCTTTGCATGTACTCCTCCTTTTCCGTTGTCCTGCGATCAGCTGGTGGAGGTTCGGGGATATCCCGAGACCTGTATTTCCAGTACCACATCCTCGACGTGGCCGAACGACTCCGAAGTGGCGCCGGCAGGTTTGAAAATCTCCAGTGACCACGATGCCGGTGGATTCGGTCGACCCACGGGGCTCGCATTGAGGAGAGTGGTTTCTCCGCAGATTTCCACCGGGTGGACCGAGCGGCGGTTCTCCACCCGCCCCAGCAGGCAGAAAGCACGGCTGGACTGATCCACATCGACCATCTGCCCCGACCTTTCATAGACCGCATCGTCGGGAAGCCGGAGAACGATCGACCACGGCACCTTTCCCGCCTCGCCGATCAGCGACGCGCCGATACCTCGCAAACGACAGTTGTCATAGCCTCGAAACAGATCTGCCGGAACCTGCAGCTTCGTCGAGAAGCTGTCCCTCGCCTGCTTCAACTGAACCCAGGCGCTTCGATTCAGCAGAGAGCGTACCGAGACCACCCGGGTAAACGCCTGTTCCAGATGCTGGTATTCCACCAGCCACTCGATGGCGTTCCGGATCCAGATCGAGAGCTGGGTGATCGAGGTAGCCAAGGTCTCGGATTCAGGGCGCAGGGGCGATGCAAGTCCGACCAGGCCGAATATCGTCTTGAGCCCCTCGTAGGCTACGCAGGCGCGATTGAGACCCTCTTCATAGTCACGGCACACCCGTTTCAGCGTCAGGTCGCGCTGCTCGTCGAGAGCGAACGGTCTCCCCGGGCCGGCAAGCTCTTTTTTTCGCTGCACCGCCTCCGCCCGAAGTTGCAGGGTGCTCTTGACGATCGGAGCCGCGGCCAGCGCCAAAGCGGGTTCGGCCTCCGTTACCTCGGCGTTTTCCTCGACGCCTTCTTGAGACTCCTCCGAAGAAACTGCTTCATCCTGGGCTGAAACCACTTCTTTGTCCGCTACACCTTCGGCTTCAATCTCCGCTTCACCCTCGGCTTCACCTATCTTATCCAGATCGAGTTGTTTCTCCTGGACCTCAAGGTCCGTCTTGAATTGGTTCCACTCATAATCAAGAGAGGAGTACTCCCTGAAATCGACCAGGCATCTGTCCATGAGCGTTGCCGCCTGATAGAGCAGCGCTTCGACGTGCCAGGGGCGGAAATTGGCGGCCAGCAGATCCGGGTCGGGACGGTAGCTTACGATATTGCACGCCAAGGCACACATTTCCATACCTCCTGTTCTCTGGGCCAAAATTGCTTCGATTATGGTTGATTACCTGAGAACTCTCGTTTTGGCACGACATGAAAGTATACTAACGGCTCACTTGCCAGCAAGCGACTTTGTTGTAATCAAGGAGACATAGGGAAAAATAAGCATTTCATGCACGTCGCCTTTCAGGCTATGGCGGACCAAGGGGATTTAGGGGGATTTGCAGTTAGTTGCAAAGCTGCACTCGGTGGCGCCTTGGGCGAAATCCCCCCCGACCCCCCTTTTTCAAAGGGGGGAGCGAGTATCGAGCCTCGTACTGAAGATCATCGCTGACCCCCATCCCCCTCCTGTCCTCCCCCCTTGAAGGGGGAGGGACGTACAGCGGAAGATCATTGCCAATCAGGTTCCCATAAGGCTTCGATGGAAGAAAAAGACGGGGTGCTGCATCTCAATCCCGGCAGCGCCGGCCGGAGGAGTTCAAACTGCCGGTGACGGTGGCCCTGCTGAAGGTGGAGGGTGAGAAGGTTTCGGCCGAGATCATAGAGCTGACGGCTGGGGTGCCTTGAGTGGTGGGACCTGAGCAGCCCTGCTTGGGCCGCGGGTAGCGGAAGATTGCTTTGGATCGTGGTGGACCGATGCCAGGCAGGGGCGGGAGGTGCCTGCCTCCCGGCTCCATGCCCCTCACACGCGTCACTATTTGTAGAATATTCCTCAGTCGCTCCCAATATTCTTCACCACTATTGCCCAATCCCGGTGCCACTCATCACTTGTCCTGGAGATAGTTCCGCAAAAACGGGACATTACCCCGTTGAGCCGATCCGGCATGGAAATTGATAGTCATCGCTACTATTGAAGATGGTGGCTCTTTACCCGGAGCGTAGGAATCACCGGCACTGGCACCCGCCCCGGAGTTGTTGAAAAGGAAATATGAAGCGTACCTTCTTCGCCATAATAATCCTGCTGATCCTGCCGGCGTCGGCACTGGCGGACCTTGATCTCCCAGTGGAGAACGGCGTTGTCACTTCCGGAGTCGGGTGGCGGGTGGATCCCTTCGGAAGCGGCAAGCTTAACTTCCACCGCGGGATAGACATTGCCGTCCCGGTCGGCACTCCGGTTCGGGCTACCCGCAGAGGGCGGATCGTCTTCGCTGGGGCGCGTCGCGGTTACGGTGCAACGGTGATTGTTGAACACGGCAACGGAGATCGCACCCTGTACGGGCATAACTCAATTGTCAGAGTCGGCACGGGTGATTTGGTGGAACCGGGTACGGTGGTAGCTCTTTCGGGGAATACCGGCAGATCGACCGGCCCTCATGTCCATTTCGAGCAGATACCGAGCGGTCGCCCCGTGGTAGAGGAGGCGGCAACGGCAGAGGCCGGAAAACCGGAGACCGCCCAGCTAAGCGACCAGCGATATCTACTTGAGCAAAAAATGGAACAATCCCTCAATTCCATCCTGAAGACGCTAAGGTCCGGTGCGACAGGACAAGGCGGATAACCTCCAGGGCGCCGCCGGTCTACCGGATCTAGAAATACAATATCAGGTTGCCGGGAAACCAATGAAGATCCAGGACCTTTTCTTCAAATTGTCTTCAGCCATCTGGTGATCTGGCCGATAACCCATAATAATGAGTAGTTAGCTTGGAATTACAGAATATTCTGTCACTATTGTGTGATATTCTCCACAAGGTTTTCGTCCGCCGGAAGACGAAGTTACAGTTAATCAACACCTTGTGAGTGTGGCACGGCTTGTGTACAACCCGTTTAACTTTAACTCTTCAGGAGTCACCATGAATTCGCGGTTGGTTTGTTCGCTCTTCCTGCTGTTTTTTGTTTTTCCGACCATGCCGGTGCTGGCTGATCAGGTAAAGCCCGCCGAAAACCTTTCCCGACTAATCGACCAGGCCATCGCCGACAATCCCGAGGTGAAGGGGGCCGACGCCCGCTGGCAGATGTTCAGGAGCCGGATCGTGCAGGCCCGGGCGCTCGAAGATCCCATGCTGATGCTGAAAATCCAGAACGCCATGGTGAAGGACCCGTTCAACTTCAAAATGGATCCGATGACGCAGAAAGTGATCGGGATCTCGCAGCAGCTTCCCTTCTGGGGGAAGCGGGACCTCAAGGCTGAAATGGCGGCAAAAGAAGCCGAGTCGTACAAATGGCAGATCGAGGAGCGCAAGCTGGAGTTGCGCAGAATGGTTGCCGAAACCTACTACCAGCTCTACTTCACAGACAGGTCCAAGGAGATCCTCGATAAGAACATAGCCATCCTCGATATCTTCATCACCCTTGCCGAAACCAAGTATGCAGTGGGGCAGGGAGTGCAGCAGGACATCTTCAAGGCCCAGGTCGAGCGCTCGAAGATGCTGGATGTGGGGATCACGTTGGAGCAGCAGCGGAAAAGCCTTCAGGCCAACCTGAACGCCCTGTTGTACCGTCCTGCCGACACCGCCGTCGGCCGCATCCCCGACTTTGAAATCAAGCCGGTTGCCCTTTCCGTCGACGAACTGAGAGCAGTGGCACTGGAGAGCCGTCCCTTGCTGAAGGGCCTGAACTCGCAGATCGAAAAGGGAAGGGCCGGGCAGAAACTGGCGCAGAAGGAGTTATACCCTGACTTCAACGTTTCATTTGAGTACATGCAAAGGGATAGGTTCGACCCTGCAGGATAACCGCATAACCCTCTTCAACTACGAGCGGGAGCTTTATGATTCGCTGGCCGACTACCAGATGAAGCTGGCGCAGCTTGAGGCGCTGGTGGGGAAGAGCCTGTGGAATCGTGAAAGGTGAAAAGTGAAGGGTGAATGGTGAATGGTGAATGGCTTACTTCCATAGAACGAGGGACGACAATGAAGCTGAACAAAAAAGTGGTAATTCCGCTGGTGGTGATTCTCCTTGTTGCGGCAGGCGGAGGCGGCTACTACCTGTGGCAGAAGAAACAACCCGCAAAAGGCGCTAAGGAGGCAAAGCAAGGTGAGCAAGCCCGGGTGCTTTATACCTGCGCCATGCATCCCTTCATCATCAAGGACAAACCTGGCACCTGTCCGATCTGCGGTATGGCCTTGATCAAAAAGGTCGCAGGCGCGCAGGCAAGCGAGCAGGAGCCGACTATGCTGGGGCATGTCTCTCTCTCGCCTACCCAGGCTGTGATGGCCAATATCGCAACAACCGAAGCCAAGGTGATGCCGCTCGACAAGGAGATCAACGCCGTCGGCATAGTCCAGTACGACCAGGCGCGGCAGGCAAAGGTGACAGCCTGGGTGGCGGGGCGTATCGACAAGCTCAACGTCAATACCGTCGGCGCTTTTGTTTCCAAGGGTAAACCTGTGGCCGAACTCTACTCTCCCGACCTTGTCTCCGCCCAGCAGGAATACCTTTTGGCCCTTAAGAGCCGTGAGCAGTTAAAGAATTCACCAATCTCGTCCATATCACTTGGGGGCGACGGCCTCGTCAGCTCCGCTCGGCAGAGGCTCAAGCTCATGGGGGTCAGGGACGAGCAGATCGCCGGCCTGGAAAAGGCGGGGCAGCCGGTCATACGGCTCCCCATCTACACTCCGCTGTCCGGCGTGGTGATCGAGAAGATGGCCCAGGAGGGGCAGTACGTGGAAGCCGGGATGCCCCTCTTCAGTATCGCCGACCTCTCAAGTGTCTGGGTCGAGGTGGAGGTTTACGAAAACGAGTTCTCCAACATCAAGCTGGGGCAGACGGTTAATATCCTCTCCCAGTCGTATCCCGGCAAGACCTTCCGGGGCAAGGTGGCGTTTATTTACCCGTTCCTCGACCCCAAGACGAGAACGGTGAAGGTCAGGGTGGAACTCGCCAACCCGGGCCTCAGGTTGAAGCCGGATATGTTCGTCAATGCCATGATCAAGATCCCGTTGGGCAGCGCCGTTGTGGTGCCGGTTGGGGCCGTGATGGATACCGGACGGCGCCAGTTGGTCTGGGTGGAGATGCAGCCGGGGATGTTCGAGCCGCGGGAGGTTCAAGTCGGGGCCAGAGAGGGGGACCGTATCCAGATACTTTCCGGAGTGAAGGCCGGTGAGAAGGTGGCTTCCAGCGGCGGCTACCTGATCGACTCCGAGTCCCAGTTAAAGGGGAGCGCCGGCGGACATGAAGGACATGGAGGAATGCCAGGCATGAAAATGGACGAGAAAGGCGGAAAAACGCCTGCCGCGCCTGCTGCGCCTGCTCCCCGAAAGGGGGGGGGCATGGATATGGACGACATGAAGATGTAGTCCCGGAGGGAGAGGGGACTATTGGGATGTCTTGGTTGAAGAAGAGTGATGAGCAGGCAAATCTTTACTGCTATGAAGGATACCCATCCATGATCGAAAAAATCATAGAATATTCCGCCAGGAACCGCATCATCATACTGATGCTCTTCGCCCTCATCATCGCCTGGGGGGTCTGGTCGGTGTACAAGACGCCGGTGGACGCGATCCCTGACCTGTCCGACAACCAGGTGATCGTCTTCACCGACTATATGGGGCGTTCGCCACAGGTGGTTGAGGATCAGGTCACCTACCCCTTGGCGGTTAACCTGCAAGGCCTGCCCAAGGTCCGTGCCGTACGTGCCTCTTCCGCCTTCGGCTTCTCGATGATCTATGTCATCTTCGAAGACGATGCCGACATCTATTGGGCGAGGACCCGGGTTCTGGAGCGCCTGAACTATGCAGCCTCCCTGCTTCCTCCCGGAGTGGTCCCGACGCTTGGCCCGGACGGCACCGGTGTTGGCCATGTCTTCTGGTATACCCTTGAAGGCAAGGGGTATGATCTGGAGCAGTTGCGCACCCTCCAGGACTGGTTTGTCCGTTATCAGCTCAATACGGTGCCGGGCGTGGCCGAAGTCGCTTCCATCGGCGGTTTCGTCCGGGAGTACCAGGTGGATCTCGACCCCAATCGACTCTTTTCCTACAATATGACGGTCGGCCAGGTCATGGAGGCAATCAAGCGCTCCAACAACGACGTCGGTGGCCGGCTCCTGGAGCAGGCGGACGCCGAATTCCTGATCCGCGGCAAGGGATACATCAAGTCGCCCAAGGACCTTGAGGACATCGTCGTCGGAGCCGACATGCGCGGCACCCCGGTCTACGTGAGGAACCTCGGCACCGTCCAACTCGGCGGCGCCATCCGCCGGGGGATGCTGGACATGAACGGCGAGGGGGAAGCTGTCGGCGGTATCGTGGTCATGCGCTATGGCGAAAACGCCAAGGACGTCATCGACCGCGTCAAGGAAAAGATCGTCTCGCTGGAGAAAGGGCTGCCGCCGGGCGTGAAGATCATGGTCTCCTATGACCGTTCCGACCTGATCGAGCGGGCCATAACGACCCTGAAGCATGCACTGGTCGAGGAATCCATTGTCGTTTCCCTGGTCATCCTGGTATTCCTGCTTCATTTTCAGAGCGCCCTGGTCATTGTCATAACGCTCCCGATCGCGGTGCTCTTCTCCTTCATTACAATGAAGCTCATGGGGGTCTCCTCGAACATCATGTCGCTCGGGGGGATCGCAATAGCCATCGGCGTACTGGTGGATGCCGGCGTCATCATGGTGGAGAACTGCTATCGCCACCTGTCCGAGATGCCCCCCGAAGAGCGGGCCGAAAAGCGTCTGGAAGTCATCATCACCAGCGCGAAGCAGGTGGGGCGCGCCATCTTCTTCTCGCTGGCAATCATCATCCTCTCGTTCGTGCCGGTCTTTCTCCTGGAAGGGCAGGAGGGGAAACTGTTTCATCCGCTCGCTTTCACCAAGACCTTCTCCATGATGGGCTCAGCGCTCATCGCCATCACCCTTGTTCCGGTGTTGATGTACTACTTCATGCGGGGCAGGATGCCGCCGGAAAGCGCCAACCCTGTCTCCACCTTTTTTATCAAGCTATACTCGCCGGTTATCCGCTGGGTACTGAATTGGAAGAAGACCACCATCTTGCTGAACGTGATTGCCCTGCTCATCGCGATTCCGATGTTCCTGAGCATCGGCAGCGAGTTCATGCCGCCGCTTGACGAGGGATCGCTCCTCTATATGC
>Ga0209317_1002194_pt1 | contig 14612 bp, 10 predicted proteins | sample RifGroB2_FD_183994 | JGI IMG/M metagenome (GOLD analysis project Ga0209317, IMG submission 183994) | Soil microbial communities from Rifle, Colorado, USA - Groundwater B2 (SPAdes) (version 2) | ecosystem: Environmental > Terrestrial > Soil > Unclassified | place: Rifle, Colorado | collected... | reverse complement strand
GCGACAAACCATTTGTGGTGGTAGATTGTGGTTCAATTCCTGAAACTTTAATTGAAAGCGAACTCTTTGGATTTGAAAAAGGCGCCTTTACAGGCGCAGACCAGAAAAAGGCTGGACAATTTGAAATAGCCTCCGGGGGCACGCTGTTTCTGGACGAAATTGGGAATCTGCCCAAGTCTATGCAGGGCAAATTGCTGCGAGTGCTTCAGGAACGGCGAATTAGACGTTTAGGAAGCAATAAAGAGATTGATGTTGATGTGCGAGTCGTTGTGGCGGGAAATGAACGACTGGAGTATCTCATAGAATCGGGGCATTTTAGAATGGACCTCTACCAACGCTTGAATGAATTTTGTATTGAAATACCGCCGCTGCGGCGGCGGAAGGACGATATCGTATTTCTCTGCAAGAGATTCCTGGATATTACCAACAAAGAACTCAATAAGAATGTTCGTGGGATTACAAAAGAGACATTGGAAATGTTGCTGACATACAACTGGCCAGGGAATGTGAGAGAACTAAAAAATGTCATCCGACGAGCGGTCTTATTAGCATCTGAGGTTATAGAACCCAAACACCTTCTGATAAAGATACAAGAGCAGAAACAGCAGGCAAGTCCTGCAACCGGGCAGATAGCAAGTACAGCAAATCGGGATGCCGACCATACCGTTTCACTGGATTTGGATATTAACAATGGAAAAGACTTTTCCCTTCGTGATACGGTAGCCAGGTGCGTTGAACATGCCGAAAAAAAGCTGATTACAGAGGCGCTGAAACGTACTGGCGGGAACAAGAGCCAGGCGGCCAGGATACTCAAGATCGATTATAAGACCATGCATTATAAGGTCAAGAATTATGGGATTAAAATACAGACTACAACCGAAATTACAGAGAAGTCACCGACTGAGGATTCGTAAAATAAAACCTCAAATGAAAATTCCTATACAATCAAGTTAGGCCTTCGGCGACTTCTATAACATCGTAGTGGCAAGGCGCGCCTTGCCACTACATGGTCGGTTTGAAATTCCTGTACATCAAGTTAGAAAGTCCCCTCTTGGGAGGGGACTTCGTCGTGAGCGCTCAGTCGAACGATGTAGGGGTGGGTAAGTCGGTAATTCGTGAGATATTCACTGAGGTTTCACGACCCTTGTCCTCGTGAAACATGTCCTCGCAAAAGCGGGGAACGGGGAAAGGTGCCCCCCTCTAACCCCTCCCAAGAGGGGAATCATACAAGATTGAATCCTATACGTTAATAGAAGGGAAAACGGGAAGCACATTTAATAAACAGAGCGAGACCCGGCAATTCATACTTTTCAAGAAAGGAAGGACGTTATGACGGCCAAAAAGACAGGAAAGAAAGAAACTGGAGGTGAGTTTGATTTGGGATTGGGAGGCATTTTCAAAGGTCTCGGCGACTTTGTAGAAAAACTTTCAGACCTCTCAGAAAAAGGAAAGGAGTTCCAGAAGACCGGCGAGATAAAGGGTCTGGACAAAAATCTGAGCGGTTTGTTCGGCATTTCCATAAAGGTGGGCGGGTTGGGCGCAGATAAGATAAAGGTAGAACCCTTTGGCAATATACATAAGGATAAAAAGGGAGAGGCTGTTGTAGATGAAGTGCGAGAACCCCTTATAGATATCTTTGAAGAATCAGATCATACCATGATTGTGGCCGAGATGCCGGGAGTGGAAGAAAAGGATATCCGTATCGATTTGAAAGACGACATATTGCAGATTTCAGCAGAGACACGCGAAAAGAAATATCATAAAGAAATCCTCCTGAAGGAAAGTTTCACGAAAGACAAAATGGCACGCACGTATAAAAACGGGATACTTGAAATAAAGCTCGTGAAATAATACCTAACCCGAACGAGTCGGAACATGTAGCGCGACATTTATGTCGCTGTCCTGCGAACTGAAGTTCGCACTACACAGGGGTTGGTGCTAAATTTTTTTGCCGAAGATGAACTATTACTTTATCTTTGTGTCTGTTGCCTTAGCGGCAGGAATAGGTGTGGACAATGAATGAAATAACCTTAAAAGTTGCAGAGGCTGTAAAAAAGGATGTTGGACGGGGACTGGCACGAATCGACCCTGCCGATATCGAAAGATTACATACCACGATTGGAGAAATTGTCGAAATCGCGGGCAAGAAGCGCACGGTTGCAAAGGTAATGCCTGCCTTTAAAGAGGATCGGGGGAAAGGAATTATCCAGATCGATGGCCCGACTCGTGGTAATGCCCACATAGGTCTTGATGAAAAGGTCACCCTAAAAAAAACAGCCTGGAATCCTGCAGATAATGTCGTCCTTACTCCTGTCAACGCAGTTAACCTTGAACGGGATAGCAAGTACATTGGAAGTCTTCTTGACGGTCTTCCTGTTATTGCAGGAGATCGGATACGCGCCACGCTTTTTGGCAGCCGGTTTACCGATTTTGTAGTTGAAACTACGATTCCAAAAGGTGTCGTAGTTATCAATCCCACGACCCTGTTAAAAATCAATGAGAAAAAAACGGGAACTGCCGAACGTGTAAAATTTTCGTATGAAGACATCGGCGGCCTCGGTCATGAGATACATCGGATACGCGAGATGATAGAACTGCCCTTAAAGCATCCCGAAGTATTCGAACGACTGGGAATCGACGCCCCCAAAGGGGTATTGTTATATGGTCCGCCAGGCTGTGGAAAGACTCTCATTGCACGGGCCGTGGCCAGTGAAACCGATGCGCACTTCATTACGATCAACGGGCCGGAGATTATTCACAAGTTCTATGGAGAGAGTGAAGCCCGGCTTCGACAAATATTTGAGGAGGCGAAAAAGAATGCACCGAGCATTATCTTTCTTGACGAAATCGACGCCATCGCCCCGAAACGTGAACATGTCGTGGGAGACGTGGAGAAAAGGGTAGTGGCGCAACTCCTGGCGCTTATGGACGGACTTGATAACCGGGGACATGTCATTGTCATCGCCGCGACGAATATACCAGGGGCGCTGGATCCCGCACTGCGCCGTCCGGGGCGTTTTGACAGGGAAATATCCATACCCATTCCCGATCAAAATGCCCGACTCACAATCCTCGAAGTCCACAGCCGCGGCATGCCCCTCTCTGAAGACGTAAACCTGAATAAGCTGGCCGAAATTACCCACGGTTTTGTGGGCGCAGACCTTCAGGCGCTTTGCCGCGAGTCTGCTATGCTTTGTCTGAGAAAAGCGCTACCAGAAATTGATTTGGGGATGCCTAATATCCCATATGAAACCATGATGAATTTAAAAGTAAGCATGGATCACTTCTTCGAAGCGCTGAAAGAGATAGAACCTTCTGCCTTACGTGAGGTATTCGTAGAAATTCCCAATGTGCGCTGGGAAGATGTTGGAGGACTTGAGTCGGTCAAACAGCAGATTCGGGAGGCTGTGGAATGGCCATTGAAGTATCCCGACATGTTCAAACAGGCAAAGATCAATACGCCAAAGGGCATTCTCCTTTACGGCCCACCGGGAACGGGGAAGACACTCCTGGCAAAGGCCGTGGCCAATGAGACAAAGGTCAATTTTATATCGGTCAAGGGACCTGCCCTGATTTCAAAATATGTCGGCGAATCGGAACGCGGCATCAGGGACACTTTCAAAAAGGCAAAGCAAGCGGCGCCGTGCATTATCTTCTTTGATGAACTGGATGTGATTACCCCAAGACGCGGAGAAGGAAGCGATTCGCATGTAACGGAGCGCGTCATCGGTCAGTTTCTCACAGAAATGGATGGCATCGAAGAGTTAAAGGGAGTCCTGGTGCTTGCAGCCACAAATCGGATGGATCAGATAGACCAGGCACTGCTGCGTGCAGGCCGATTTGACTATCTCATAGAAATTCCCATCCCCGATGAAGAGACCCGTTTGAAAATATTCCAGGTACATACAAAGGACAAGCCCCTGGAAAAGGGGTTGGATCTGAAAAGATTCGCACAGGAAACCGAAGGGATGACGGGCGCTGACATAGAGTTGATTTGCAAAAAGGCAGCGTTGACGACCATCCGTAACGCCATCAGCAAACAGGGTGCGGGCAGCAAGGAATTGTTAATAACCGTCAGTGATTTTGCTCATGCCATCGAAGAGGTGAAAAGGAGGTAGGTATCTCACGCAACCTCATCAATTTATTGCAGGGGCACGGAGTTACGTGTCCCTACGATTTATGAGGATTCCGATATCGAATATCGAACAGGGAATAATGAATGTCGAAATTCGAAATTCCTTGTTCGATATTCGATATTTGTTGCTGGTTTTCTTGCTGGTTTAATCGTCCACGATTGAACCTAAACATTTGTTTTTTTGTGGCTGATGTTTAGTAAAAGCCCTTAGCCCAGTTCGAAACATCTGGTTCAATCTGCAAGATTGAACCAGCCATAAGCGCAGCAGAACCTCAACCAAAGTGAATAAAGGTGCAGTAAAGATTGTAGATTATGAAGTTTCGCAAGGTGAAATTATATTTGTCATTTAGGTGCAGGTTACTCATATTTGCACTTTGTATATCAATTATACCCATTGTTACAACTACAGCGATATACTATATCAATACCAGAAATATAATGGAACGCCAGATTCTGGAACATTTGAAATCTATTGCAGAATCAAAAAGAAGTCACATCATATCATATATCGAGGCAAAGAAGGTACGGACTGTAGATTTCAGTTCCGATGGATTTATAAAAAACAGACTTGAGAGGATCACAAGCAACGGATTTAAAAAAAATGAAGTTATTAGCCTGAATAGACACCTTGCGCTGAATAAACTTCCGCTGCATCGTTATCTTATTGCAATCGCTGTCGTTGATAAATTCGGCAAGGTTGTCGCATCCACCAATGAGAAGTTAATTGATAAAGACATGTCTAAGGAAGATGTATTTATACAAAGCATGGGTAAAGTTTTTGGGGAAACCACGGTTGGTCAGCCACACCATTCTCCGTACCTTGTTGCAAATTGCATATTCATCTCTGCACCAATTATTTCTCTTAATCGTACTAAAACGCTTGGTGTTATTATTAATGCTTATTCTTTTGCAGAGATAAATGAGATTACAACCGATCGCGTTGGAATGGGAGAGACGGGGGAAGTCTATCTGGTTAATAGAGATAAGATAATGCTTACGGAATCAAGATTTATTGATGATGCCCCCTTTAAACAGATAGTGGATATAAAACCGGTTCAAGAGACTACCGTGACGGATAAACATCTCTGTAGTATCTACGCAGATTACAGGGGTGTGCCTGTTATTAGCGCAGCGCTGGATATCCGTGAATATGGATGGACGCTTTTGGCAGAAATAGATAAGGCAGAGGCATTTGCACCATTAAAAAGATTGGGTATCATTGCATTGATTTTTGGAGCGGTTGGCGCTTCTACGGTTACCAGCCTTGGAATTATTTTCGCAATTTCAACTTCAAAGCCTATAAACATTTTAACAAATGCAACACTGAAACTTGCAGGGGGAAACTTGGAATATAGAGCACGGATACCGCGCAATGATGAATTCGGTAAACTGGCTAATAGTTTTAACACTATGGCTGAGAAGCTTGCAAGGGTAATCAACGATCACCTGCGAGCGGAAGAGAAATTAACACGTTATGCAGCGGAGCTAAAGAGGAGTAATGAAGAACTGCAGCATTTCGCTTATATTGCTTCTCATGACCTGCAGGAGCCGCTCCGTATGATATCCAGTTATCTGCAGTTAATAGAGAGGCGATATAAAAATAAGCTCGATGCAGATGCAAACGAGTTCATTGACTTTGCTGTAGATGGAGCCAATCGTCTGCAAACGATGATTAATGCCTTGATGGAATACTCACGCATAGATACACACGGAAACCCCTTTGCGTTAGTTGATTGCAATATCGTACTTAAGCGGGCTCTTACCAATCTCAAAATAGCAATCGCGGAAAGTAGCGCTGTAATTACGAGCGACTCTTTGCCAACGGTCATGTCAGATGGCTCACAGCTTATGCAGGTATTCCAGAATTTCATAGGCAATGCCGTCAAGTTTCGCAGTAACAAACCGCTGCACATTCACATATCAGCCAGGCAAGACGTAAATGAGTGGCTGTTTTCCGTGCGTGATAACGGCATGGGTATCGAACCTCAGTATAATGAACGCATCTTTACTATCTTCAAGCGTCTGCACGGCAGGGAATGTCCAGGCATTGGGTTGGGTTTGTCAATCTGCAAGAAAATTGTGACGCGTCATGGTGGCCGAATCTGGGTAGAATCAGAACGTCAAAATGGTTCAATATTTTATTTCACAATTCCGACTAGAGGAGAAAAGCAAGCATGAATGATAAAGAAACAATGAAGCATGTTGAAATTCTTTTGGTAGAGGATAGTCCCGGCGATGTTCGTTTAACGAAAGAGGGCCTTAAAGAATCAAAAGTACACACCAGCCTGCATGTAGTCACCGACGGTGTTGAGGCCATGTCTTTTTTGCGCAAAGAAGGCAAATATGCCAATGTACCATATCCTGATGTTATCCTGCTTGATTTGAACCTGCCTAAAAAAGACGGACGAGAAGTGCTTGCTGAAGTAAAATCCGATGAAAAGCTGAGGAAAATTCCCGTTGTGGTTATGACTATCTCTAAAGCAGAAGAAGACGTTTGCAGGGCATATGGTCTCCACGCAAACTGTTATATTGTTAAGCCAATTGACTTTAACCAGTTTATCACGGTAGTAAAGGCCATCGAGAATTTCTGGTTTACCATTGTGAAATTGCCGAGCGTAGAAAAATGCAGGATAACCAAATAAAAATATTGTTGATTGAAGATAATCCCGGCGACGTCAGATTAATACAGGATATATTAAAAGAATCCGGCAATACCCGGTATGAATTGACGCATGCTGACTGTCTATCGACGGGAATGGAGTTTCTTACAAAAAGTGAGTATAACGTATTATTACTTGATCTTGGGCTGCCAGAAAGCCAGGGACTTTCCACGCTCAACAAAATCCTCTCTCTATCATTAAAATTGCCAATAGTGGTACTAACAAGCCTTACTGACGATACGGCCGGAGTTATGGCTGTTCAAAAAGGTATACAGGACTATCTGGTGAAAGGCCAATTGGATAGCAATTTACTGGTGCATTCCATACGCTATGCCATCGAACGTAAGAAATTGCAAGATGATTTGGTCAAAAGCAATGAATTCCTGGAACAACGTGTGCTGGAAAGAACATCTGCACTGGAGATGGCAAATAAAAAACTGCAATTAAAGATTGAGGAACTCAAACAGACTAGAGAACGTATTGAATTATTATTTCACGCAATCGAACAGAGCCCCGGTATCATTGTAATTACTGATAACAAAGGTAACATAGAATATGTCAATCTAAAGTTTATGCAGTTAACAGGATACACCTATGAAGAAATTATTGGGAAAAATCCGCGTATCCTGAAATCTGGCAAAACACCGCCGGAAGAATATAAACAGTTATGGGACACGATCACTTCCGGTGGAGCTTGGCGTGGAAAGTTTTGTAATAAGAAAAAGAACGGCGAACTTTACTGGGAGTCTTCAATCATTTCATCTGTCAGAAACTCGGAAGGAATAATTACTAATTTTATTGCAATTAATGAAGACATTACCGAACTCACAACAGAGCGCAAATTGATGGAAGAGGAACAGAAAAAATTAAGAGATCAGCTTTATCACGTACAGAAGCTGGAATCCATTGGTACCCTTGCAGGAGGTGTTGCCCATGACTTTAATAATATCCTCGCAATAATCATAGGCTATGGAAATATGTTGGAGAAGGGCATCGGGAAAAATAACCCATCCTGGTATTATATTCAAAAAATTCTCAAATCGGCAGAAAGGGCCACTAATTTAGTACAGGGACTCCTGATGTTTAGCAGGAAACAGGGAAGCTGCCAAAAGCCGGTCGTTATCAATAAGATCCTCATTCAGGTAAAAAATCTCCTGTCGCGGCTCATTGGTGAAGATATCGTACTCGATATTTTGCTTACCGACAAAGAGTGTATCGTAATGACTGATAGCGGTCAGATAGAGCAGGTCTTGATGAACCTTGCAACAAACGCAAGGGATGCCATGCCCAATGGGGGCAAGCTGACCATACAGACAGATATCGTGGAATTGGACAGTGAATTTATAAAAACCAATGGATACGGCGAAATCGAGACATATGTAATTATATCTGTCTCCGATACGGGTATAGGTATGGACAAAGAAACTCAAGAGAGGATTTTCGAGCCGTTCTTTACAACCAAGGAGGTAGGAAAGGGCACAGGGCTTGGACTATCAATTGTGTATGGAATTATAAAGCAACACAGGGGTTACATAACTGTCGAAAGTAAGCCATGCAAGGGCGCTACATTCAGGATATATTTACCTGTAGTTAAATCAACGATTGAAGAAGGTAAATCAACACCACTGCCGGACTATCTCAACGGAACGGAGACAATACTGGTGGCAGAGGATGATGCAGAAGTCAGAAACCTTGCAAAAGTCCTCCTGGAAGAGGCAGGCTACAAGGTCATAGAAGCTACAGATGGGCATGATACGATAAATAAATTTATGGAAAACAAAGACGACGTCAGTCTTCTTTTGTTGGACGTGATAATGCCAAAAAAGAGTGGCAAGGAAACGTATAATGAAATATGGAAACTACGGCCCAACATAAAAGTCCTTTTTATGAGCGGTTATTCTGAGGGCGTTATTAATAAAAGAATCATTCTTCAGGAAGGGTTCAATTTTATTTCCAAACCCTTTTCTCAAACGATGCTTTTAAAGAAGGTCCGGGAAATATTGGATAATTCAATCGTATCCATTTAGTTTATTTTTAGCCCTAAAAGGGCGACACATTATCTTAATTCAATAACATTTCCCTGTTAAGGAGAGGTGTCGGAAACTTTTAATCTTACCTCCCCTTTATCCCCTCCTTGCGAAAGAGGGGATAAAGAGGGGTGGTTGTAAGTTCAGTCATTCACTATAGTACATTACTTCTAACATCAGACGCTTCACAAAATCATAATGGACAAAATAGCCAGTACAAATCAAGCTAATAGCATTCTATCGGATACTTCTCCTGGGATATATACTTACTGTCTTGCCAGGACACCAGTATCATTTCCACGTACAATTATAGGCATTGACGGTGTGCATGAAGTGTACTCTGTGGAACAAGACGGTGTTTTTGCTGTACTCAGCCCTGTATCCTTAAAGGAATATAATGAGGAGACACTTGAGAATAATATGACTGATGTGGCATGGCTTGCACCTAAGGCGAAGAGACACGAAGAGATAATCGAATTTGTTATGACCCATGAGACGTCAAACCAGCACGAAATCTCAACTTTTCCCCTCTCCCCTCCGCCCCCCATCTCCTCATCTTTTTCAATAGGGAGCAAGGGAGAAGTGGAGCGTGGGAGATTGGAGGGAAAAAACATCACAGAACAATACTATACTCCCGTTGTTCCTTTAAGATTTTGCACGATTTACAAAACCCTGGAAGGCCTCTTTAAGGCGGTAACACCCCACAAGGAAAAGATCCTAAATTTCCTGGATTATACCGCAGATAAGACCGAATGGTCGGTAAAGGTATTTTGTGACAAGACAATTTTTGTAAAATATTCTGACAAAAATAAAGAACCCTCCGCAACGACTGTTCAGACATCATTATTGCCTGGAGAGGCGTATTTATTGGCAAAGAAGATGCGTAAGATAAAGGAAGAAAATTTTAAGCAAGACGTTCAAATGTATTTGAAGGATATCGATTTCACATTATCTCAATTTGCCGATAGCTGCCGGTTCTTGCAGTGCACTGATAAAAGTATCCATGGCAGGCCGCTTGATATGGTTATGAACACGGCCTTTTTGGTAGAACAGCAGACCTTTAATATGTTTAAAGATACCTTGGATATGCTGGCTGAAAAGTATAGGAATGAAGGACTGGCGTTTGAATTCTCCGGCCCGTGGCCTCCCTATAATTTTTGTCCAGCGTTATGAAGAACTCCAAAGCAAAACATATTAAACCCCTACGGAGTTTGTATGGGAATGGGAAATAACTGCTACAGATATTAAATCCCTATGGGATTTTTTGACAACAATTGCTCCAGCGGAGCAATATATTTATAGGGTTCGAACGGATAAATGGCTAATACATATTCTCAAATATATATCCATATCATTTTTGCAGTGAAAGGTAGAGGCAATTTAATAAGTAACAACCACAAAGACGAACTTTATAAATACATCACAGGAATAATTCAAAACAAAGAACAAAAACTTATTTGCATCAATGGGATGCCAAACCACATTCATATTTTCATTGGGATGAAGCCGGATATTGCGATTTCTGATTTAGTAAGAGACGTAAAGCATTTTTCAACAAATTTTATAAACGACAAAAAATGGGTATCCGGTAAATTTTACTGGCAAGAAGGCTTTGGGGCATTTTCATATTCAAATTCACAAATTGATAAGGTGGTTAAATATATCCAGAACCAGGAAAGACACCATATCAAGATATCGTTTAAGGAAGAATATTTGAAAATATTAAAAAGTTTCAACGTTGAGTATAACGAGAAATATTTATTTGAATGGACCGATTCATAAGCAAACATATTAAACTGCTACAAATATTAAATCCCTATGGGATTTTTAACAACAATTGCTCCAGCGGGGCAACATATTTATAGAACTATGATAAACAAACACCATGAAACTCCAGCGGAGTTTTATATCTAACTCCAGGAAAAAGGGCATTATCGTGTATTACTATTTATACTGCATCACAAAGGCATTGCACAAACCACTCATGAATGTGGTCGGCATTGGAAACGCTAATGTCCATGCTTTGCAGTACGAAGACATTGTGGGCATCTTATCTGAAGTGGTAATGGCGAAAATTCCTGTATCAAATGGAAACGTGTTACGCCACGCAGCGGTAATTGAAGCCGTTCGAAAAGAACAGACCGTTCTTCCCATGCGGTATTCATCGGTGTTCAAAGACAATGCAGGAGTAATCGAATTCCTGAAAAATCGCTATGCGGTATTTATTTCAGACCTGGAACGACTGCACGATACACTGGAAATGGGGATACGCGTCATTCAGAAAAAGGTAACAGTTCACCCCCACATAAACCTCCCACCTCCCCCTTTCTCCCCCTCTGTGAGGGGGACAGGGGGAGGGGGTGAACTGTTACAAAAAAAATGTGTGCAAAATACTGAGATTACGCAATCCGGCGTGGAACAGGAATTTGGAGTCAGTGGTCAGTCAACAGAATCGCCGATTTCTGATCTCCAACCACCCGCATCCCCTGCCATGTCATATTTACAACAGAGACGCGCCCATTATGCGTCTCAGGATGAGAACGATGAATGGGTTCATGAAATTGTAAAGACCTGTCACGCACAATTTGAAGATATCTGCGTAAAGCACAAAAGAGACACCCATACATCTTTTTCTCAAGGGGTATCTTTACATTATTTGATCCACAAGGATTCTTTGAATGAGTTTAAAAACAGATTTAACGACCTCAAGTCCAGTTTGAACGAACTCCACTTTCTGTGTTCCGGTCCCTGGCCGCCATACCATTTTGTTTCTCCTGGAGATGGGAGAGAATAACTATAGGAAATAATATGAAAAGTACAGATTTTGATAATATGAGCCTGTCAGAAAGAAAATATGAGCGTCTTTGCACAATGATCTTTTCGTGCATTCCCTCATCATTGCTGATGTTTGATCGCAACCTTCGTGTGGTAATTGCCAACAAGAACTTCCTGGAGAAATCACGCCGAACCGAATATGAAACCATCGGAAAGCACGTTGACGATATATTTCCCAGCGTCATCCTTCAATATACCCGTCTTTCAGAAAGAATACGAACAGTTTTCGAGACAGGTGTGGGAGACCGGGGGCGGGAGATGTATTATCGGTCACCCGGTCTGCCAACCAGGGTTTATTATTATAATCTGACCCCCCTTATAGATAACCAGGGGGTCGTCGAAAGCGTCATGCTCATCATGGATGATATTACCCAGCAGGTAAGTTTGCGTGAGAAAGTCAGACAAACGGAGCGTCATCTGGCCGGCGTGGTAGAAAGCGCCAACGATATTGTTACCTCGTTAGATCCAAAGGGAATGATCCTGACGTGGAACAATGCGGCAGAGCGGATTTCCGGTTACATAGAAAGGGAATTGTTGAGTAAGCCTCTGACAACAATCTGTGCAGATACACAAAAGGCAACCCTGGTTTCCATCATCGAGGGTCTTTCGAGAGGAAAAACGGTAAAGCACATCGAGTTAGGCCTCAAAACAAAGACGGGAAAGATAATCCCCATTTCATGGAGTTTCGCTCTCATGCGGGATGATGCGCAGGCGGTGGTTGGCATTGTGGGCGTTGGGCAAGACCTTGCCGAGAGACGTGAACTGGAGGCGCAATTATTTCATTCGGCAAAGCTGGCATCCCTTGGAGTAATGGCCGGCGGCATAGCGCATGAGATCCGAAATCCATTAGGCATCAGTTCTGCCGCTGCACAGCTTTTGCTGGAATACCCGGAAAATGAGACAGTCAGGAAGGAATGCGCGCAAAAAATTTATTCGGGCATCAAACGCGCATCGCAGATCATTGAAGAATTGCTGAAGTTTTCACGCCCTTCGGAAGGACGTTTTGAGCTTACCAATATCAACGATGCGATCATGGAAACCCTGACCTTAATTGAAAAACAGCTGGTATTAATGAGAATCGAGATTAAAAAAAATCTGGATTGCCATATTCCCCTCATTGAGTCGGAGAAAAATCTCCTGAAGCAGGCATTCCTGAATATGTTCCTCAATGCGGCTAACGCCATGCCGGACGGCGGCACTTTGACACTAACAACCGCCACTGACGGAAAGAATAGCGTTATGATCGGCTTTAGGGACACCGGCTGCGGTATTCCATCTGAAAATGTTGATAAGATATTTGACCCGTTTTTTACCACGATGCCCGTGGGCAAAGGAACGGGACTCGGTCTGTCAATCACCTACAGTATTATCAAACATCATGAAGGCGCTATCCTTGTGGAAAGCGCTGTGGGAAAAGGGACTGCCTTTACGATCAAATTGCCGATAAAAAAAGAGTGAAAAAAATATTTTAGATTTACAATTTACGAAGTACGATTTTAGATTTTAGGTAACAATTTAGTTTTTGGAAAAATCCAGGGGAACATAAAAAAACAATGTAGCCCCGGTAAGGGCGATCTGTTTGTAAGAGAAATAATATTCAATATGGTGAAAAGCTCCGTAGGAGCGGCCTGTGCTATGCCTAATACCTATTCGCAAATTTACATTCAAATTTTTGAAGAAATATGAAATCAAATATGATGAAAAATATTTGTTTGAGTGGATAGAATGAACAGGACGCTCCTACGGAGCTTTCATTCTGTTCTTGCGTTTCTTTCTACAAACAGATCGCCCCTACCTGGGCTACATTAAATAAATCGTAAATCGTTCGACTGAGCTCACGACGAAGTCTGAAATCGTACATCGTAAATCGTAATTCTTTGCACGGTAGAGAAAAATGAATAAGGAAACCGTAATGTCTGAAAAATCACACGTACTTATTGTGGACGACGAAGTGGACATGTGCTGGGCATTGGAAAATATATTGATGCTGGAAGGTTACAAGACGCATACCGCAACCAGCGGAAAAGAGGGACTCGAATTGATCCGGCAGTTGCATCCAAATATTGGCATGCTTTTCCTGGACGTCAAACTTCCCGACATCGACGGTCTAAAGTTTGCCAGTTTTGCCAAACAGCACTATCCGCAAATAAAAATTATTATCATTTCCGGTTATTATTACCGTGACAGCGAAGCAGTCCAGCAGGGTCTTGCCAATAGCCTCTTCGACGGTTTTATCGGCAAACCCTTTAACATTTCAGAAATACGTTCGGCCATAGAGACAATTGCGCCATTGCAATAATGTGGGAATTTCAAACCGACCATGTAGGGATAATTCATGAATTGCCCCTATCATTGTACAGGAATATTCATTTTATTTATGCAAGTTTCAGGGTAGTACGGAGTAAATAATCCCCCTTAGAAAAGGGGGCGAGGGGGTTGTAAATAATTCGCATACAAAGAAAGGCACAACCCCCTGTTCCCCCTTTTCTAAGGGGGATTAACTTTATAAATACTTACTAAACAAAAAGGTTATATCATGGATGCAAGCAACATCGTAACGAATCAAGTTGCAAATCCCCTGTCTCCCCCTGCATTTATCGTCTATCGTCCAGAAACAAAAACGGCAAAGAATTTCGTTTTTTATAACGAAGAGGCATGGCGTATCCTATCCTTTTCTATGTCAGCTATTCCTGGAAAAAAGGGGAAAGCCTCTTTCCCTGATATTTCTGCCTTCTGTTCGAAATGGAAAGGATTGTATGATAAAATACTTGCTGAACAAAAGGCAGCTTCCCAGGACGGAAACGATGGGGGTGGTTTTATTGACTTGCTTCGGAGTTATCGAAGGCAATATGCGGTGCGGGCAACAGTGCTATCCGGCAGCCCGTCTCATTTTCAGAAACATGAGAAACAATATCTGTTTACATTGGAAAGGGTGTGTCCTACTAATGTAAATCT
>Ga0209317_1002193_pt1 | contig 14625 bp, 11 predicted proteins | sample RifGroB2_FD_183994 | JGI IMG/M metagenome (GOLD analysis project Ga0209317, IMG submission 183994) | Soil microbial communities from Rifle, Colorado, USA - Groundwater B2 (SPAdes) (version 2) | ecosystem: Environmental > Terrestrial > Soil > Unclassified | place: Rifle, Colorado | collected... | reverse complement strand
TCCCCGTTAAAGGTCAGATGAGCGACCGGAAAGCTTGGCGCATGAAGCGACTAAACCTTGAGCCACTGCCACTGTGTCGCAGCTGAGTCATAACCTCTGAATGAGGCTTCGTATGTGCGGAATAGTCGGTTTTTTCCACTCTGGCGACGACGGCTCCGAAAGGCTGGTCACCGACATGATTTCGTCCATCCGGTACCGAGGCCCGGATGAGGCAGGAATCTATCTGGACCCGCACATCGCCCTGGGCCATTGCCGATTGAGCATCGTCGGCCTGGATGACGGCAGCCAGCCGATTTCCAACGAGGATGGCACGATCTGGGTCGTGTACAACGGGGAAGTTTTCAACTACCCGGAGCTGAAGTCCGCCCTTGAGAAGAAAGGGCATCGGTTTCTTACCCACACCGACACCGAGATCCTGGTCCATTTGTACGAGGAGCATGGCAGGGATTTTCTCCCCTTGCTCAACGGGCAGTTCGCCTTCGCCATCTGGGATTCGGTGAAGAGGGAACTCTTCCTGGCACGGGATCGTGTCGGAATCCGCCCTTTGCATTATTACCAGCACGGCGGCAAGTACATCTTCTCCTCGGAGATCAAGGCCCTCTTCGCCGATGCTTCCGTCCCCCGCAACATCGACCCGCTGGCACTCCAACAGGTTTTCACCTGCTGGACCACCCTGACGCCCCGGACCGTTTTCGAGGGGATACAGGAACTCCCTCCAGGCCATTTTCAGGTGGTCAGGGGTGGCAGGATTATCGAGCAGTCTCCCTACTGGCAGATCCCTTATTATCCCCCCGCGAGCCGTTTTCCGGGGTCGCTGCAGGACGCGATGGAAGAGACAAGGACGCTGCTTGCCGATGCCATAAGGATCCGGTTACGGGCTGATGTCCCGGTGGGGGCCTACCTGAGCGGCGGGCTGGACTCCTCGATAATTACCTCCTTGATAGCAGGGGATTTCAACAACAGGCTGCGCACCTTCTCCATCGGCTTTCAGCAGGCCGACTTCGATGAGACGCAGTACCAGCGCAGCCTTGTGCGGCAGCTCGGTACAGACCACAGTGAGATCAGCATTTCCAGCCAGGATATCAGGGACAACCTCCCCAAAGTGGTCTGGCACACCGAAAAGCCGCTCCTGCGCACCGCTCCGGTGCCGATGTTCCTGCTGGCGAAGCTGGTGCGCGAGAGCAACTTCAAGGTCGTGCTCACCGGTGAAGGCGCTGACGAGGTATTCGGAGGGTATGACATCTTCAAGGAGGCGAAGATACGCCGTTTCTGGAGCCGGTTCCCGGCGTCGACGCTCAGGCCGCGCCTGCTCGAAAAGCTGCATCCCTACATCTTCAAGGAACCCGCCCATTACCGGATGATGCTGCAGAAATTTTTCGCGGTGTCGCCTGCCGATTTGAACGACCCCTGCTTTTCCCACAGGATCCGCTGGGCGGACACTCGCAAAAACATGATGTTTTTTTCGGACGAACTGATGCATCAACTGGCGGGTTGCCATCCGGAGGAAGAAGTGGCAGCCGGACTGCCTGCGGGATTCGACACTCGCGATCCTTTGGCACAAGCGCAGTTCCTTGAAATGCAGATTTTCCTCTCCAACTATCTCCTTTCCTCCCAGGGGGACCGCGTCGCCATGGCGAACTCGGTGGAACTGCGGCTCCCTTTTCTCGACTATCGACTGATCGACTTCGGGATGAAGCTCCCCCCCCACTGGAAGATCAAGGGGCTGAACGAAAAGTACCTGTTGAAGAGAGCCTTCGGGTCCATCATCCCGCCTGAGATCGTAAAGCGGCCAAAGCAGCCTTACCGCGCTCCCATCCGGGAACTCTTCCTCTGCGGCGACGACGGCTATGCGGCGGAGCTCCTGTCCAGGGAACATCTTGCCAGAACCGGCTTTTTCAACGTGTCAAAGACATGCAACCTGATAGCCAAATACCGGGAGTCAGACCGGCTGATCACCAGTGAAATCCAGAACATGGCCGTTATGGGTATCCTGACCACGCAGATCCTGCACCATCAGTTCATCGAGAATTTCCGGCGGCAGGAGAACCGGGAGTTGCCCATCGGCAAACGGATCATCAGACAGTCCGCCCCATAGGGAGGCATGCATGACCGAGCTGTCCACTTCATCGCTCACCCTTGATTGCGAGCGGGAGGCAGAAAAAATCAGCGCCAGGATACGCGATATCCTGAGAAACGACCTCAAGCGCAGAGGGCTCGTGATCGGGCTCTCCGGCGGCATCGACAGCAGCGTCACGGCGGCATTGGCGGTGCAGGCGATCGGCAAGGAGCGGGTTTTAGGCCTGGAAATGCCGGAGTTCCACTCATCCAAGGAGACGCCGGAACTGAGCGGCACCCTGGTTCGGCATCTGGGGATCGAGTCCAGGCAGATAGACATTTCACCGATACTCGAGGCTGTCGGCTTCTATGCCGATTACGATGAGGCGGTGCGGATGGTGATACCGGAATACGGGACCGGGTGGAGATCTAAGATCGTCATCTCCAACATCTTCGACAACGAAGGTTTCAGCCTGCACTCCATCGTCGCCAAGTCGCCTGATGGCTCGATGTACCAAAAGCGGCTTCCCCTGAAGCCGTACCTCGAGATCGTGGCTGCGACGAACTGCAAGCAGAGAATCCGGAAGATGCTTGAGTATTACCATGCCGACCGGCACAACTACGCCGTCGCCGGCACCCCGAACCGCCTCGAATACGACCAGGGGTTCTTCGTCAAGCTGGGGGACGGCGCGGCCGACATCAAGCCGATCGCGCACCTGTACAAATCCCAGGTGTACCAGATGGCCGAGCATCTCGGAGTGCCCGCAGAGATCCGCAGGCGCCCCCCCACCACCGACACCTATTCGCTGCAGCAGGGGCAGGACGAATTCTACTTCTCGCTCCCGTACGGGATCATGGACTTGTGTTTGTACGCAAAGAACATGGGGGTACCTGCGGAAGGCGCCGCGGCGGCGTGCGGCCTTACCCCCGAACAGGTGCAAAAAGTTTTCCGGGACATCGACACCAAGCGCTCAACGACCAGGTACCTGCATCTCGGCGCGCTGACCATCCAGAAGATCCCCGAGATCAACGCCTGACCTGCCGGCTGGCATCATGGAGAGACAATGATTGAAGCTCGTGAACGAATCAGAACCTACATCGTGGAAAACTTTCTTTTCGGCGACGACCGGGGGCTAGAGGACTCGACGTCCTTCCTGGACTCCGGCATCATCGACTCGACGGGCATACTGGAATTGATAGGGTTTTTGGAGGAGTCCTTTGCCTTGAAAGTCGCTGATGACGAACTGGTCCCGGAAAACCTGGACTCCATCGATTGCCTTGTGCGCTTCATGGCGCTTAAGAAAGGCGCCATGACTGCAGGAGAGACCGGATGCTGATCCATCAATTCCTTGAGAATTCCGCCTCACGCACGCCGGACAAGGGCGCGCTGATCCATGGCGGGAAAAGAGCAACCTACTCCAGGCTCGACAGGTCGGCCAACTTTCTCGCCAACTGGCTCCTGCAGTGCGGGATGCAGCCGGGCGGGCGCGTTCTCATGCTTCTTGAAAACGGGGAAGAGTACGTCATCTCGTATTACGCCACCCTGAAGGCGGGGATGGTCGCCGTACCGTTGAGCCCGGAAACCAGGTCCGAAGCGCTGCAGCAGATCATGATGAGCACCACTCCGCAGGTGGTGATTGCCTCGACAAAGGGGGAAAAGGCTCTGCGGGAAATATCACCCCCTCCGGCCTCGCTCATCGCAGCGGTCCTTACCGATCCCACTTCTTCCTGGCAAGAGCGACCTTTTCCCGCGCTGGCGTTCGGCACCCTGGTTGCCGAAGAGGAGCGCGCACCGGCACTGGCAATCGATCCCTCTTCCCTTGCCAGCATCATCTTCACCTCAGGCTCGACCGGAACCCCCAAAGGGGTAATGCTGTCCCACGCAAACATAGTCGCGAACAGCGAGTCGATCATCCGATCCCTGGAGTTGACAGAGGCCGACCGGCAGATGGTAGTCCTGCCGTTTTTCTACGTCATGGGGAGCTCGCTCCTTAACACCCACATCGCCGTCGGCGGAAGCCTGGTTATCAACAACACCTTCGCCTACCCTGCCTCGGTGCTCAAGCAGATGGCCGAGGAAGAGGTTACCGGCTTCTCCGGTGTACCCTCGACCTATGCCCATCTGCTGCACCGCTCCCCCCTGAAGGCCTACCGGGACAAACTGCCCGCCCTCCGATACTGCTCCCAGGCGGGCGGACACATGGCGCGGCAGATAAAGGAAGAGCTGCTGACTGTCCTGCCGCGCCATACCAGGCTGTACGTGATGTACGGGGCGACGGAAGCCTCGGCCAGGTTGTCCTTGGTCCCCCCCGAGCGGCTCGCAGACAAGATCGATTCCATCGGCGTCCCCATCCCCGGGGTTACCATGAAGATAGTCGATGCGTCGGGGCGGGAACTTCCCGACGGAGAAACCGGGGAACTGGTGGCGGCGGGAGCCAACATCATGTCCGGGTACTGGAACGACACGCAAAGCACCGCAGCCGTTTTGAGTCCTGCAGGTTATCACACGGGAGATCTGGGATACCGGGACAGCGAAGGATATTTCTACCTGCTGGGTCGTCGCGACCATCAACTCAAGGTCGGCGGACACAGGATCAACCCCCAGGAAATCGAGGATGCCCTGATCGCCTCCGGGTTGCTGATCGAGGTCGCGGTTTTGGGCCTGGAGGACAGCCTGTCCGGCCACAGGCTGGTGGCCGTCGGTGTGCCGGTGAACGGATCAGTTACCGAAATCCAGATCAAGGAGCGGTGTTTGAAGCATCTGCCAAGGTTCAAGGTTCCAAGCGAGGTACTGCTGGTCGCAGCGTTGCCTAAGAACAGCAACGGCAAGATCGCTCTTTCTGAGATAAGGGAAAAAATCGAGCTTTTCCGCGCGAGATAGGCGACGACCAGGCCGGAAGGGACACTACCTTGAAAAACCAAGGCCAGCTTGCACAGCTGGCCTTGGTTTTATATGCGTTTTCTGCCGACAAGGGGTGAGCCCCTTTTACTGGTGTATGGAGAGCTTCTTCATAAGGTCGTAAAGCGTCGGGCGGCTTACCCCCAGCTCCTCGGCGGCCTTCAGGATGTTCCCAGACTGCCGCTCGATGGCGTTCAGGATCATCTCCCGCTCCATCCGCTCGCGCGCTTCCTTAAGCGACAGGACGTCGCTGTTGGAAACCGGCATCGGCGGAGGCTCCACGTCGCACCCAAGGTCCAGGGGGCCGATGCTGGAGCCGTCGCACATGATCACGGCACGCTGGATCCGGTTCTTCAGCTCGCGCACGTTGCCGGGCCATTCGTGCCTTTTCAGAAAGGCGACCGCCGCCGGCGACAGCCGCACCTTCTTCTTGTTCTCCTTGCAGTAGAACTTCAGGAAGTTCTCCGCCAAAAGCAGCACGTCGTCGCCACGCTCCCTCAAGGGGGGGAGCTTGATGGTCACCACCCCGACGCGGTAGTAGAGGTCCTCGCGAAACCTTCCCTCCTCGATCGACTTTTGTATGTCTATGTTGGTGGCGCAGGTGGTGCGCGCGTCGATGGGGATCTCCTCTCTGCCCCCCACGCGCTGGATGGTCCCTTCCTGCAAAAAGCGCAGCAGCTTCACCTGCAGGTTCACGGGAAGCTCGCCTATCTCGTCGAGAAAGAGGGTCCCGTTGTGGGCGTACTGCAGCTTGCCGCGGACGGCGGTATGGGCCCCGGTGAAGGCCCCCTTTTCGTGCCCGAAGAGTTCGCTCTCCAGAAGGTTCTCCGGGATGGCGCCGCAATTGATCGCCACCAGCGGCCCCTTTCGGCGCAGACTCGCCTCGTGGATGGCGGCCGCCACCAGCTCCTTGCCGGTGCCGCTCTCCCCGATGATCAGGATGGGCGCGTTGGAGGAGGCCACCTTCCTGATCGTGTTGAAGACCGCCTGCATCTCGGCGCACCTGCCCACCATGCCCCACTGCTCCTCCACCTCGCCCTGGGAGGAGAGGGCGCTGTTTTGCTCCTCTATGTTGGCGATGTGGAAGGCACGCCCGATCATGACCTTCAGCTCCGCGAGGATGGGAGGCTTGGCGTAGAAATCGAAGGCCCCCATACGCATCGCCTTCAGCGCGTTCTCCCGCTCGTTGTTCCCGGTCAGCATGATCACCTTGGTGACCGGGTTCTGGCCCAGCATCTCGTCCAGGCAGCGAAACCCCTCGACAGAGCTGTCAGGATAGGGGGGTAGTCCCAGGTCAAGCACCACCACTGCGGGGCGCTCGCTCTTGAAGAGGGAGAGCGCCTCCCTGGCGTCCGCCGCCAAAAGCACGTGGTACTCCTGGTTCAGCCCCCATTTCAGCTGCTGCCTGATATCCTCGTTGTCGTCGACAATCAAAAGCTTTCTCACCTACGTCCTCCTTCATGGCGGCCTCGATGATCTCGCCGGCCGGCTCAGCCGGGGAAACGGGCAGGTGCACGGTGAAGACCGTCCCTTCCCCCTCTACGCTCGACACCTCGATCCTGCCGCCGTGCGCCGCGACGATCTGGCGCGACTGGTACAGACCGATCCCGAGACCGGTCCGTTTCGAGCTGCGAAACGGCACGAACAGATCGTTTCTGATGAAGCGCGGCGACATGCCGCAGCCACGGTCGGTTACCCTGATGAACGGGGCGCCGTTGCACCCGACTTCCGCCGCTATGGGGGCATCGGGTCCGGATGCCTCCACCGCGTTCAGGAACAGGTTCAGCAGCACCTTCTGCAGTTCCTCCTTGTCCCCCATGACGACCTGCTGGCTTCCCTGTACCGAAATCGCCCTCCCCTGCACCATCTCGGCGCAACTGCTGGTGAGCGCCAGCAGGTCCACCGGTCGTCTCTGCAACAGCTCGCTCTCTCCCAGGTTGCGCAGGCGTCCGATCAGGTGGTGCATCTTCTTGGTGGTGTTGCCGAGGCTGTTCAGCATGTCCTGCTGGAACTCGGGGTTGTCGATGTGCTCCCGCGCGTTCTCCAGCACCAGCGAGACGGTCGCCGCCAGGTTCTTCAGGTCGTGCACCACGAAGGTCGCCAGGCTCCCCACCGCCTCCATCGCCTTGGCCTGGGTGAGCTGCTCGGAGAGGCGCTGATGCTGCATGGCGACCGACACCTGGCGCGCGATGGTCTTCATCAGGTCGAAGTCCTCGTAGCGGTACTGCTCGTCGGGCACCACCTGCGCCCCCAGCACGATGAAGCCGGAAAGCGCCTCCGCCTCGAACAGGGGAACGACGAAGGAGATGCCGTAGCGTTCCAGGAACCGCCAATCCTCCTCCCTGAGTTCGGGATTCCTGTCGCTGCTGCAAAAGACCCACTGCCTCTCCCGCAGCGAGTTGAGAATCGGGCTGTCGTCCGCGACGGTCTCGGCAAGTGGCTCCAGTTCGAGGGTTGAGGAGACGCAGTACCAGCCGCACCCCTTCTGGTGCTGGTACAGCGCCGCCCCCTGCACCCCGAAGATCTCGCAGTAGGCGAGGAGCACCCTTTTCACCAGTTCGTCCCCGTTTTGGAAGGTGGAGAGCCTCTCGGTGAGTCCCAGCCATTGGGCACGGTAGTCGTACTTGCTCTGGTAGAAGTGCTTGTGCAGCAGCACCTTCAGCTCCCGCTTGGCGCGGTCGGAGAGGATCAGCAGCAAAAGGAATACCCCTGAGACGAACCCGAGGCTCAGGGTGAGGACGCGGGGGAACAAGGGGCCGAAGTACTTCATCCCTTCCCCCAGCACCCCCAGCATGATCAGGTAGCAGGAGACCACCGCCATGACCACCGACTTCAAAAGGACCGCCTGGGAGATCTTCACCCGCGCGCTGCCGCGCCAGTGTGAGCGGGTGTAGAGCATCATCAGCGAGGCGACGATGAACAAAAGCGATCGCAAAGGGGAGAGCTCCATGCTGAGGGAGCGGTACAAAAACGCGTGCGAGTAGTAGAAGGCGAGCACGGCGAGCATCGAGCCGAGCGCCACGATGTCGAGTTTCACCCGCCAGAGCGCCTCCGACGAGGCGTTCACCAGGGTGGACTCGAAGTTGGTCAGCGCCACCACCAGCAGGATCAGGATGGTCACGTAGAAATAGTAGCCGGCATCGGCCAGAAACAGCACCGGCTCGGCCGGGAAGTCGGGTGCGTAGAAGAAGGAAGCGGTCGGCAGGAAGGCGGGGACCAGCACCAGCAGGAAACTGGCGCCGACCAGCAGCCGGCTCAGCGGGGAGAGCCCGCGTTCCGGGAGTTCCCGCGCGTAGGTCAGGCTCAAAAGGAGCCACAGCGCAGGCAAAAGCGCCTCGATGTAAAGGGCGTACTGCTTCCAGCCGATTTGCGGCCACAGGCCGTTCAGGGCAAAGCAGTCCAGCAGTTCCAGGACCGCAATGGCGAGAAACGGCGCGGCGAGAAAGCTGCGCGTACCGCCTCGGGTCTCCAGCATCACGATGCGCAGCACCGAGACCAGCAGCAAAAAGACCGAGATCAGCGAAAGCGCCATCGTCACCTCTTGGCCGCAAGGGCCACCCTGCAGCGTCCAGACCGGCCGACGTAGTCCAGACCGATTACCGAGATGATGCGTTCTGAGGTCAAGAGGCCCTCCCGGAAGCCTGCTCACTGTCTTAGCTGGCACTCATCGAGTTTGACGCTGAGCGTGACTCGTTCACAAGCGACAAGGCGTCAGCAGGAACTGGTAAAAGTATAACATAATGCCTGCTATACCTTACAGCCTAAGGCATAAATTGACAAGTGCTAATCGTTTGTGTTAAACCAGCGGATGGCTGAGGTAAAATGTGAGCCGGAGGCGGTGAAATGACTGGTCCTACATCGCAGCGACAGAAGCAGGAATCCTGTATAATCAGCAGCATCCCCTTCTTCTCGTCCCTTACGCCCGAGGAGGTCGATCAGGTTGAGAAACTGTTCCGGAAAAAGAACTACGAGAAGGAACAGATAGTCCTATACGAGGAGGACACCTCGAACTACATGTACCTGATCTATTCCGGAAAGGTGCGGGTAGTGAAGATGAACGACGAGGGGAAGGAGCAGATCATCACCATCCACAAGAAGAACGACTTCTTCGGTGAGATGTCGCTTCTGGACAACAAGACTTCCCCCGCCACCATCATAGCGCACGAGGACTCCGTGATCGGGCTTTTGCACAAGACCGACTTCCAGGAGCACCTGATGCGCAACGACGAGATCCGCAGGAAGATCATCGAGCTTTTGTGCAGTCGGCTGCGCGAGTCGTGGGAGATGATCAAGATCCTGAGCTTCAACGCCGAGAACGCGCAGGACCGGGTGCTCTCGCTCCTGGACCGGCTGGGCGAGTTGTACGGCGTCCGGGACGACCGCGGCGTGATCATCGACGTGAAGATGACCCACCAGCAGATGGCGAGCTACGCCTCGGTCACCCGCGAAACCATGAGCCGCGTGCTGCGCAACCTGGAGAAGTCGGACGTGATCAGCGTCCTGGACAGCAAGGCGATCCTGCTCAACAAGCACTTCTTCGACTCCAGGTCGAACGGCAAAAGGCACTAAACCGGAAGACGTTCTACGTTCTACGTTCTACGTTCTACGTTCTACGTTCTACGTTCTACGTTCTACGTTCTACGTTCTACGTTCTACGTTCTACGTTCTACGTTCTACGTTCCAGGTTCCCTTCCCCCGCGCGCCGGTTCTCCGGCTAGAGCGAAACTCCCTCTCCGTTTCCCTGCACACCTACTGAATCTGATTCCCCCCGCCGTCGAAGACTGCGGAGAGGGAAATGGCGAAGTCGCCCGGCAGAGCTCCTGCGGGGACGCCGGCGAAGTTCACCGTCATGATCTCTCCGGAGGCGATGCTGCTGCTCGCGAGGATGATGGTGCTGGGGCCGGAGGTGCTGGCAAGCCCGTTTGCCGCATAGGGCCCTGAGGTGGCCACGCTTGCTATGCTGGCTCCCACAGGCATGGTGACCACGAAATTGAGACCGTAGGGAGCGGCGACCGGTAGCCCGGCCAGAGACACGGTCCCCACGGCGCCGGCGCCGCTCACGACGGTGTTCATGGTGACGTAGATCGGAACGGTAACCGTAACCGCGGCCGATTGCTGCTCGTTGCCTGCCGCGTCATAGGCCTTGGCGGTCCAGGTGTAGCTCCCCCTGGCAAGCGCGGAGGTATCCCAGGCCAGGGAATAGGGACCAGCGTTGTCGCTTCCCTGCAGTGCCCCGTTCAGGTAAAACTCCACCCTGCTCACCCCCACGTCGTCCGCAGCCGATGCCGTCACCTGGGTCACACCGGTCACGGTGGCTCCGTCAAGAGGAGCGGTAAGTGCAACGGTGGGGGGTGTCGTATCGGCTGGAGCCGCTTCTCCCCCGCCACCACCTCCGCCGCCACACGCGGCGAACGTCGCAAGAGTCCAAACCAGTAGCCAAACCTTTAATATTCGCATAGTTCCACCTCCTGCAAGCCATTGTGACATGGTCAGAGTTTCCCCGTCAACAGGGCGAGGATGACCACCACATCGCCGGTATCCACCTTGCCGTTGGGCTGGGGCTGACCGTTCAGGTATGGTGCCAGGTCCAGGCGCTGCAGCTGGGTGCTGGTGGGCGAGAGCTGCCCGGCGGCGATCTGCAGCGCCAGTTGCGCGTCAGCCAGCGTGAGCGCCAGGCTGCCCGTTGGCTGTGTTGTAGTCGGAGTCGTGGTGGTCGGAGTCGTGGTGGTCGGCGTCGTGGTGGTCGGCGTCGTGGTAGTCGGCGTCGTGGTAGTCGGAGTCGTGGTGGTCGGGGTGGAGCTGCTGTTGTAGATCAGCACCGTCGCGGAAGCGGCCCCGGCGTTCCCCGCCGCGTCATAGGCCTTGGCGCTCACCAGATGGCTGCCGTTGGTAAAGGCGGCGGTGTTCCAGACGTAGCTGACCGGGCTCTGGTTGCCGCTGAGCACCACGGCCCCGTCGACCGAGAGCTCGAGCCTGGTGACACCGGTGTTGTCGGTGGCGCTGGCCGAGAGGTTGATGGCGCCGCCGACGGTGGCATCGGCGGGTGGCGCCTGCAGTGAAACCGTGGGGGAAACCTGGTCACCGGCAACGGAGACGGTGACGCTCTGGGAAAGGGCCTCGTTCCCCGAGATATCGAAGGCCTTCGCCGTCAGGGCGTAGCTCCCCGCAGAAAGCGGCGTGGTATCCCAGGAGTAGGTATAGGGTGCGGTCGCGGTCTCATAGACCTGCGTCCCGTTCAGCAGGAACTGCACCTTGGCGATACCCGCGTTGTCGGTCGCGCTGGCGCTGAAGGCAACGGCCCCTGCTACCGTCGTGCCGGCCTGGGGCGAGCTGATGCTGACCGAGGGGGGAAGTGTCTCCGGTATCTGCACGATGTTGGAATAGACGCTCTCCGCACCGGCTGAGTTGTAGGCGGTTACCGCGAAGAAGTAGGAATTGGCAGGGTTCAGGCCGCTGATGCTGGCGGTGGTGCTTTTCCCCTTGTCGACGGGGGCGTTCCCCTCGGTTGCACCGCTCCCCTGGAAGGGGATCGCGCTGGAGTTGGCCTGGTAGTAGATCCGGTAACCGGCGAGGTCGGCGTCGGGACTTGGGTCCCATGCCAGGGTCACGTCGGTGGCGAGGCAAGTGGCGGGGTTGCTGAGAAGAAGAAAGAAGAGAAGCGACGAGGCGGAAAAGTGTGTTGCTTTTCCAAATACATTCATGTTGACTCCCAAGAATTGGCCTGAGGCCTTGCCTTTTCTTGGGAAAGGGGAATGGGGGATAAGAAAAAAGCCGGGACCGCAGCACCAGTACTTGGCATTTCGGCGACCCGGCTGTCTCAGAGAGACCCTGTAGGCTTTCCGTCCCACCCTCGCGGATGGTTTAGTATTGTCGTGTACCTGTATTCATTTGTTTGTGAACGGGGGCTCCCCCATCACTAGATGGGCATACTATTTGATCTATAAAAGAAAAGCAACTTCTTTGTTCAATAGAACGGGCACAGGACCCACTCCCCTGCCCTCTTCCGTTTCCGCTTCACCCCGCGCGCTACCGGTACACGGTCATCGACCGGCTCCCCTTGTTGCCTGCCGAGTCGTAGGCGTTGACGGCAACGACGTGGGTCCCGGCGCCCACCTTGGCCGTCGCGCTGATCGAGCCGGAGTTGGTACCCAGCACCAGTGAGCCGTCAACGTATACCTCCATACGGGCGACAGCCACGTTGTCCAGGGCGGAGGCCGCGATCTTGAGGTTGGCGTTGGAGAGCTTTGTGGAGGCAGGCGAAATGATGGTGACAGACGGGGGGGTGGTATCGCTCACCACGTTGACGGTGACGCTGGCGGAACCGGCGTTCCCGGCGGCGTCGGAGGCTATGGCCACCAGGGTGTGGCTCCCGCTGCCGGCGGTCGCCGTGTTCCAGTTGTAGCTGATCGAGCTCTGGTTTGCAGCGAAGATGAGGGTGGAGTTGTCGTAGAGGGCGAAACCGGAAACACCCACGTTGTCCGTGGCGCTGGCAGTCACAGTCACCGTGCCGCTCACCTGGCTGTTGTCGCCCGGGGCGGATATGGCGACAGATGGGACCACCGAGTCGCCGTCCACGTAAACCACCTCCTCGGAAGTACCCACGTTGCCGGCCGCGTCATAGGCCTTGGCGGTGAGGGTGTACTGGCCGGGGAGGAGAGAGGCGGTGCTCCAACTGAAGGTATAGGGGGCGGTGCTGCTGGCGCCTTGCAGCGTGCCGTTGACGTACAACTCCACGTTGGTCACCGCGACGTTGTCTGACGCGCTTACCGCAACGCTGGCCGTGCCGCTCAGGGTCGAGTCGGGAGCGGGGGAGGTGATACTGACGACCGGTTGCACCATCTCCTGCACTTGCACGACGTTGGAATAGACGCTCTCCGCCCCGCTGCTGTTGTACGCGGTCACGGCGAAATAGTAGGAGTTGCCGGGGTCGAGGCCGCTTATGGAAGCGGTTGTGCTGGTGGAGACGTCGAGGGGGGCGCTTCCTTCGACGGCGCCGCTGCCGACGAAGGGCTGGGCGGAAGAGTTGGCCTGGTAATAGATCCGGTAACCCGCGAGATCCGGGTCGGTGGAAGGGTCCCACTGAAGGCTTACCGTGGCAGGGAAGGCAGCGCAAGGAAGGGTGAGCAACAATATAACTGCCCGCAGAACATGCTTCACTTTCAATTGTCACCTCCACGAGAGGCGGGAGTCCGGATTTTGGACGCAAAAAAGCCGGGTACCGACCTGGTGCAGGCATTTCGGCGACCCGGCTGTCTCAGTGAGACCCTGTAGGCTTTCCGTCCCACCCTCGCGGATGGTTTAGTATTATCGTCTACCCCTGATTGTGCCTCCCTTTTTAGCAGAAACATCCAGCGCCAGAAGTGATCTGAATCACATTATCTACAGTTAAGGGTTTTCGGGCTGTCTCTTTCTTGTGTCAAGAAACCATCAAGTAGACAAGGAGCTTCAGGTACTCGACCCAGAGGGGATGGTAGAGTTCCTGGCTGCAGACAAGGTCGGTCGCCGCGTAGGGGACCGCCCGGACCTGCGCGGGCAGGCTCCGCTGGAAGGCGAGGAGCGCCCGCCTCATGTGCGGGGCGGAACTGACGATCACCACCTGCCGCGCGCCCTTTGGGAGGTGGGCGGCAAAGGCCCGGGCTTCGCTGCGGGTCCCCAAGAGGCCCTTAGCCTTTGGGATGAAGCTGATCCGGTCGGCAGGAACACCGCGCCAGACCAGATAGTCGACGTACCACTGGATCCGGGTAAAGGAGCGCCCCGCCCGGACACTGTACTGGTCCCGGGAGGTGTCGTTCATCAGGTAGATCCGCGGCACCCTGCCCAGATGAACCAGGTCTGCTGCGGCATCGAGACGCTCCCAAACCGTCTCCCCCCCCGCCAGGACGTAGCAGGCATCGCCTTGCGCCGCGGAATCGGTGACGGTCAGCGGGGCAGCGAGGATGGCGCGCACCTTGGGGAACGAGGGGAGCACCACCAGGAACAGAAAGCCCGACAGGACCGCCGCAAGGATTCTCAGGCGCACAGGCTTCACCTCTGCGACGGGGTCCACATCACCAGGCGGTTGCCGCGCAGGTAGCGCAGCCAGGCGACGGCGATGGCCAGGTTGACCGTGATGAAGTACAGGGGGATCTTGACCGGCATCCGTGTCGCCAGGGGGGCGCTGCGCCACCCGATCACCCCCAGGAGGTAGAAGGCGCACTGGAGCAGGAACAGGACGAGGTACAGGGGGTGAACCGGGGCGAGAACGGCGTTGGCTGCGAGGGCTCCGGCCAGAAAGAGCGGCACCAGCCAGCGCAAAAGCTTGTGGCAGAAGAACTGGTAGGAGAAAAGGCCGTAGCGGAAGAAATTCAAAAACTCCAGGTTCTTGAAGAAGACGGTCAGTCCCCTGAGCACGGTCCTGACCTTGCGATCGAACTCCCGGCTGTTGTCCGCCACATCCTGGTAGTGGCCGACCACCTCCCCGTCGCTCACGCCGCGCAGCCCGAGCCGCATGCTGTTCAAGAGGGTCCTAAAATCGCTCTGCATGTCGGGGGAGAAGTCCCGGCAGACCTCCTTTCTGGCGGCGAAGAAGGAGCCGCTCAACCCGACCAGCGAGTTCACCCTCCCCTCCAGATCCCTGAGCCACATCTCGTAGCGCACGTATGCCCCTTCCCCGCAAGGGCGCCCGTCGCGCC
>Ga0209317_1002192_pt1 | contig 14628 bp, 8 predicted proteins | sample RifGroB2_FD_183994 | JGI IMG/M metagenome (GOLD analysis project Ga0209317, IMG submission 183994) | Soil microbial communities from Rifle, Colorado, USA - Groundwater B2 (SPAdes) (version 2) | ecosystem: Environmental > Terrestrial > Soil > Unclassified | place: Rifle, Colorado | collected... | reverse complement strand
GAGCACCACGCCGCCTACATCATCCGCCGTGGTTCGAGGGATCTGGGGAGCCGCACCCTCGAAGGCTCACGCCCCGGTATGGCCATGCTGGTGCACGCCGGCCTCTCCATCATCGGCCGCAAGGGGTACGAGCTGCTCATCGATCAGGGGATCGAGCGCGCCCGCCGCTTCGCCCGGCTCATCGACGCCCATCCCGACTTCGAACTGGTGTCCGAGCCCGAACTCAACATCCTGACCTACCGCTACATCCCGGCCCGGGTGCGGCAGACCCTGGCCGAAGCCCCGGCGGAGCCCGCTGCCCGCATCAACGAACTGCTCGACAAAATCATCGAAACCATACAGAAACGCCAGCGCGAAGCCGGAAAAACCTTCGTCTCCCGCACCCGTCTTGCCCCGAGCCGCCACCAAGGCGACACCATCACCGTCTTCCGCGTGGTCCTGGCCAACCCCCTGACCACCGATGAAATTCTCGATTCCGTCCTTAAGGAGCAATGCGAGATCGCGACCCAGCCGGACGTACAGGCACTGTTGCAGCAAATCAAGGGATGAGGGACGCTGGGAACGAGAAGCATCTCAGTGGCGCTCAACCGACTACCCCCCTTTCGAGGTATTCATATGAACTCTGCCTCCGGACAACTACATCGATTCGGATGGGACGAATGGTTTGATGCAAGGGCACATGACATGGGCTTGGCTGAACACCGTCTTGCACGTGTCGTCGCTGTGGACCGCGATCAACTTCTTGTGATGGATGACTCCGGTGAATTCCGCGCAAAGCTTGCCGGCCGTTTTCTCCATATCACCGAGCAATCGATGGATTTCCCGTGTGTCGGAGATTGGGTATGCGTTCAATACGGCGGCTCCGACATGTTCGGAATAATCCATGACGTCATTCCGAGGAAGTCGGTTCTCCGTCGCAAGGCGGCAGGAGATGTCGTTGAATACCAGATGATCGCTTCGAACATCGACACAGCCTTGATAGTCCAGTCCTGTCATTTCGACTTCAATGTCAACAGGCTTGAACGTTACCTGGTGATGGTGAGGGATGGGCATGTTAAACCTGTCGTCCTGCTTACGAAAACCGACTTGGTCAGTCCCGAAACCCTCCAGCAGACAATGGAAAAAATCAGCGATGCCGGAATAAACACGGAGGTGATCGCGCTCAGCAGCGTCACCGGCGAAGGCGTCGATGATCTGCGCGAAATCCTGGAACCCGGAAAAACCTACTGTCTTTTAGGTTCATCAGGGGTTGGCAAGAGTACGTTGATCAACCGGTTGATGGGCGGTCATATACTTGAGACCAAAGCGGTAAGCGGTACAGGCGAGGGACGGCATACGACGGTGCGTCGCGAACTCATACTGTTGAATAACGGTGCAATGCTGATAGATAACCCGGGAATGCGCGAATTCGGCATTCTGGGAGCTGAGGAAGGAATGGGCGGCAACTTTGCCGATATCTATGCGCTGGCATCGAAATGCAAATACGGTGACTGCTCCCACTCCAGCGAACCGGGTTGTGCTGTTTTGAGTGCAATCGAGGGAGGAACTCTCCACCCGGCGCACTACCGGAACTTCATCAAACTAAGGAGTGAATCGGAGTTTCACGATCTGTCGCAGCTTGAAAAGCGGAAAAAGGATAAGGCGTTTGGCCGCTACATCAAGTCCGTCAAGAAGGATCTGGGAATCACGCGTAAATAAAGAGGTGAATGGGCAGGGGTGGTCCGGCTTCGCGGGACCGCTGAAATATGTCTCTAAAACTCATGGACGCCAGCCGAGAAATTGACTAATGTGAAAAATGCGTGTAACTCTCTAATGGACGCAGAGAGGTTCATTAAGTCTATGGCGCGGGCCCGCCGCGATTTCGTGGGGGGATTCGATATGGGAACCACATGAGCGGCTTCACTCCCCCTTTCCTGCTGGTAACCGGCCTTCTCCTTGGGGGAGGGGCGGGATTCGTCATGCATCGCTCGGATTTCTGCCTGGCCGGCATGTTCCGCGACCTGTTCCTGTTCCGCTCAACCTACAAGCTGCGCAACCTTCTGCTGCTCGTGGCGAGCAGCATGACCCTCTTCGAGCTTGCGCGCCAACTCGGCCTGCTTCCTCTCTACCCCTTCCCCCTGCTCGGACCGGCCTCCCTGACCAACCTGATAGGGGGGGGGCTTTTCGGCGTCGGCATGGTGCTGGCGGGGGGGTGCGTCGTCGGAACGCTCTACAAGCTCGGAAGCGGCAGCACCGTGAGCGCGTTCGCCTTGGCGGGACTGCTGGCGGGAAGCGCGCTGTACGCGGAAATGCATCCCGGGGTGAAGGCGCTCAGCGCCGCGACCACGCTGTTTCCGGGGAAATTGACCGTGCCGCAGCTGCTCGGGGTCGACCCCCTGCTTCCGGTCGCCTCCCTGGCCGTGATCGCCTCGATTTATTTCCTGCGCTGGTTTCGTCAGGGTACCTGGGAGCGGCCAAGCTTCGTGGCGGGTTACCTGCAGCCATGGCGGGCGGCCCTGATCCTTTCCCTGATCAGCCTCGTCTCCTATGTCGCGGTCGGCATGCCGCTGGGAATCACCACGTCCTATGCGAAGATCGGCGGATACCTCGAGTCCCTGCTCTTCGGAGCCCACATGAAGGGGCTCGCCTATTTTCAAAGCATCCCCCTGGACTACCGGCAGCCGGTCACCGGTGCGCATCTGACCGGGGGGCCCGGTCCCGTTCTGGACGCCGTCGCCCTGATCCAGTTCCCGGTCATCGTCGGGATCGTGTTGGGAAGCGCCTTCTCGGCGGCCCGGTTGCACGAGCTCAGGTTCCAGCGGAGAGTGCCGTGGCGCCAGTGCCTTTCCGCGCTTGTCGGCGGCGTCGCCATGGGGGTAGCCTCCCGCATCGCCCCGGCCTGCAACGTGTGGCACCTGATGGGCGGCCTGCCGATCCTCGCACTCCAGAGCCTGCTCTTCGTCGCCGGGCTGCTCCCCGGCGCATGGCTCGGGAGCTCCCTTATCTCCAGGGTCGTTATCAGATAGCGATGCAAAATCAACCTTTCAGCAGCCCGAGGACTCAACTTTACGTAGGAGTTGCCGAATGAGGAAAGTATGACGACCATTACTCCCCAAGTCATAGAGTTCGATATTTGCGGACAGATCTGTCCGGCGTCGCTGCTGGTCGCTCTGCGTGAGATAAACAGGCACGTCTTAAAGATCAAAGAAGGCTCGATCCGGCTCCTGATCAAGACCGACAACCGCGATGGCACGCATACCATCCCGGAAGCGGCCTACAACATGGGGCTCAAAGTGGAAGTGCAAAAAAGCGAAAGCTGCTATGTCATCACCATTGCGAAACGCTAGGCCCGGAGCCGCCTCCCCGAAAGGTCCTCGATGAACAACGACGACGCACTGCGCGAAGAAATCACCAGGCTGCAGACGGAAAACGAAGGGCTGCGCCGCAAGCTGGCCCGGAAGACCGAGTACATCCGGAGCAAGGTCGACTGCATGCTCGGCATCATGGGGACGCTCCCTTTACGCCCCGAGGAACTCGATGACGACACCCTGGTCGACCTCGACCCCATAGGCATAGTCGCGGACTCCTTCGCGCAGGTGCTCTCCCATCTTCACGAAACCAACGCCAAGCTGGAAATCGCCTACGAACAGACCGCCGCCATATTCGATGCCGCCGGCATCGGCATCGTCGTGTTCGACGACAGGATGAGGATCCTCTCCTTCAACAAGCAGCTCAAGGAGTACTTTTTCCCCCTTCTCGACGATGACAGCGTTATCGGATCGCAGTGCCGCGACCGGATCTGCAGTGGGAACGAGCCCGCCGACGGCTGTCTCTGCCTCAAGGTCCGCGAAAGCGGCGCGACGGTCGGCGCACGCAACATCCAGTACCATGGGCGCACCTACGACATCGTGTTCACCCCGGTCCGGGATCAGGCGGGCGCGATCACGCGGTGCCTGGGGGTCTTCCACGACATCTCGCACCAGAAGCGGGGGGAAGAGGCCCTGCGCCTGAGCGAGGAGCGCTACCGCGACCTGTTCGAGCACGCCAACGACCTCATTCAGAGCGTCAGCCCCGACGGGCGCTTCATCTACACCAACCGCTCCTGGCGCGAAACGCTCGGTTACTCGGAAGAGGAAGTCTCCAACCTGCACATCTTCGACATCATCGACCCGTCCTGCCATTCCCACTGCGCCGAACTGTTCACCGAGGTCATGTCCGGGCGGAAGCTGGACCACCTGGAGGTAACCTTCGTGGCCAAGGACGGCAGGAGGATCGTCGTCGAGGGGAGCGTCAACTGCAACCTGGAAGACGGCCTGCCGGTCGCCACCCGCAGCATCTTCCGCGACGTCACCGAGCGCAAGGCCGCCGAGGAGGCGCTCGCCACGGAAAAGGAGCAACTCGCGGTCACGCTGCGCAGTATCGGCGACGGGGTCATCACCACGGACACCGGGGGACGGATCGTGCTGATGAACAAGATCGCCGAGGATCTCACCGGCTGGGGGCAGGAGGAGGCTTGCGGAGAGCCGCTGGAGCGGATACTCAACATCTTCAACGGCAAAACCGGCAAGGCCCGGTCAAATCCCGCGGAAGAGGTGCTGCGCACCGGCCGGACGGTGGTAAAGGCGAGCCATACGGTCCTGATCGCCAGGGACGGCTCCAAGAGGATCATCGCCGACAGCTGCGCCCCGATCAGCAACAGGGAGAGCTCCATCATCGGGATGGTGTTGGTGTTCCGGGACATAACCGAACAGGAAGCGCTGAAGGCGAACCTGCAGAGGGCCGAAAAACTGGAATCCCTCGGGATCCTGGCCGGCGGGATCGCCCACGATTTCAACAACATGCTGACGGGGATCCTCGGCAACATCTCGATCGCCAAGATGTGCGCTACAGGCGATTCCAGGGTCAGGGAGAGGCTGGAGGAAGCGGAAAAGGCGGCCTTAAGGACGCGCGACCTGACCCAGCAGTTGCTGACGTTCGCCAAGGGAGGGGCTCCGGTGAAAAAGACCTCCTCCATCGCCGAGATCCTCACCGACCTGTCCAATTTCGCCCTGCGCGGCTCCAACGTCGGGTGCTGCTTCGACATCCCGGACGACCTGTGGCCGGGAGACATCGACCCGGGCCAGATCAGCCAGGTGATCCACAACCTGGTCATCAACGCGGACCAGGCCATGCCCGACGGCGGGATGATCCACGTCAACGCGCAGAACAAGGTCGTGACCGGCCGCGACCGCCTTCCGCTGGCCGACGGAAGCTATATCCACATCAGCATCCGTGACACCGGGGTCGGGATCTCCGCCGAGCATCTCCCCATGATCTTCGATCCGTATTTCACCACCAAGCAGAGGGGAAGCGGCCTGGGCCTCGCGACCTCCTACTCGATCGTGAGCCATCACATGGGATGCATAACGGCCGAATCCGAACCGGGGAAGGGGACCACCTTCCATGTCTACCTCCCCGCCACGCCGCAGGAGACGGTCGCGCCTCCCCCGCAGGCGGCCGGCCACGCGACCGGCAGCGGGCGCATCCTCGTGATGGACGACGAGCCGATGATCCGCGAGGTGGCGGGGGCGTTTCTCGGCATGCTCGGCTACGACGTCTCGTTCGCCGAGCACGGAGAAGAGGCGATCGCCCTGTACCGGGAGGCGCTGCAAAGCGGCCGGCCATTCGCCGCGGTGGTGATGGACCTGACCATCCCCGGCGGCATGGGTGGGAAGGAAGCGATCCGTCGCCTGCTGGAAATCGACCCCAACGTGAAGGCCCTGGTTTCAAGCGGCTATTCGACAGATCCCGTCATGGCCGACTACCGGAATTTCGGCTTCAAGGGTGTCGTGCTTAAACCGTACGTGATCGGCGACCTGAGCAGCGCCTTGCAAAGCGTCATCTCCGAGAGCTGACGGGAAGCAGGCGTCCTCCCCCCCCCGGTATCAAGAGGAGCGTTAATGACGTTTTCATCCCTTGGTTTGACGAAAGAGCTGGTGGAAGCCGTCGCCCAATTGCATTTCAAGCGCCCTTACCCCATTCAGAAAAAGGCGATTCCCGCCATTTTGCAGGGGAGGGACCTGCTCGCCATAGCCAAAAGCGGGTCCGGGAAAACGGCGGGCTTTGCGCTGCCGCTGCTGCAGCTCACCCAGTCTGCTCACCATGGCAGGGCTGCGGCGGTAAAGACCCTCATCCTCGTGCCGACCAGAGAACTTGCCGCCCAGATCGGCGACGTCGTACGGCAGCTGGGGCGCTGCTTGACCCCGAGGGTGAAATCCTCCGTAGCGTTCGGCGGAGTCGCCATAAACCCGCAGATGATCGATGTGAAAGGGACCGAATTGCTGATCGCCACTCCCGGCCGGCTGCTCGATCTGGTTGCCAAGAACAGCGTGCGGCTGTCGGAGGTCGCCATCCTGGTGCTGGATGAAGCCGACAAACTGCTGGAGCAGGGTTTTCAGGAAGAGCTCGGGCGTATCCTGGCCCTGCTTCCCAGGAAGCGGCAGAATCTCGTGTTTTCAGCCACCTTCGGTGATGACGTACGGCAGGTGGCGATCGACCTGCTGCATGATCCGCTGCAGATTGAGATCACGGAAGAGATGTCTGAGCCGGATCTCATTACCCAACGCATCTACTCGGTCGATCCCAGCCGCAAAGGCCCCCTGCTCAGGTATCTGATCAAGGCCGGCGAGTGGCAGCAGGTGCTGGTCTTTACCGCATCGCAAAGGCGGGCCGACAACGTGGTCAAGAAACTCCTGGACAACGGGGTCAGCGCCGCAACCTTTCATGGCGGCATGAGCCAGGGGGGACGGACAGGCGTCCTCGCCGCCTTCAAATCGGGGGGAGTACGGGTACTGGTGGCCACCGACCTGGCGGCCCGGGGGATCGACATCAAGTTCCTGCCGCATGTGGTCAACTACGAACTCCCCCGGTCGCCGGCCGACTACGTCCACCGCATCGGGAGAACCGGTCGCGCGGAGACCCCCGGAATCGCCGTAACGTTGCTCTGTCCCGAAGACATGCAGCATTTCAAGGTGATTGAAAAGCTGCTAGGTAAGCGGCTGGCGAAGATCGACACGGCTGACCTCGACCTGGCGGGCTATTAGAGGGAGGCAACTGCTGGGGGATGGATGGGCGCCGGAGGACGTTGCAGCCGCTTCTCCCTCAGATGTTCCGTATGCAGTCTCTCAGATCCGAGAGCTTGTACGGTTTCTGGATGAAGCCGCTCAGCCCCTTTCCGGCAAATCTCCGGGTAACCTCCTGCTCGTTGTAACCGCTCGACATGATTACCTTCACGTCAGGGCTGATCAAGCGCAACTCCCGGAAACACTGCTCCCCGTCGAGGTGGGGCATGGTGAGGTCCAGGATGACACAGGAGATCTCCTCCTGGTGCTCACTGAAGAGCTCGAGCGCCTCTTTGCCGTCCATGGCGGAAAGGACCTTGAATCCCAGTTCCTTCAGCATCTCGCTCCCTATGCCGATCACCGTCTCCTCGTCGTCGGCAAGCAGCACGGTGCCACTTCCCTTCCATCCTTGATGTTCGCCAACGGAGGTGTCGAAGATCTCCTTGGGCATCCCTCCCGCCGGGAGGAGAACCTTGAAGGTCGTGCCCCGGCCCGGCTCACTGTAGAGCTTGATGGCGCCTTTGTGGCCGCGGACGATACCCAGGACGGCGGCCATGCCGAGCCCGCGTCCGGTGAATTTCGTGGAGAAGAAGGGGTCGAATATCTTCGATGCGGTGTCGCGGTCCATGCCGCAGCCGGTATCGGCGACCTCAAGCCAGGCGTACACCCCTTCCGGCATGTTCTCGTCCAGCCAGGCGCTGCTTAGATATCTCCTGTCGCACTGCATGCAGCCGGTACTTATCGCAATGACCCCGCTTTTGTCTCCGATCGCCTCCGAAGCGTTGATGACCAGGTTCATGATGATCTGGCGCAGTTGTGTCGCGTCCCCCTCGACGGAAGGGAGTTCCTTGGCGAAGTTGAACCGGAGTATCGCTTTCTTGGAAATGGAGACTTCCAGCAGGTGGGTCATCTCTTCCACCAGGCGGTTCAGGCTGATCGACTCGATGACGAACTTCCCTTTCCCGGAGTAGGCGAGCATCTGCTTCGCGAGGTCCGCTGCACGGGTGGCGGCCTTCTCGATGCGCTGCAGGTTGTCCCGGACCGGGGATTCGGGGTTGAGCCGCATCAGCGCCAGGTCGGTATTCCCCACGATGGAGGTGAGTATGTTGTTGAAGTCGTGGGCGATGCCGCCGGCCAGGACGCCCAGGCTCTCCAATTTCTGGGTGTGCAGGAGCTGTTTTTCGAGGGCGAGCCGCTCCTCCTCGGCCCGCTTCCTCTCCGAAACGTCCATGAAGTCCACCACGATGGCCCCGGGTCCGGTCCGGTACACCTGGATGTCAAAAGTGCCGTCAACGCGGTCATCCCGGTAGGCGATCTCGAACCTCTGGTGGTCGAGGGCCCCTTCCGCCACCTGGCGGGACATCTCGGGCAGGTGGGTCTGCGCCAGGTTCGGGAAGACCGAAGTCAGCGGTTTCCCCACCATATCTTGCTGCGGGGTGCCGAGGACCCTGCCGGCAGCAGGGTTGCCACCCGTGAAGATGAGGTTCCCGTCGTCCAGACGGTAAAAATGCATCCCCACCGGTGATGACTCGACGATGCTGCGGAAGAGTTCCTCGCTTCTACGCAGTGCCACCTCCAGCTCTCTTCGCTTGGAGATGTCGCGGACGAACGCACAGTTGCGCTCCTCCTCGCCGCGCCGAACGTAATTTGCCACGATTTCGACCGGGAACACCCGGCCGTCCTTGGTCCGGTGCGCCGATTCGAAACGGAGCATCCCCTGCCGGCGCAACTCGGGGAATTGCCGTTGGAAGACGTCTTCCGAGCTGAAAGGGTCGACGTCGCAAACCCCCATCCTGAGCAGCTCCTCTCGTGAGTAGCCAAGAGAACTGCAGGCGGCGTTGTTGACATCGACAAAGTGGCCGTCGGGCGCAATCCAGAAAATGGCATCCGATGCCGCGTCAACGCTTACCCGCGTGTAATGCAGCATCTCCTCCGCCTCCCTGCGCTCCGTTATGTCGGTTGCGGCGCCGAGCAGTTGCAGGGTCCCCTCCACAGGACCGGCCTGGCAGCGGCATTTCTCGGATATCCAGCGCAGGTGCTGGTCCTTGGTGGTGATCCGGAAGATGATTTCCCTCGACTCCCCCGGGTTGAGGTCGGCGAGCGCCGAGGCTGTGGCGGATCTGTCATCCGGGTGCACGATCGACATCCAGCATCCCTTTTCCAGTATCTCCTCGGCGCTGTAACCGGAGATGTTTTGAATCGCGCCCGCGAGCCACTGGATGCGGTAGGGGCCGTCCCCCTCCCGCAGGCATTTATGGACGTAATCGGAGGTAAGGGATGTGAAGTGGCGATAGTTCTCCTCGCTCGCTTTGAGCGCTTCCTGTATTTTCCTGCGCTCCTCTATTTCCTTCTCCAGCTCAGCCGTTTGCTCCTTGACGCGAAGCCGCAACCTCACGTTGAAGAGGTAGAGGCCGATGAGGATGCCTCCTACCGACAACGAGACGGTCGTGGCGATAAACGCGGCAGTGAACTCGTCATTGAGGGGAACCCTGATCGATTCGATGGCCCTTACCCTGCCGGTGGACTCGTTGAATCCGCCCTCGCCGGGGTAAAGATGCTGCAGCCCGACAGGGGCATCCGTGCGCTTGCCGTGACAGAGCAGGCAGGCATGGTTGTTCTCCAGGAAGGGTTTGGCGTACAGGAGGTACTTCTTCCCCTCCATGGTGACGAGCTCGGTGTGGTCTTTCAGAGCGCGGTTCTCGTTGAAGCGCCTGATGAGGGCCTTCTCCTGTTCGTCTGCCTGGTTCAGCCGGTTCCTTGGGTTGTCGGCTGCGAGCTTGTAATAGACGGGCGAGAGCCCCGCTTTTGACCTCTCCTGGTTGAAGTATCCATGCATGACGCGGGCAATGAAGGACGAAGAGAGGATCTCCGGGGCGTAGAAATCCTCGGCAACCTTGCCTGCGTCCTTTGCCTTGTAATAGGCGGGGTGCATTACCTGCTGAATGTAGTGATGGAATGAACGGTGAGAGAGGATGATATTCTGCAGGTTTTCTTCTGCCTTGCGAACGACATACTTTGTAACGACAGAATAGGTGATGAATCCAATGACTGATGCGAGAACAGTTATAAGCAAGAGCTGTCGTACAAGTTTCATGGCTGACACCCCACCAGATGAGTTGGCACAGTCTAACAGCGTGGGACGTTTCTTTCAAGAAGACAAACTACGTGTGTTGCGGTGAATGATAGGGCTTTTGGAGTGGGTCTCTTCGATATAGATTGCCCGGCCTGTGCGAAGTCTCCGGGCCGCACTCTCTACTCCACCCCCGGCCTCCAATTTTCGACTCGGCACCGTTCATGCCGACAGATCAGCTACTTTCGCCCGATCCTTTCTTGACATCGGGCTCAAAAAATCTTATTTTAGCGCTCGTTAATTGGCTGCAGTTGACCGTGCAGCTTATTATTCGACTTGTGACGTTGCACGCGGAGAGACCATGCACTGGTTGAGATCCCTTCCGATACATCTCCTAATCGTATTGATGCTGATGATAATGGCGCTTCCGTCGGTCGCCTTGATAATAAATGCGGGTGTCAAGGCTCGCTCGGAAGACCTTCGTCATTCAACGCGTGCCACGACCTACCTTCTCAACAACATCGCCTCTGAGCTGAACAGCAAGGTGGAGGGGGCGCGGCAGATGATGGATATGCTCTCCCTCATGCCCGCGGTCCGCCAAAAGGACAGTGCGGCGGTGCACCAACTGCTGGCTGACCTGAAGAGAAAGTTCCCTGTCTATGCCAACATCATCGTGGTCGATCGCGACGGGGTCTCCTGGGCGGACGCTTTGCGCGGCAGCAAAACGGTGTCGCTGGCGGACCGCAAGGCGTTCAAGGATGCAAGGGAGAGCGGACTCTTCTCTACAGGCGAGTACGTCACCGGCAAAACGAGCAACAAGCAGATCATCAACTTCGCGTTTCCTCTCAAGGGAAAGGATGGCTCCTTCGATGGCGCCATCCTCTTCGGGTTGGATCTGGAGCGCATCGGGAGCTTCCTGAAGACGGACAAATTGCCGCCCGGCACGTCGTTCGGCATCTTCGACCACAAGGGGACCTTCATCTACCGGACCGTGGACCCGGAGAGGTTCATCGGGCAACCCGACCGCACCAATGCGTTCGAGAAGATGAAAATCGGACCGGATGAAGGGGCCATCGACCTCGTCTCCAACGACGGTGTTCACCGTCTCGCAGTGTACCGCAAGGTACGTCTCGCCAAGGACCTCCCTCCCTATGCGTACATACGTGGCGGAACCCCGACGGACATCCTGCTGCAGGATGCCACCTCCTCCCTGGTGCTGAACCTCACCGCCATGACCCTGCTCCTTGCCCTGGTGTTCGCCCTTGTCATCTGGCTCAGCAAAAGGCTGATCGTGAACCGCATCGCGGCCCTGGAAAACGCCTCAAGGCGCCTCGCATCGGGGGACCTGACGGTGCGCGTTACCCGGGAGGCAGAGGGGGGGGAGCTCGGCAGGCTGGGGCGCTCCTTTGATGAAATGGCAGATGCCCTCTCCTTTGAGCTCTCGGAGCGTATGAGAAATGAGGACGTCCTGAGAGAGAAGTCCGAACTCCTGGAACTGGCTCACGACGCCATCATACTGCGCGAACTCGACGGTAACATCCTCTACTGGAACCAGGGGGCGGCGGCGATGTACCGGTATCCCACTGCGGATGCCTGCGGGAGGAACATTCACGACCTGCTGAAGACCGCCTTCCCGGTAGCCCCGGACCGGATAGACGCCGGGTTGCTGCGCGAGGGGCGCTGGGAAGGGAAGCTGGTCCACACCACCGCCAAAGGAAGCCCCATCGTCGTCAGCAGCAGATGGGCGCTGCAGTTTGACAAGCATGACCGCCCCTGGCGCGTCATGGAGATAAACAGCGATATCACCGAGCGGGAAAGATCGCAGCAGGAACTGCTCACGATGCAGAAGCTGGAATCGCTGGGCGTGCTTGCCGGGGGGATCGCCCACGACTTCAACAACATACTGACCGGGATTTTGGGCAACATATCCCTCGTTCAGATGGCGCTTGACCAACCTGAACGTGCGCAAAAGATGTTGCTGCAGGCCGAAAAGGCTTGCCAAAGGGCCTCGCAGCTCTCCACCCAGCTGCTGACCTTCGCGAAGGGGGGGACTCCGGTCAAAAAGGCCGTGGCGGCGAGGCTCATCGTCGAAGAGGCCGTGTCGCTTGCCCTGCGCGGTTCCAATGTGCTGAGCATCCTAGAAATCCCCGACGATCTCCGCAACGTCGAGGTGGACGAGGGGCAGATCTACCAGGCGTTCAACAACATCATCATAAACGGGATGCAGTCGATGCCGGATGGCGGCACATTCACCGTAACGGCATCCGACGTCACGCTGGAGCAGGGAAATCCCCTGTCGGTTGCGGCGGGCGAGTACGTGAGGTTCTCCTTCAGGGATACCGGGTGCGGCATATCGCCAGAGGACAGGAAGAAGATATTCGATCCTTACTTCACGACCAAGTCCGGAGGCAAAGGGCTCGGGCTCGCCTCCGCACACTCCGTCGTGGTGCGGCATGGCGGGCATATCAGCGTGCAGTCCGAGGTCGGCAAGGGGACGACGTTCGAGGTGCTGCTTCCGGCCGGCGGCATGGACGCGGCCGAGGGTGAGGAACTCTCCCCCGCGGCGCAACATGCCCCTCACGCCCAGTGCGCGGTGCTCGTCATGGACGACGAGGAAGTGATCCGCGAGCTCGCCTGCGCGATGCTCTCCAGCCTCGGCTGCAGGGTCACCACCTGCGTGAACGGAACGGAAGCGGTTTCCCTGTACGCTGCGGCCAAGCATGCAGGGGCGCCCTTTGACGTGGTGATAATGGACCTGACCATACCCGGCGCAATGGGGGGGAAGGAAGCTGCCGCCAGGATACTGGAGATCGATCCCGGCGCTTCCTTGGTCGTCTCAAGCGGTTATTCCAATGACCCGGTGATGTCGGACCACGTGCGCTACGGTTTCAAGGCAACCATGGTGAAACCCTACAGGGTGTCGGAAGTGACGGAGGTTCTGAAAAAGGTCATGTCGGACGGCGCCCCATGGATGACCCGATGCCAAGGGGAAGGGGCGCCGTAACCTGGGGCCTGACGCCTGGGGAGCGGGGCACGGCACACTGGACGCACGGGGACGCAGCCGAACTTGTCGGAGGGAGGGCCACCATGGAAGAACGCATCTCTTTTCCCGGGTTTCTGGAAAGGACCAGCTGCATCCTGGGCGAGGGTGCCGTCATCGAGCGGCTGCGGCGCGGCGGGGTCGACCTCGATCCGTTCCTCGTCAATGCGGCGTTCATCTATGAACCGGCGAAACGCGCGGCACTGGAAAGGATCTGCCGGCAGTACCTGGACATAGGGTGCGAGTCCGGTCTGCAGCTTCTGCTGTCGACGGCCACCTGGCGCGCGAGCAGGGAACGGATAGATGCGGCCGGGTATGCCGGCGTCGACGTGAACGGGGACAATGCCCGGTTCCTGCAGGCCCTTCTGAAGGATTACGGGAGTTACGCGGAGAAGGTTGTCGTCTGCGGCTTGATGAGCTGCCGGGGCAACGCCTACGACCCTCGCGAGGCGCTGGCCGTCGACGAGGCGCGGGAGTTCCACGCCTGGCAGGCGGGGAAACTGGCGGATACCCGGGTGGATTTTATCCTGGCGTCGACCCTCCCGGCGTTAAGCGAGGCCACCGGTCTTGCGTTCGCCCTCGCTGCCGCCGGGAAGCCGTACCTCTTAAGTTTCGTCGTCCGGCCCGAAGGGACCCTGCTCGACGGGACGCCGCTCAAAGACGCCGTCGCCGCCATCGACGCCGCCGTCACGCCGCCCCCCCTGGCCTACCTGATCAACTGCACCCACGCCTCCTTTGCGAGGTCGGCGCTCACCCATGAAACCAACTCCTCTCCCCTGGTGCGGCGACGGGTCGTCGGTTTGCTAGCCAACACCGCACCCCTCACCCCGGAGGAGCTCGACGACAGCGCCTCCCTCGTCGAGGAGGCCCCGGAGGTTTTCGGCACCTCCGTCGCCTTGCTGCACCGGGAACTGGGTCTGAAGATCCTTGGCGGCTGCTGCGGGACGGACGACCGTCACATCCGGGCTTTGGCCGCGCGGCTTGCAGCGCCCCTTGGCTTTGTTGACGCCTAGTCTACTGCACGATGATTTCCGTTTTGTAAAAAACGCGTTTCCCCTGCATGCCTTTTCTGACAAAACTACCTTGCAACATTTCCCCTCTGTTTCCAATTACGGAACGCACTGCCGGGGGCTGAAATTGTGCAGGGGCAAGTGACACCTCCAGCATGTAAGTGCCAGGGTGCAATATGATGTTGCTTCCAGAGTCAACTGCTATAAAGCACCCTGCGGCGACTTCAGTCTCTATATCATGATAGCCGACACTATCGTTATATATGGTTGTACGGCCTTTGCTTTTATCAGGTAAGTTTGTAGATATAATCAATTTTGAACTGTCATTCCCTTTCATCTCAGCATGTATTGCTACATCAAGTCCAAAAACAGTTTCAGAACACATCACTAAAAGTGCACTGAGTAGATACGGTTTCATGCTGCACATGG
>Ga0209317_1002190_pt1 | contig 14634 bp, 6 predicted proteins | sample RifGroB2_FD_183994 | JGI IMG/M metagenome (GOLD analysis project Ga0209317, IMG submission 183994) | Soil microbial communities from Rifle, Colorado, USA - Groundwater B2 (SPAdes) (version 2) | ecosystem: Environmental > Terrestrial > Soil > Unclassified | place: Rifle, Colorado | collected... | reverse complement strand
CGGTGTCCAGAACGTCTACCGTTGGGGGAACAACGCCCCGTGCGTGAGCGGGGGACAAAACACAACTCTCGTTCAAGCCAGCCAGGTCAAATCTGGCGATCTCTTCACCGGTGCTGTCGACGCGGCCTCCCCGGAGCAGTGGTACAGGTTCGATGCGACTGCAGGCCAGAAGATCCAGGTCCTGGCGAACTATGACACCCGCTCGCCCAATGCGCTCACCATCGGCCTGTACAACGGAGAAGGGAGCCTGCTGAGCGGCCCCACCGCTTCCAGCCCGCTCGGCATCGTCACCTCTGCAGCCTTCAGCGGCACCTATTACCTGAAGGCGCAGGCGGTGGCGGGGGCCTTTCCTTTCTACGTTTCCCTGAGCAAGTACAGCCAGAACTGTGGGGAAGGGCCCTGCCAGGAATACGTCGCCTCCCGTGTCGACTACGACCCTTCCATCAACTCGCTGGGAGAGGTGGCCTGGCGCCAGTTCGACCCTGCCACCAACACATATCCGATTTTTTCCTCCACTCGTGGACAGCTTCCGGTAACCATGGACGGACCGCAGAATGGTCCTGTCGCGATAAACAATCACGGTGATGTAGCGTGGCTCGACGGCGATTACCCCGCCTACCATATCCGTGCCTTGATTGCGGGGCAGGAGATCACGCTCGCAACGGACAGTTATTTCTTCTCGGTGGATATCAACGATCTTGGGGAAGTGGTGTGGACCGGGCGCGGTGGGATTTACTCGAACCTTCGTGGCCAGCTCACTGACAGCAGTCTAAGCCCTGGCCGTCCTTCACTTAATAACAAAGGCGATCTAGTCTTCGTGGACGCAAATTCATACGTGACCTACAAGATCGCGGGGGGCACCACGACCCTTGAGCAGATCATCCCCTGGTCTACCGGGTGGCACCCGGTGATTACCGATGCCGGTGACATCATCTCCCCCTGGTTCGATGACAATGGCAACACGAGGTTCACTTCCACCGTGCAGGGTGACCTGGGCTATCTCGTGCCTGGATGGATTAACAACCTCGATGCCAACAGCTGTGGCGACTTGCTCTATTCAGTAATGGGATACCCGTCCACGACCAGTGATGTGTACCGTCTGGGGCTCAATGTACCCTGCATGACGGAGCCGCAGAGGAGCTTTAATCTGGCTGTTGCAAGAACGGCAGACAGCACCGGCAACGGCACCGTCACCAGTTCCCCTGCAGTTATCAATCTGACCGCTTCCGACAAATTCAGCATGGCTGCACTGCCCGCCGGCAGTGTGGTAACCCTCACGGCAACCCCCGATGCCAACTCCGTCTTCCTGGGTTGGACCGGCGCATGCAGCGGCACCGGGACTTGCCAGGTCACCATGGACCTGGTCAAAAACGTTAAAGCCAGCTTCCAGCCGAATAACGATACCGAACCTCCCATCGTGACCATCACTTCACCGGTCGCAGGGTTCACCAAAAACAACTACCCGCAGCTCCTATACTCTGTAAGCGACGGCAACGTAGTAACGAAGCTCGACGGCGTCATCGTGTCATGGACTTCCGGCGGATACCTTCATACCCTTTCGGAAGGGGAGCACGTGGTGCGGGTAGAGTCGACGGACGGCTCGGGCAATCTCGGCTTTGCCGAAGTACGCTTCACCGTGGACAACATAGCGCCGATTATCAACATCTCTTCGCCTGTAGCCGGAGTGACCAACGTCAACCGGCCCGTCCTGAATTACACGGTCAGCGAAGGAACTGTCACGGTTAAGGTAAACGGGTATGTCGTGAACAAGGTCTCCGGCGATACCCTTGACACCCTGGCAGACGGATACTACTCCGTTCAGGTCGGAAGCACCGATGCTGCCGGTAACTCCGCCTACGCAAATGTCACCTTCACCGTGGATACCACCCCACCGGCCGTCATCATCAGTTCGCCTGCCTCTGGAAGAGTGATCGCAAACAACCAGCCGTACCTTTTCTACACCGTGTATGAAGGCACTGTCGTCGTGAAGGTTGACGGCGCAGTCGTCAACAAGGTATCCGGCGATCATCTGGACCTGCTGGCAGACGGACCCCACACGCTGCGGGTGGAATGTACCGATGCCGCTGGCAATACCAGTGTTGCAGAATCCAACTTTATCGTGGACATGGTTCCGCCGACCGTCAGCATCACCTCGCCTGCGGCGGGAGCAACGAACGATAACACGCCTGCTCTCGGTTACACCGTCAATGAAGGTCAGGTCACGGTCAAAGTGGACTCCGTAATTGTCAGCAAGGTCTCGGGCGACTCGCTTGCTACGCTGCCAGACGGCTTGCACACTCTGACCGTCCAAAGCATCGACGCCGCAGGGAACGCCGCCCTTGCCCAGGTCCAGTTCACTGTGGACACGACCGCGCCGACGGTCGCCATCACTTCGCCTGCGGCAGGACTGACCAAGGTCAGTAGTCCCGTTCTGTCCTACAACGTCAGCGACGGCACTGTAGTCGTCAAGGTGGACGGCGCAGTCGTAAATAAGGTCTCCGGCAGCACCCTTGACACTCTGGCGGACGGAAACCACATCGTGCGGGTCGAAAGTACCGACGCCGCAGGCAATTTCGCCTCCACCCAGAGGAGCTTCACCGTGGACACCGCTGCTCCCGTGGTGGCCATATCCTCGCCCGTTGCCGGGACAACCCCTGACCACACTCCTTATCTCAACTACACGTCCACCGACGGCACCATTGTCGTCAAGGTTGACGGGATCTCCGTCAACACCAGGGCCGGCTCCAATCTGAGTGCTCTTGCCAACGGCACCCATACCTTGACGGTGGAATCTGCCGATGCGGCAGGAAACGTTGGCGTGGCCACCGTGACATTTACCGTCGACTACACACCGCTTCTCCTCACCCCCGTGGCGCTGGCCTATGGCGTCACCGGCACGAATTACAGTCAGAGGCTCACAGCGACAGGTAGCGTCCAACCGTACGTCTGGTCGGTGAACTATGGCGCACTTCCCCCCGGTCTCTCGCTCAACTCCGCAACCGGAGAGATAACCGGTGTGCCGACTGCAGCCGGTGTCTTTGATTTTTATGTGAAGGTTGCTGCCGACAATGGCACAGAGACCTACTCGGTAGGCGAGGGCATCAAGATTTTCACGCCTGTTGCCATTACTGCTGTCAGCCTTGGCTCCGGCTACGCTGGCGAAGCCTACGCCGGGTCGGTCTCCGCTACCGGTGGGGCCGGGAACTACGCCTGGTCCGTTGCCTCGGGGACCCTGCCGGCAGGGCTTACCCTTAACTCCTCCACGGGGGCCATATCCGGCACGCCCTCTGCTGCCGGGACCTTCACCTTCACGGTCCAGGCTACCGACTATCATTCCGCTGCTACTCAGACCATGACCGTGGTAATCAACCCGGCACGGCCGGACCTGGTAGTCACCTCAGTCTACGGACCGACCAGCAGCGGCGGAGGAAGAAAAGTCGCCGTATATGCAACGGTATACAACCGGGGAGCCGGCACCGCTCCTGCTTCCACTGTCTCAATTTACCTGTCCAACGACAGCAGCATCACCTCCTCTGACCTCCGCCTGGCCTTTGCGTCAGTAGGCAGTCTCACGAGCGGCAGCTCACAGGTTGTGGCCGTTTCGACCACTCTTCCGAAAACGCTCCCAGGAGGGAACTACTACTTCGGAGCTATTGCTGACGAGCCGGCATCGATGGAAGAGTCCAATGAGACCAATAACGCGCAGGTCGGAAACATGGTCAGCGTGAAGTAGCAAAGCAGTTATCGTGGATATTTCGTAGAAAGGCCGGTGCAGAAATGCACCGGCCTTTTTTATACCCGACTACATTTCCGGAGCGGGGACGATCCGGTTGACATTCGCACCATTCAGACACTGCTGGGGCACGCAGGCCTGAAAACGACGATGATCTATACCCACTGCGTACCGGCCAGGACGGTCAAAGCACCGAGAATCCCGCTTGATTTCTGAAAGGGGCCGGGAGGACGTTGAGTCATTGAGTAGTTAAGTATCTCTGCAAGCAAATCAGGATGTCGTTCAATCAACTTGAGTAGCTTCACCAATGGGGCTGGAGGTTTGGTTTCACCACGTTTATAACGTGAGAATGCCACTTTGCCTACGCCGAATGCTTCTGCCAGCTCGTAGCGCTGCTGCTCGCGGCCGCGGGGCAGGAGAAAAAAGGAGGTGACCTGAACGAAAAGCCATGATAGCTTTCGAGCGGATACTGCGGGGCGCAATTCCCCGTGCAGCACAGTTCCATCAAGGGGCCACGATGCCGTGAAGTCACCCTATCCCACTTGAGTCAACCGAGGCAACCGAGGCAACCATGGCACTGGTAACACTCTCCTGCCCGCACTGCGGGTTTTCCAAGGAGCTGGAGGAAAGCGTACTTCCCCCGCCGGGAACGACGGTGAACTGCCCCAAGTGCCGGGGCCAATTCCCGCTGATCATCGATTCCCCGGCAGCGCCAATGTCGCTGCAACCCTCCGATTGCGACCCGTCCCCCTCCCGGGCTCAGGATGCCCACGCCGCTGTCGCCCAGACCGCGACTCCGGCGCGACGCCGGACGCTCTCTTTCCGCTTTACCGGCAACGCCCGGGAATACTTCGGAATCTGGATCGTGAACACCCTGCTTCGCGTCCTCACCTTCGGCATCTATTCCCCATGGGCCAAGGTAAGGAAGCGGCGCTACTTTTACGGCAATTCGCTTCTTGATGACGCGAGCTTCGATTACCTGGCCGACCCGCTGGCGATCCTCAAAGGGTGGTTCATCGCCGGCATCTTTTTCGGCCTCTACTCCTTCGCCTCGCGCACGAGCCCGATCGCCTCTATCGCGATGATGCTGATCTTCATGGGCCTTTACCCCTGGGTGATCGTGCGGTCCCGGATCTTTAACCTGCGCAATTCCTCCCATCGGAACATACGCTTCTCCTTCAAACCCGACTACCAGAACGCATACGAGGTCTACCTCGGCTGGTCGATGCTCGTGCCGCTCAGCCTGGGCATCCTGGCACCGTACGTCATGTACCGCCAGAGACGGTTCCTGGTCGAGAACAGCGCCTACGGGACCACCTTCTTCCAGTTCGATGCCGCCCCTAAACAGTACTACCGCGCTTTCCTCCCGATCTTCCTCCTGGTGCCGCTGCTGGGGGCGGCCGTGGCGGGGATGACCTTGCTCCCCAAGTCGGCCATGACAACCGTCCCGGCGCTGGTCTTCTCAGGCGTTCTCCTCGCCAGCTACGCGATACTCTGGCTCTACATCCCGACGACCATCACCAATCTCACCTGGAGCGCCACGAGCATCGGCGGTCACCGCTTCCAAAGCAGGCTGCGGGTCCGGGACCTGGCCTGGATCCACATTTCCAGTGCTTTTGCCGTCCTCTGCAGCCTCGGCCTGCTCGCCCCGTGGGCCGCGGTGCGGCTGGCGCGATACCGCCTGGACAAGCTGACGCTCTCCGGCGTCGGCGGGCTCGACTCCATAGTCGCCGCAGAGAGCGAGGCAATGGGAGCGACGGGAGAGGAGCTGGGCGACATGCTCGGCTTCGACTTGGGCCTATGATCTCGGCGCGCGGCTTCTGGCTGGACGGGAAGATTTCGCAACGCCGGGAGGTGGCCGTCACCTGCGGCGCTGACGAGGTAGTTCACGTCGTGGGCGACGCGGTCGAGGTCTCGGCGCCGCTGCGGGACGTGAAAATAGATCCGCGCCTCGGGACGGCACGGCGCATGATCCGGTTCCCGGACGGCGCAGCAGCCGAGACGGCGGATCACGAGTTCCTCGACGCGCTGCAGCGCCGGCAAGGGAAGGGACGGTTCTTCCGAGAGGTGCACCGGTGGGAAACGAGCCTGCTGCGGGCGTTCTGCGCGCTGCTCGTGATGATGCTGGTAGGCTTTGCTTTCGTCAGGTATGCCGTGCCGTTCCTGGCCGCCAAGGCCGCCTTTGCCCTCCCACCGGAGACGGAACAGTTACTGGGGCGCGAGACGCTGCAGGTCCTCGACCGGATCGTGCTGCAACCGACCAAGCTCGCCAAGGAACGGCGCGGCGAGCTGACGGCGCTCTTCGCCTCGATGACGGCGAGTCACCCGGAGCGGCGCGGCTGGCGGCTGGAGTTTCGCTCCGGCGCTGCCGTCGGCGCCAACGCCTTTGCGCTGCCAGCCGGCATCGTCGTGGTCACGGACCGCCTGATCGAGCTGGCCAAAAGCGACGCCGAAATAGCAGGCGTGCTGGCGCATGAGATAGGGCACGTGAATCGCAGGCACGCGCTGCGCCACCTGATGCAGAATTCCGCCACCGCACTCCTGGTCGCCACCATCACCGGCGACATCACCTCGGTCACCTCGCTTTCGGCGACCCTCCCTACCGTCCTTATCGGCGCGAAGTATTCCAGGGATTTCGAGCAGGAAGCGGACGACGCAGCGGTCGCCTACCTTAAGGGGAAGGGTATTCCGGTGCAGACCTACGCCGACATGCTGACCCGGCTTGGCGAGGACCACCGCAAGGAGCAGAAGGAGGAACAAACAGCATCGCGTTTCGGCGAACTCTTCTCCGACCACCCGCTGGTTCAGGAGCGGGTCAAGCGGGTGCTGGCTGTCTCGGCTTCTAAGAGATAATGCCAGAGAACAAACAAAAAAGAGCCAAGTCGTTTGACTTGGCTCTTGCTCTTTGCGAAGCTCGGTTCCTCAACCGTGTTTCAGCTTGGTCACTGGCCCCGTCAACCGTTAACGTCTGCCAGAGCCCCCGGTCAAGTAGAGAGCAGATACGATTGCTACTTCCGGTAGTACCCGTCAGACAGCGTCTTCAGGAACAGCACGATATTATCCACCTGTGCCCGCGGGAAAAGGCTCAGGCTGGCGCGGTTCTGATCCACTTCCGGCGGCGGAAACATGCCGGCCATCGCGTTGCAGCCGCCTCCCATAGCCTCGCCACACCCGGCGTCCATCATGGCTCGCCAGTGGTAGAAGGAGACGATCTCCTCCAGTGACTTGAAGTAGCCATTGTGGCCGTATGCCTTCACGAAATCTTGGGAGAGCCGCAGGTCCACGTTGCGTAGCGTCGGCACCTTGAACTTGCCCAACTCCGGCCCGAAGACCTCTGGCGCGTGTCCTGCGCTCTTCAGGTACCCCCCGAGGCCGTAGTCCACCCAGCTTTCACTGTCCGGGTTCCAGTGCGCGGGCATCTCGTAGAACGGGTTGGCCGGGTTTTTAGGAATGCCGAGGTTGTCGTAGCTGAAGTCGGTGAATAGGGGATAACCGGCGGAGCCAGCCTGGAGCGAATGGCAGGACGCACAGTTGGCGCGGTTTGGATCATTGAAGATGGCCAGTCCCTGGAGTTCGGCGTCAGTCAGCCCCAAGCTGCGGAAGGCTGTCCAGCGATTGGGATCGGCACCGCCCCCCGGGCATCCCATGGCGCTACCTGCTCCGCCACCCCCCATGCCACCCGTGCCGCACTTGATCTTTGCGGCGTCTTTGCCGAGCGCCCTGGCATCATCCCAGAACTTGTCAAACCTGGAGCTGAAGGGATTGACCTCGGTGCTTTTCTCGTAAGCCGCTACTGCTCGGCCTATTTTAGCGTACACGCCGTTCGCATCCTTGGCGCAATCCAGCGAGCCAATGCCCCACGTCTCCTCGAAAAGCCCGGCGTAGTCTGATTTCTTCACCTTGACGCAAAGAACCTGGGCATTGGGCAGAGCCTGCTCCAGCGGGTTCAGGAAAGGTCCCTTCGCCTGCTCAGCCAACGGGTCGCCCAGCAATGTTCCCGCCGCCCGTCCATCCCAGAACATGCCGCCGAACCAACCTCCAGAGGCATCCTGATGGAGAACCGGACTGTCACCGGCATATGCGGCAGCGGGTGGTTTTCGATTCCCGTGGCGATTGGGCAGGGCGCCCTGGTAGACAGCCCCGCTTCCGTTGGTTGCTGAATCCGGCCCGGTGAAACCGACCTCCGCGAGATGGCAACTGGCACACGACTGGGTGCCGTTTACCGACAGGGTGGTGTCGAAAAAGAATTTCTTGCCGAGTGACTCCATGGTAGAGAGCCCAGCAGCCGGAGTTGCCGTAACGATAACTGCCAGAATTGCTCCTGCCAGGACCGACATTTCCCCCTTTCTCATACTCATTTCTCCTATCTTTTTCTGCTGTTGGGACCAGCTCGACTGGCGACTGTCTTCAATCAACCGGCCTTCAGCGGCAGAAGCACCGCTTTCACTGAACCGAGGAATGGAGGATGCCGGGAGGGAACAGCTCCCTCCCGGCAGTTCGAGTGCCAGCTTTATGGATTTGTCGTGATCGGGAATGGCGTCCCGTCCACCCAGGGGGAGGAAACAACGGCGCCGTTGTTGGCCCGGATCCGGTACCAGTACCCGGTGTTGCGGCTCAGGCCGGTCTGGGTGAGGGTGGTGACGTCCGCACCGACGGTGGCGCTGTTGAGACCGCTGGTAAAGGTCGCGTTGCTGGCGCGCTGGATGGTGAAGCCGGTTTCATTGCCGGAGTTGTCCGTCCAGGACAGAATCACGCTCCGGCTGTTCCCCGAATTCGGCCCGTTAATTGCCGTAAGATTACTCGGGGCGACCGGCAGGGCCGGCAGGAGCACCGGTGCTGCCACGGCGAAACCGGAGATGCCGGCGGCGTTCACCGCCGCCACCCGGTAGCTGTAGGTGGTGTCCGTCGCCATCGCGGCCACCGTGGTGTCCAGATACGTCACGCTCCCGGTGTTGTTGCGGGCGGGCACCCTGGCGATCCTGACGAAGGCGCCGCCGTTCGTTGAGCGTTCCAGGTCGAACCCGATCTCGTTGGCGGCGTTGTCTCTGAAGGTCAGCCGGATCTGTGGGCCGGCCTGCAGGAGCGCCGTAAGGTTGCTCGGTGCGGCAGGCGGGTCACCGACGATCAGCTGATCCGAAACCGACTTTACCGTCAGGCTCGGGAACTGCCCTCCGTAGCCGATGCTGTTCTGGGCCACCACCTGGTACCGGGCGGCGACGTTCGGGTTGTAGTTCCCCGGATCGGTGAGGCTGCGCGTCCCGGTCGTGTTGCTATCCGGCACGGTAAGCGGCGACGGGCTGGTCCCCACGTTGGTCCAGGTCGTGCCGTCAATGGTCTTTTGCACCAGGAAGGAGGTCTCGTTGATGGAGTTATCGTTCCAGCCGAGGACCAGGCGGCGGTTGTTGCCGTTCCCGGTGACCGAGAAGCTTAGGTTGCCGGGCTGTTTCGGCGGCAGCGCCACCGACACCGGCCGCATCATGTCCATCTCCTCGTGGCTCAGGATATGGCAGTGATACGTGTATTCCAGGCCAAAGTTGACCAGCTGGTTGCTGACCGGCGTGGTCGGGTTTCCCTGGACGTCCTTGTTGTAGAAGCCCATCGTCGAACCTGCCGGCATCATCGGGTTCTGCAGCCGTATGCTGTTGGGCTGATCAAACGGCAGGATCGGGATGACGGGCCTGAGGGCCACGATGGTGTCCTGCAGCGGGCTGATCCGGACCGTGTCCTTCCAACCGAGTTCGTTCGCATCGGGCGGGATGATGATGTTGTCCCAGGTGACCCGGTTTAGCAGCTGCACGTCGTACAGGTGGAAGTGGATCGGGTGCGTGTCGACGCCGTTGTGGGTGATCTTCCAGACCTGGCTGCCGTCCCGGGTGGCGATCGGGGTCACGGTCAGGGCACCCTTCGGCAGGTTGGTGGCGTCGATGAGTTCCGTCACCGGGTTCACGTACGGGTAGAGGACGACGTTCTGCAGACCGGGCGTGGCAGGGACCGCCTCGACACCAATATTTCCCTGCATCCGGCCGAACTCGTCAAAGTCCGACGAGTTGGTCTCGTCATGGAGCGCCTTGGGTTGGACCGGGATCTGGAGCTTGGCGCGAGGAGCAAGCAAGGTGTTGAACCCGAAGAGGTCCCCCCCCTGGTCGGCGATGCGGGCGAACCCGTCGCAGGTGCTGACGTTGACGCCGGAGACGTTGCACCAACTGCTCGATACGAAGTTGGTGCCGTAGGCGGAGTTATATGAGGCCTGCCCCACGATGATCGGGTGCTGGCCGGACTCGAACACGCCGGAACCGTCGAGACCGTGCGCGAAGGCTGTGTTAAGCGCCGGCAGGTCGAACGCCGTTGCGGCGGGCACGTCGGCAACCTTGACCTGCATGACGGTGCGGGTATTAGGCCCGTAACCCGGCAGGACGGAAGGAGCACCGATCGGGCTTAGGTCCGGGGCACCGGTGTAGTAATCGTAGCTGGCTACCCGGGCCGGGTAGGCCGCAGGTGCGTCGTTATATAGGATCAGTGTCTTGCCCGCATATTTTGAGAAGTCGACGATGACGTCGGCCCTCTCCGCGGGTGCCAGCACCAGGGAGTGCCGGTCCACGTTCCCTACGTCGAAGCGAGTCGGATCGGTAATCCAGGTAATCGGCTGGTTGGGGATCACCACCGGGGCCGGGAGGAACCCGCCCTCGGAGCCGATCTGGATCCAGCTCGGTCCGGCCGGGCTCAGGTTGGTATCAGGCGTCGGGAAGAAGACCGGGTCTTCCTGCGCTGCCGCCAAATCGCTGGCCTTCAGCGCGACCTCGGTTCCCGAGGCATCAGCCAGGTACCACTGCAGATTGAAGAACCGGTCGTTCGCCGCGTTCAGGATGCGCAGGCGGTAGGATTTGGGTTGGACCGTGGTCGTCGGGTATGCGGTACCGTTCACGATCGGCGTGTCGTTGAACTGCTCCATCCCTGCCGAGATGTTCGGCGTACCAGGGATCAGCGCCGGCTCGCAGAACGGATCGACCTGGTACTGCCAGGTATCCTCCTCATCCAGCAGGCAAGGCGTCGCCAAAGCGGTGCTGAAATTGGTCGCCGGATCCATGTTGTAGCGCGGGTTCGGGATGGTGCCGTATATCGGTTTGGCAGGGGGCCAGAACCACGGCCCGTACATCCAGCGCCCATAGGCACTCATGCCGCCCGGGTCGCCCGGGTTTTGCGCCGGCATGTAGACGTGGTGGTACCAGAGATCCCCCTCCTTCCCCCAGCGGCTGGAGTCCCAGGTGGGATCCTGCGCCGCCATCTGGGCGGCGTTCGGCACGAAGGTCCGGTCCTGGATCACCAGCGGGATGGTGTCGGCGGCACCGGGGATGATCCCGTTTGTGACCAGCTTCTTCTCCGTGTCGTCGCTGATCACGTATCCGGCCGCCTCGCCCGCGTAGACGTTGAGACGGGTGATGCCCCACGAGTGGTCGTGGTAGAACATGAGCCGTGCGCTCTGCTGGTTCGTATAGTAGAAGGTCATGCAGCCGTCGTTTGCCGCCGAGCAGTTCGGTACGCCTGGAATGTTGATCATGTCAGGGACCGGCCTCACGCTGACCCCCTCCGGCCAGGGAGTGGTCTCGTTGGCCGGGGTGATCCACTGGTGCGGCGTACCGTCGCTGATCCACGGGGTGACCCCGCCGTGCAGGTGTAAGGTGGCCCGGTTGTCCTTGAAGCAGTCAGGGTTGTTGCCCTTGGTGGCCTCCGAGCATGCTGGGTTTCGCACCAGGTCGTCCACGCTGCCCAGATCCATCAGTGGCATCATGCTCATGGGCCCCATGCCTGAACCCATCAGCGATGAGTCGACGGGGAGGAACAGGTTGCCGCCGGCGTCCTTGGGCAGCAGGTTGTAGAAGACGACCCTGACCGGGCGGTCCTTGGTCGCTGCGATGACCGGTCCCAAGTAGTGGGGATAGTCCACTGCGACCGCCTGGGTCCCGTCGGGCATCAGCGTTGGGACCGAGGTGCCGTCGGGAAGAGCGGTCACGAGGGGGATGTGCTTGTTCCAGGACGCGTTGGCGTTAGCCGGGGTCTGGAGCTGCACGTACTCGCGCACCAGCGTCCCCTGGGCCGGCAGGGAGGAACTCATCCGCTCCCGGTGCTGGACCACCGCGATGACGTAGTAGTCGGCGTCGTCGGCGAACCCGGCGGCCTTGGTGAAGGTGGTGCTATCGGGCACCGCCAGCGGGATGTACTGACCCAGGTTGTTCCTGGCGGCCTCGCAGTTCCCCGGAAGCGCCGGGTCGCACAGGCCGGGAAGTCCGTCCTTGAATTTCTGGATGCCGCCGGTAACGGTTACGCCGACGCAGGTCTCGTTTTCCGGACAGCCGGCATCGGTGGTACAGGCGGCAGTCGAGCCCGAGCATGCCCCTGGCGTGACCACCGGCAGCGGACTGAGCGCCCAGTTCGGGTAAGGCCCATAGTAATGCGGTATTTTTGCTTCATCAATCGCCCGGGCCGCTGGTGGGCTGATGCCACAGATGGCAAGGAGCATTGTCGCCAGAGACATTATGCTCACCCATTTCTTCCTGTTCATAACTCCTCCTTTTACCGGCAACCTGCAGCTGCATCAGTTGCTGGAGCGGAACCACTCACATCATTTCTCCCTCTGGGCCAGTTGCCTCTTCTCATGGGCCTTTTTCTTAACCTCGCGCACCTTCTTGTCCCGTTCAAGCTTCGACTGCATGACCTTCTTCGCGTTCTGCAACCCCTGCTGCTGCTTCGGCTTGCCTGAAGTCCCCGCCGGAGCCGCGTCCACGGCTGCAATCAGGGACACCGACATAAGCCCCCCTACTGCCAGTGCAACTAGATGTTTCATCATCGTTACCTCCTTTTTGCTGCATGGTTTTTTCTGCATGCCCCCTGACATCACTCGATCGCAATAACTCGATTCAAGAGATATGCGTGTCGCGGAAGCGGCTCGTCTCATCTCCTTTTGCCGCTTCCCTTTCCCAGTTGTGGTGTTTGCCCTTCCCATGCTGGGGCTATCAAGATAAGTGCCAACATTAACGTATTGTAATTATTTACACAGCAGACCAGTTGACGCATTTGGGGCGTGCAACAGTCGAACATCCGGTGATCACAATCTGAACAGATCGGGCCAGAAGTCGGTGCCGTGCCAAAGCTCCGGACAACGGAATGGGGTATTAGTTTCAGCCGACGTGGCAGTTCGTTTTCGTGACGCGGCTGGGGCGAGCGCGCTTGAGTGTCTGCAGGGGGCCACCGGAAGTAACCTGATGGCGGTAAGGCTGAATCGGGACAAGGCGGAAAAAAATTAAAAAAAAAGGCCAAGTCATTGACTTGGCTCAGATCGTTTTGCTTGCGCCGATGCCGAGGCGTGCGGCAGGAGAAGCAGGGCGTTTCCTTACTGAAGTGGCGAAACTGTTTTACTGCGAATGGCGCTCGGCAGGGATGAACAGCAGCGGCACGCCGGCGTGGCGGGCCACCTCGTTGGCGGTGCTCCCCATGAGGAGTTCCTCCAGGAACCCTTTCCCCTGCCCCCCCATGACGGCCAGGGAGAACTCCCCCTTCCCGGTCCGGTCGATGATCTCCTGCGCCGCTTTGCCTTGGACCAGCTCGACGGCGACCTCCGCCGCCCCAAGAGCCTGCAGGCGCCGCCTCTTCGCCTCCAGCAGGTACTGAGCCTCTTCCTCACGGCTACGGGCGGCAGCCGGATCGTCACCCTTTGCCTCGCTGACGTGCAGCAGCGTGACGGGAGCCCCGGACTCCAGGGCTATCCTGCCGACGTACCCAAGGGCCCGCTCCGCCGTCTCGGAGAAGTCGGTGGGGAAAAGGACCCGCTGGAACATTTTCCGGCAGACGGCTTCGCTTTTCCCTTCCTTCAGGAGTTCGGTCCGGACCAGGAGCAGGGGACGTCGGGCCAGGTGCAGCAGATCGGCCGACACGCTCCCGACCGTTGCGGCCTGAAGCATCCCTCTGCCGTGCGAGCCGATCAGGATGGCGCAGACGTCCAGGCTCTCCGCCAGATCTTCCAGGGTGCGGGCCGGCACCCCCAGCTCCATATCGAGGGCGACCTTCACCCCCTGCTGCTCCAGCATCTTCTTTTGTCGTTCAAGACCGGGTTCCACATCCTGAACAACCATCTCCTCAAGGCCGGGGGCGTTGGCCACGTTGACAACGTGGCTGAGGATCACCTCCTCCGTGCCGATCTTCTTCAGCGCGGCAACGCAAAGGATGAGGGAATCCGAGACGGGGGTCAGATCGGTGCAGACCAGCAGTTTTCTGAACATGTCATCCTCCTCTTGGAATCTGCCTCAATCCATTCTTCATAATGCTGGCGCAAAAATCAAGCACCTGAATTTCCAATACCCCCGATCTGCGCCTTGATGGCGTCGCCAATCCTGCTGTTCCATTCAGGGGCGCGTTTATCTAGGGATATCCAATGGAAAACTGGAGCGTCCGCGGCCCTTGTCTTCCATGCTCCACTCGTGAAGCGTCTCACTTCCCATGCCCGGTCGAGAGCGGGTGACCTGGATCCTCACTCGCAGTAACGAATCGTGGTGCGAGGGAAGTTCGGCATACTCGACCTCTATCAGGTTCTGCCCATAGCGAAGCTTTCTGCCGTCCAAGTTGTAGTTGTACTGCATGTCCGGCTTTCCCTCCATCTCACGGAGAATGTTGCCGTTCGCCTTGATGGTTCCGGTGTAGTTGACCGCGTAGATAAAGACGTGGATGTTCTCCGGATGCTCATCGCCAGCCGGAGACGACGCCTGAGGCTCCGTCGGGGACGAGCTTTGGTAAGTGGGAACAAGAGGGGGCGCCGGCGTCGCCGGTTCCGCCGCGGTGGTCGTGGCGAGGGGGGCCTCCTTCGGCGGGAAGTTGATCACCCTGAGCCCCTGGTCGTCGGAGCGGGGCGTCCC
>Ga0209317_1002189_pt1 | contig 14638 bp, 12 predicted proteins | sample RifGroB2_FD_183994 | JGI IMG/M metagenome (GOLD analysis project Ga0209317, IMG submission 183994) | Soil microbial communities from Rifle, Colorado, USA - Groundwater B2 (SPAdes) (version 2) | ecosystem: Environmental > Terrestrial > Soil > Unclassified | place: Rifle, Colorado | collected... | reverse complement strand
TTTTTGAAGATGACACCATGACCGTCAATAAAAACCGGTGCAAAGAACTGGCTGAACGCATACTCCAAAAAAGTGTAAAAATTTCGTGGACGGCCAATGCCCGGGTGGGGCTGGATTATGAAACAATGCGGGCTATGAAAAAAGCCGGATGCCGCTCGTTCTGCGTGGGATTTGAGAGTGGGAGTCAGAAGATTCTGGATAACATGAAAAAGAAGTCCAAGCTCGAAGAAATGGAATCTTTTATGGCAAGCGCCAGGAAGGCAGGGATACTAATCCACGGCTGCTTTATGGCAGGTCTGCCGGGAGAAACGAAGGAAACCCTCCAGGAAACCCTTGCATTAGCCAAAAGGCTCAATCCCGATACCGTCCAGTTCTATCCCGTTATGGTCTATCCGGGAACAGAGGCGTATGTATGGTACAAGGAACGCGGCTTAATAAGCACCTCTGATTACAAACAATGGATTACCCCGGAAGGGCTTCATAATACAGTCATCAGCACCGATACCCTGTCATCCGAAGAACTCGTCAGATTTTGCGACCATGCAAGACGTTCGTTTTATCTGAGACCTTCTTACCTCATATATAAGGCAATTCAAATGCTCACGTCTCCCAGAGAAATAAGAAGGACGTTCAAGTCTGCACGGACCTTTTTCAAGTATCTTATCAGAGGCTCAGATCTGCCGGAAAAGGCATGAGATAAGTCTTTAATACACGTATTTCTAAAGGGGAATATGGGACTTTATGCAAAATATATCTTCCCACATATACTGGAATATGTCATGTCCAGTTCTATCCTTGTTGATTGCCGCCAGGGTACCCTATCAGAGGTAAAGGGAGAGATTCTAGAAATTGGCTTTGGCACAGGAATGAACTTGCTTTATTATCCTGCACATGTCCGTAAAATTACAGGCGTTGATATAAACATCAACGTACACTCTAAAGCTGAAAAAAGGTTGAAATCTTCCCCTATCAAGGTAGACTACTACCCGATAAACGCAGAGTCTTTGCCTTTCCCTGACCGTACTTTTGACACTGTAGTCAGTACGTTTACCCTATGCAGCATTAATGATATCCATCAAGCCATGTCGGAAATTGCCAGGATTCTGAAACCTAAAGGACGATTCTTTTTTGCTGAACATGGTCTTAGCCACGATTACCAAGTCCAGAAATGGCAGCATCGGTTGAATCCAATCAATAAGGCGCTTTCTTGCGGCTGCAATTTAAACCGGAATATCAAAGAACTTGTGGAATCTTGTAATTTAAGGATTTTAAAGCTAGACCAATTTTACCTGGAAAAGACCCCTAAAATATTTGGATACATGTACAAAGGCATTGCTACCATAAATCCTTCGTGATAAAATAAGAAAAAAATATTACAGCATGTAGCATGTAGGGGTAATTCATGAATTACCCCCCCTACCAGATTGGAATTTCTTAACGTTTAATATTTTGAAAGGAGGAGTATTTTGAAAAAGACATTAAGTATAGTTTTTATCACCTTATTCTGTTTTGCGCAAGCTGCATGGGCAGGTTCGTCCAATCCGCGCGTTTTGGTGGAAACCAGCAAAGGCATTATCGTCCTGGAGCTTGATCCAAAGGCGGCACCCAATACGGTGGAAAACTTTCTCGGCTACGTGCGTGACGGATTTTATGACGGCACCATCTTCCACCGGGTAATCAAGGGATTCATGATTCAGGGCGGGGGTTTCACCGAAGATATGCAGCAGAAGTCAACGCACGCCCCGATAGATAACGAGGCTAACAACGGACTTCAGAACAAACGCGGTACTGTAGCGATGGCTCGCACCATGGACCCCCACTCCGCCACCGCACAATTCTTCATCAATACGGTAGACAACTTCTTTCTTGACCATAAAGGGAAAACTTCCAGTGGCTGGGGTTACTGCGTATTCGGTAAGGTTGTGGAAGGCATGCATGTGGTGGACGCCATTGAGAGCGTGCCTACCACAGTCAAGGCGGGACAACGCGACGTTCCGGCTACTCCAGTAACTATTGAACGGGCAATAGTAAAGAAATAGGTCTAACTCTACATTTAGAAATTTTAAGACGACAAGATATCTATAAACTATGAAAGTTTCCATAATTGTTCCGGCTTACAATGCCCAGAAAACCATCGGTCAGTGTATCGATGCCCTTTTAGCCCAAACATATCCACGCGAAAGCTACGAGGTAATTGTCGTTGACGACGGTTCAACTGATGGGACGACGGACGTTGTTAAGGCCTATCAGGTGAAATACCTGTATCAAAGGAATCAGGGTCCTGCCACTGCCAGAAATATCGGGGTGAGAGAGGCACAAGGAGAAATAATCCTCTTCACCGATTCTGACTGCGTCCCTTTCAACAACTGGATTGAAGAGATGGTCGAGCCATTCAAAAACAAAGAAGTGGTAGCCGTCAAGGGCGCTTATAAGACCAGACAAAAAAGTATGACGGCCCGGTTTGCCCAACTTGAGTTCGAGGAAAGGTTTGAAATGCTGAAGAAGGCTGAATCAATTGACATGGTAGACACCTATGCAGCGGGTTTTCGTAAGGATATATTTCTGCTGATGGGCGGCTTTGACCCCTATTTCCCTGTAGCGAATAATGAAGACACAGAGCTTTCGTACAGGATGTCGAAACTTGGTTACAAAATGGTTTTTAACCCAGATGCCATCGTTTATCACCTGAACCATCCAAGCACTATCAGGAGATATTCGAGGTTGAAATTCTGGCGGGGTTACTGGAGAACGGTAGTTTACAAAAGATTTCCTGACAAGATGCTGAAAGATACCTATACGCCGCAAACCTTAAAGCTGCAAATTCTTTCCTTATTCCTTCTCATTGCAGTCATTCCATTTGCGGTCATTTCATCGAAGGGAGTTTACCCTTTGATCGTCATAGCCATCTCTTTCTGCATATTATCGTTGTCTTTTATTGTGCTAGCCATGAGAAGAGACCCCCTCATCGGGGTATGTGCCCCTTTTTTCCTATGTATCAGGGCCGCTTCGTTAGGATTTGGGATGTTATGGGGTATTAGCCGTTCACTGAGGACTTAAATGTAGCGCGAACTTCAGTTCGCTTACATCCTATGCGAACTAAAGTCCGCACTGCAACGGAAACTTTGAAATTTCTGAACATTAAATTAGGTTCATACAATCACGTCGATACTATCTTTAGATGCATCCAAATCTTTGGCTAGAGAAGCGAATGTATTATAAAATTTGGCTAATGGATGAGCAGCGTTGAGTTCCTCCCTGTCAGCATTTCCATCACCATTTGCATCAATCCCTTTTAGAATGTCTTCGGTAACACCCAGTTCTTCACCACTTAAAACCTTGTCACCATCCGTGTCCTTATCTTTAATAAGATGCAGGGTAGGAATATCTATCCTGCTTATTGGATAGTAGGCATTAAGTTCTACGCTGTCCGTATTCCCATCACCGTTGGTATCGATCTTTGTAAAGACGTCATCAGGGACATTCAGTTCTTTTGCGCTCAGGATACTATCCCCATCACCGTCCTTGTCCTTTATCATTGCAAGCGTCATCTTATTCAACTGATAGGGGTTCGGAATATTGAAGCTACCGATTCCTGCAATGTTATCCATTTTGACCTCGCCGTTAAATAGAATTGATTTAGCATCCATGCCAAAAATGCAGTTGCCAATAAGCAAATTACCATTTTAAACCCCCAGGCAAAATATTTGGTTTAATAGCCATCCCAAAAACGCCGTTCCTATCAGGTATACAATCATTTTAAACCTCCTTTCAAAATAGTTGATTATCCGGTTCAAAATAACATATACTTATATATCGGCATTATTAGCAAAAACTTTAGTTGAATAATCACAGACAGTACCGTGGAGAATGACCACTTGCTCATATATTGTCTTTGATTTTCAAATTTATTGTATGAAAAATATCTTGTCATTGTTTTTGTTCTTTACCTTCTCGTAGTCTTTTCAGGCTATGGGCTCAAGTATCTCAATCTTTCCTATCTGAAAAAGTTCGGGGCATCAATCCCTCCGGAGTTTGAGGGACACATAGACCAATCATTGCTTAGTAAAACGCGGGACTACGTTGTTGAAAACACAAAGTTTGAGTTTGTTTCGTCCATTTTTCATACAGCAGTCATTCTGTTTTTCCTGTTCAGCAATCTGCTCAATACATACAACTCGTGGATTGCTTCCCTGAAATTACCCTTCATCCTTTCAGGACTAATCTTCTTTTTCCCCCTGCTCTATGCTGAAACATTACTGGCAGTCCCATTTAGCCTCTACCATACATTTAAAATAGAAAATAAGTACGGATTTACTACAACGACACTGAGATTGTGGATAACCGATTCCATAAAATCGCTCGTAATATCCACGATCCTGCTGGCTGTGGTAACATCGGCAGGACTTCTGATTGTTCAGGCGAGTCCCAACTTATGGTGGGTGTGGATATGGTGTCTTTTTCTTGGTTTCAGTATCGTTATGATGTACGTATTTCCCTATGTAATAGAACCTCTCTTTAACAAATTTACACCCATTGAGGATGAAACGCTCCGGGAAGGTATTCACCAACTCATGCAAAAGGTTGGCATACAGGTAAAGAGGGTTTTTAAAATGGATGCCTCGAAGAGAACCAGACACACGAATGCCTATTTTACCGGCATTGGAAAGGTGAAAAGGATAATCCTTTATGATACCCTGCTTGAGAAGATGGGTAATGATGAAATCCTGTCAGTGCTTGCACATGAGGCGGGACACTGGAAGAAACGGCATCTTTTAAAGCATCTCATCGTTTCCGAGCTTATCGCATTAATTGCGATGTATCTGTCCTTTAAGATATTTCAGGACGATGCCCTCATTAATCTCTTCCATGTGAAGGAAAGCACCTTCTTTGCAAAGGTTATTATTGTAAGTTTTATAGGATCAATAGTAGCCTTCCCTTTTACTCCAATATTTAACTATTTCTCCAGAAGGCATGAAATTGAAGCCGACCGCTTTTCGTATGAGATAACAGGAGATAACCAAAGCATGATCAGCACCCTTGTAAAACTTTCAAAAGACAATCTCTCAAATCTCCACCCTCATCCCCTGTATGCTGTGTTTTACTACTCACACCCGCCGGTACTGGAAAGAATACGAAAACTGAAAGAACTGGTCAAAAACAATGACCCGTAGTAAATTGGTTTTCTGAAAAATTTCAATAACAACAATATTTTATCGCACTGTGTTGGGGCAGGTTTGAAACTTGCCCCTTCTTCGCTGGTTCAATCGTCCTCGATTGAACCAAGACATTTGGCATGATTACGTTTCATAGCACGGGTTTAAAACCTGGAGTACCTTCAAAATATGTGGTTCGGTACGAATCAAATAATGTTTTTCCAGAATCGCATCGTGGACTTGATCGAGCAATTTCATGTAGTAAACTCACTTCCAGTATTATATCTTCAATAGTAAATTCATGTTGACGAAATAGCCTATTTATTATACATTTACAGCATAAATTCCATGATAGCCGTAATAATAAAAAACTGTATAGAGGCAGTATAATCATTGTTGGACCGCTGTTGATGCTCGAAGTTCACATCACAAGAGGATAGAGAATGTCTCAAAGCACAGAAGAGAAAACTTGGTGGGTCTTCTTTCCACTTAAGGGTTTGGATATCTCCGACGACAACCATGATTTACTTGAACCTGTCTTTGGAGATGTAACTCTCGTATCAAAAAGACACGTCAAACAAATAATTCCTCTTCTCAAGTTTTACAAATCCAAATCCAAACCCAAACCTAAAAACAATGACGGGCCAACTATCACGTATTTAGTCGAGAACATTGCATTAAAAGAAGATTTCCATTCCTTCGTCGCAGTGCGCCGGACAGGTATAGTAAACAACGAAGAGCCAATGCCAGAAATAGTTAGCAGTGCAAGAAGCCGAGCTTACCAGTTTGCTGCACTGCTTGCGTTAGTGTTTTTAGCCAAGAGTAAATCCCAAGAAACTTGTGGTTTAGTTGAACAACTTCGCAGACACGTGCGAAATTTTGTAATGCTCAGTTTGGAAGGTGAGGGTGGATTTCGCGCCCAAGTGGCAGGGGGATTTTCTTTCACAATACGAGACTCCAGTGAGGCCCTAACATTGTCAAGAAGTGATTTACAACTCGCATTACGTGAAGAGCCTTTTAGGAGCCTAACTGAAGCCTTATTACCACAAAAATCTCCTTTACCGAAATCACTTGTACGTGCGATTTCTCAATCGGTTGTTAGATTCTCTGATGCTGTTCACAGCGTCACTTTTTCTTCACAATTACTAGGGGCTGTAATTGCCATAGAGATTTTACTTGCTAGCCAACTTGATAAGTATGACACCCTCAAGCAGCGTCTGTCTATACTTCTGGGAATAAAAACCATTGACCAGTATTTGTTAGCACCAGTTTTTCAGGCTCGACATCTATATGTGCATCAAGGAGAAGAAGTAAATTCGCCGGATATCTCCTTCAAAGCTGTAGCACTAGCACTAGAAGCTATATTACAGTACGCCAAGATGGTCGCACATTTTCCAAGTAAAGAAAAACTTCTCGAATATCTTGATTTCGTCTATCAGGGTGATAACCTATCTGGTATTTGGACAGAGAAAGAACGGCAAGCCTTCCAAGAATTACAGAGGCACGAGAGAAAATCTTTCGAGTTATCGTTCTATTCTCAGCCTGCACCAGAGTTATCTGCTGAACCATAATGCGGCCCAACACTGCATGTACCCGACTTTGCTCCGCTACGCTCCGCAAAGCGGGTGATGCGCGCCTTTAGGCGGCCTTGCAAAGAGAACACTTTAAATTGGTTTATAGATTTTAGCTAAAGGTAAATGAGATGCAGGATTATAAGATTATCAAAAAAGGCCTACCAAAAGAGATTCAGGAGATATCTGATATAGATGAGGTCATTAATCAATTTGCTAAGTCATGCAAACCCTTCGAGGATCAAGTTTACCTTCACATCGATGCTATGACGAATGCGATTTATTGTGAATGCCACGTCAGTGCTGAAAGCTTAATAAATTTTGCCACAATCGACGTTCCTTTAGACCCCGATGAGCAACCAGAATATCGAGCCAACCGCGATATTGTTGAAGATCATGTTGCATTCGAACAAATGAAGTTTGATGCAAAAAATCATCGCACATTTAGTAATATAGTTGCTGAGTTTGATCTGACAACAAATCCTGAATATCCAATTAAAATTATTGGTGGACAGCACCGATATATAGCAATTAAAGAAGCTTATGATGCAAGTATAAATGAGCTTCACAGTATTAAACTATATTTTGGGTTGGATAAAAAACAACGGTTAGATGTTCAACTTATTTCTAACGTAAACATTGCAGCTTCCACCGATTTATATGATAGATTGCAAGAGACGGCTCGCGGCCCTGAATTGAGAAATTGGTGTCAAGAAGTTGCGTTTTTAGACCCAGGACAGGATTTTTCTGCAAAAAGAATGAGAGGGAGTACCTTTACTGTAAGAGAGATAAGGTCTTTTATATTGAACTACTATGCTGGAAATAAGGTTAATCTGCAAAATTTCGAAAATATCGACACAACCCCTGTAATTTGTAAAACTGGAAGGCTAGACCCTGATTGGGATAAATTAAGAGAGAATCAACAGATTTGGGAAGATGATGGGCTTAAAGAAGCTGCAAGGGAATTTATGTTACTGGATGAGGCTCAACGTCTTGCTGTCGAAAAAAAGAAAAAGTCTCTTTCCCCTAAATATTCAGAAAAAACGCTTAATATGGCAATTTTAACTGCTTGGTCTTTTGTTGCTGGAATGCTACAAAACAACAAAGTTCGTTTGAAAAGACATTATGACATTAGAGATATTAAGGAAGGGAAAGACCCACTTAATGCTGAAGCAATGGCAAAGGCGCGGCACAAAAGTGATCCAGAAAATTATCGAGGGTTAGGCACCCGGAATGATGCTAAGGAACGAGGTCGATGTGTTGAAGTATTTTATTTACAGGCTGAGAAGGGATCGGGCATAACCCCTAACATTCTAGATGTTGCGATTAAAAGGTATCATAAAAAGCAAGCCAATATTGAGGTATTAGAAGCAGAGGAGAAGATATAAAATGTCTGAAATTGATAAATTCTCAATACAACTCTTTGAGCAGGCAAAAAGGTTTTTAGAAAAATCTAAGATCGAGGACACTGATGATGGAAAAAAGGCATATCTTCATGCTGCGTTACTAATTGGTATTTCCTCTCTCGAAGCTCATGTAAATGCGATAGCCGAGGAAATACTTGACACAAGGCAGAATTTAGATATTTTAGAACGCTCGTTGCTATCCGAAAAAGAATATGTATTTAAAAACGGTTATTTTGTTTTGACGGATAAGCTAAAAATGTATCGGTTGCTTGAGCGTATAGAATTCATATTTAACAAATTCAGCACAAAGCAGACATTAGACAAGGGCGAACTGTGGTGGTCTCAATTAGTTGAAACTTTAAGAATACGAAATGATCTAATTCATCCGAAAGTCAGTTTAGAAATAAATGAGAAGACAGTAACAGGCGTGCTTGAAGGAATCTTAGGAGCATTAGACACAATTTACAAAGCTTTATTCAATGCACGGTATCCAGCAGTAGGTCGGAGGCTAGACTCTAAATTAACGTTTTAATATCTTATATAAAAAGCCTCCATTATAAGGATGCCTAACATGCGTTGCTCCGGAGCTACCGACCGTGATACCCCAGTGGACTCGACGAAGGGGCGACGGCGACCCGGTAACTCTGCCGTTAGCCACATAAGGAGAAATCAAGGTGGGTTAAGCGCAAGTGAACCCATCACCAACTGAGATTTACGATTTGGGATTTAAATCGTAATTTGTAAAACGTACATTGTAAGTAAGACATTATTGGGTGCGCTCTAACACACCCCCCAACCCCTCTTCCTAGAGGGGAGCAAACAGCTTATCCAAACCCCATGAAATGCCACATCAGATGTCCTGAAAACCCGGCTCAATACATTGAAAATTCCCATACAATCAAATTACCCCTTCGCTGGTTCAATCGTCTCCGATTGAACCAAGACATTCGGCATGATTACGTTTCATAGCACGGGTTTAAAACCTGGAGTACCTTCAAAATATGTGGTTCAATCTTCAAGATTGAACCAGCCTTGAATGACAGACGGGGACGTCTGTCCTACCAGATCTGCGGTGATCTGAACTGTTACGATTTATTAGATTTTTTACTAATATTCAAATTGCCAATTTCCCGGTATTTCTTTAGCCTTGCATCCTGTTCTAGCCTGACTCTCAACGGCTGATGGCCTTTTCGGCATACGGTGGAAAATTCACACCAATCACACTTCTGAGCATCTTCAGTGGGTGAAATGGGGAATATGCCTTCACGTATGTAGCTCAAAAATTCTTTTACCGTCTCCCAACATTGTCCCTGAAAATTTTTCCAATCGGCTTCCTTGATTGATTTTTCCGGCACACCCTTCTGCCCCTTTTTATCCTCCATATCCTGCGCTACATAAACAAAGGAGGCATCCTCCAGACTTGTCTGGCCTTGTTGAATACGCCCCTTCCTGATTTCTTCCGATAGTAGGCGTTCTGCCATGACGATATAAAATGGCAGTTGCAATTTTTGACCACGGATAGCTGGCTTCAACAAATTTTCCTTAGAATATTTTCCAGATTTGTAATCGATCACACGGTAGCTAACCGTATTTTCCACCGATCCCTGTTTAAGGCATACAGGGACAAGCTTCAAATCTATGCGGTCAATCTTTCCCTTAAAGGTCAATTCTGAAGCCTTATCTTGTCTAGAGGATACAGATATTAGCTTGACCAGTTCGTCTTCTACGCTGAGATGTGCCTTCCTTTCCAGATACGTGGGGATATAACCTGTTTGTTCGATACGATCCATGTCCCATGTTACAAATTTTGTCAGAAAACCGAGTACCTCCTCTTTTTTGTTCTCCCAGAGGATCGGGTATGGGATTGGTATCTGTCGTTCAATGTCGGTGAAATATTTTTTGGCAATACCATGCAAAAGTTCAATGGGCTTTATCTCTTTTGCCTTTTTGTAAAAATATCCTTTCTCTATCAAATAACCATAAAAATCCTTTAAAATACCATGATAAAGGCTGCCGAGATCCACGGCTGCTATTACATCAATCTTTTCAGGCTCTTCCAGTGACTCCAATTCGAGTACCTTTCCCATAAAAAATTTAAACGGGCAGATACCAAATGTCTCAAGAGTAGTAGGGCTAATACCACGACATGCCCGCTTTTCCCACCACTGAGACATATTACCGACAATCCCATCATATGCCGTCAATAGATTTTCATGACTCTCTATAAAACCCAAGGCCAATTGCGAACGGGCAAAGAGAACTGGATTGATCCCAAATGCCGTCATAAAACTTGTCCCTATATGTCTTAAACAGGGATAGGCGGGGTCTATTTTATCGAGCGCCATCCGAATCCCTGCTTCCTTGGGAGTAAGCAGGGAGATTTCTTTCCCAAAAAATTTATCTTTAATCCCACGCGGAACGTAAATACTATGATCTCGAAAATCGCTCTTCGTTATGGATATGGTTTTAACCTTTTGAAGAATATCCATAAGGTAATGTGACTGAACCTTCGGTTTTCCTGCTTCATCCGAACGTTCGTAGAGGAGATAAAGCCGTTCCCGTGCGGCATTCAACAGGAAGTAAAAGAGCAATCGTTCTTCTTCAAAGCCTCTAAGCTTTTCTGGAATAAGATTTCCCAGCACCTCTGAAAGCCTGCGGCGGATATGATCCCTCATAAACGGTTCTTCGGAAATAGCGCGTGGAAACACCTTTTCGTTAAGACCTAAAATAAACAATGCGCGGAATGGAATACCTCTGGCCGACATGGCATCCAGCACCTTCACTCCCCTGCCGTTCTCCATACCCAAGGATAAACCTTCTCGTTTACATACATCCAGGAAGGTATCCACGAATTGTTTCTGGGTTACCTCTTCATTCAGGCAATCCAGGGTACACAGCGTGTGGAGTAATTCCCATATTTTGTTTATTATCTGTTGGTCTCTTTTTTGGTCATCAGGACTCATACCATCTATAGGAATGTTGATAAAGGTCTGGAGAAAATGAGCTATACTGCGACTCATATCCGCCCATGATGCCTTTTCAGGAATAGAAGACACGTCGGATGATAATTTACGGAGAGTTTTTTCAAGAAATTCAATTTGGCTTGCCGGGATACGGATGTGTCTTCCTGTTTCTTCGTCGTCTGAAAACAGACTTTTCACCTCCTCTTTATCCCCCCCTCCCCGAACCCCTCCCACCAGGGGCGGGGAATACTCATTGTTTCCTTGTATTCCTCTCCCTTGATGGGGGAGGTTTAGGTGGGGGTGAACTGTTACCTTTTTTGTGACACCTTTTGACATATTTGCTGCATTATCCAAGTCCAGCGTCTCCTCTGCCATGGACTTCGCCTGCTCAAGCCTTGATAACCAACACTCAATACCGCCACGAATGCCCAATCTCCGGCTCAGGATGTCCCAGAGATCAGGACGCGGAGTAACTCTTTTATGATCAAACGCAGGCATCTTGAAGTAAGGCGAATTCAGCAATTCAACGACTATAGGTCGATAATAATCTTCCCGCTTCAAGAGGAGTATTTGACGGATGACCTTTACCAGTGGATATCTTTCCAACGGCTCATGTGTGCTGGTTGTAAACGGAATATCGTTTTCCTGGAATATTTTGCTGACGGCATTGGCGTAAGGTTCAAGAGTCCTTGCTACAACGCCAATCTCATCCATCTTATAGCCTGCTCCCGCCAATTGAAGTATCTCCTTAGCGACAGTCCATACCTCGTCCCTTTTGCCGGAGGCATTGATAACGTACATATTCGCCAAGTATTGGGTATTATCTGGATTTTGGATGGTTCGGCTTTGCTCACCACAGGTTTCAGATGGTTCGACTTCGCTCACCACAAGTTTTGGATCCCCGATCTGAGTCGAGGACAGGTTTTGGATTTCACCCTGAAATTCAGGCACATGAGCATTATCTTCTAATTGGGAATTCATAAGGCAAGAAAATCCTGTAACTGGGGGCAGTTCCTCTACATCACGTGCCAGCCCCAACACAAATGACTCAAAAAAGGGTTTTACATATCCAAAGGATGGGTGTTTCTTTTGGTAAGGCAGAAATAATACTGCAGGATAAGACTTAAAAATCTCACCAAAAAAATCCTGTTCGACTCCGGTAAGATCATAGAACCCATACGCCAGAATATATTTAAAATTTTTAAGGAATTTCGAGTCCTGTACGCATGAAGCAGCCAGATGATAGACATCGGCCTCGTGAGATATAGGCAGTCTCTTCAGTTTTTGCTTAAACAGGTCATACAAATTGATTACCCCATTAAGTTTCTGTATCTCGGCGCCCTCGACAAAACCTTCCTTAATAGCCTCCTTTATGCTATCGATATGAACATTTGCGTCAGCAAGGTCTTTTATAACCTGATAGAGAGACCTGGCAAACGCTGGCAGAGACTGTACGTTCTTAAAGAGGGGCTCGCCGTGTGTATGCTGCTTCAATAATCCTGCAATAAGGTATTCATACACTGCCGGCTGCCAAACAATTTGGCCAACATTCGCTCCAGATCGTCTGCATATCTCGCTTGCAAAGACAGAAAAGTCCATAAAGGAGATATTCATGAAACTTGTTCCTGTATATCTCGACCCAGGAGAGGCGTCTTGTCCCATGACCAGACGTACCTGAAGCCGATTCAGCATCCATTTTGTGGGCGCAACAACGGCAAGGGGTGTTAAGGGGTCATCCTTTTTTAATGTTTGTATGGTATTTACAAACGAGTTTTCAAGGGATGGGTGATATGGTCCGATCTTAACAGATAGCATGATTATGTTTTTAGAAAATATTATTAGAGAATTATTTTCCCAAGTTTATTATAATCACACGGATTTGATTTCCACAAGGTATTTTTAGAGAATAGGAAAAGTTTCAAATGACGGAGAAGTCTTTTTCTGGCTTCTGACCTCTGGCTTCTTACATCTTGTATTCTTTACTATAGTAAACGTTAAAAGAAAGTTGTCATTGCGAGGAGGGACGACGAAGCAATCTCAAAACAGGGATTGCTTCGCTGTCGCTCGCAATGACGTTTAATGCCAACTTATTTAATACGTTCACTATATATCATAAAATTCTGTAGTTCATTTAACTGTAATATGAGGTAAACATATGGAAGCATTTTTATTGGCCTTGCTTACTGCCTTTATTTGGGGTTTTGTGCCGTTTTTGGAAAAAATTGGCCTCTCATCTGTTGAACCTACAGCCGCTTATTTAGTCAGGTGTTCGGGGGTTGTGATAGGCGCGGTAATGGTTATTTGCTTTTACAGCCCATTCCCATCCATAGGAAAGATGGGGATCAAACCCATCTTTTTCCTTGTCCTTGCAGGCGTTTTGGCGGGGTTTGTGGCACAACTGGTATTTTACAAGGCGCTCAAGACGGGTGAGATATCTCGAATCATCCCCATCACAAGCTGTTACCCGCTATTCACATTTCTTCTGGGCTGGTTATTTCTTGGCGAGGAGGTTACCCTGTCTAAGGTAATAGGTATGCTACTTATTTTAGGTGGAATATTCCTTCTAAAATAAACTTTACAATATTATTTAACCTTCAACAAGTCTTCTACTGTTAGGCCGATATCTTTTGCTATCTGACGTAAGAGAATCGGCGAGATGTCTCTGCCTGCATGGACCTGCATGGAATGGAACGGTAGTACAACGACCGTCTGAATGACGATACTGCTTGTGTGAGCCTCGTTGACGAACTTCAACAAAACCCAACTTCTCCAGGATTGCTACAACTTCACGAGGTTTTAAAACTGGAGGCTTTCCCATTTTAGACCAAGGTTACAGTCTGTATACCAACAAACTCTGTTTCCAACTTTGGTTCACCATCTTCCAGGAGTAGTTCAATTACCTCTTTGAGATTCCGATTCAACTCGTCAAGAGTCTCTGCTTGAGCATGGGCACCAGGAAACCCAGGAACATAGCCTACATACAAACCAGTATCAGGACACTTTTCAACAATCGCTGTATAGGTTTTCACGGATAAGCACCTCCTTTAAATAACCAAGTCGTTATATTTGTATCACATCTAACAGCTAAATGTCAAACTTAAAGGCTTGCTTCCTTTACCACTTTCCTATATCGTATCTGAACGAAAACTCATATTTTTGTCATTTCGACCCCTTCGCTTTCTGTCTTTTCGAGAAGCGAAGTGACGAGAAATCTTTCGCTCAGGACAGGCTCCTGGAGAAATCTATAAACCCAATAATTCCAATATACGAAAGATTTCTCGCGTTGCTCGATGACAACTTGGACAGTTTTCGTCGGCCTTAAAAAGTGCTTTATCAGTTTCATGCATGTCCTATCAACTCCTCCTTCATATATACCTTGTACAACTGGCTGTAAAGACCACCTGACCGCAGCAGTTCTTCGTGACTGCCTTCTTCCACCTTTTCGCCTTTGTTTAACACAATAATCTTGTCGCAGTGGAGGATGGTGGATAAGCGATGGGCAATGATGATGGACGTCCTGCCCTGCGTAACCTTTTGAATGGCGT
>Ga0209317_1002188_pt1 | contig 14639 bp, 10 predicted proteins | sample RifGroB2_FD_183994 | JGI IMG/M metagenome (GOLD analysis project Ga0209317, IMG submission 183994) | Soil microbial communities from Rifle, Colorado, USA - Groundwater B2 (SPAdes) (version 2) | ecosystem: Environmental > Terrestrial > Soil > Unclassified | place: Rifle, Colorado | collected... | reverse complement strand
CTTTCTGATACAGGGCCGCCACGGCGGCGTGGGAGGCTCCTGAGTAACTTCAAAGGCAAATCCCCCCTGTCCCCCCTTTGCTAAAGGGGGGGACCATGTATCCGGGATCTTAGAGTTAGGGAAAAGTTCCTCTCCGAAAACACCTCCGCAGGCGGGGAGGAGTACTCATTAGCTAATCTTCACCATGGAATTTCAAGAGTTCCCTCTCCCTCCGAGCCTTCGCGCTGAAGCGCGTTACGTCGCGCAATCGGGAGAGGTTAGGGTGAAGGGAGCCGGCAAGATCAGTGCAATTCAGGTAACGTTTTCTTTCTAACATGGTGTGAACATGGCGGTATCGCTGGTTGCGGTCATCATCCTACTGGTTTCAGTGCTGCGCATCGCTCAGCTCGAACGTCGACGTCCCCGGTTTATTCTCGCCGCACCGCTTCTGGCGCTGGCGCTTTTGGAGCTCTGCGATCTTCTTGCCGTGAGCGGGGTACTGCCCGATATCCGCTGGAAGAGCTGCGCGCTTTATGTTGAGGCGCTCCTGCCGGCACTGTGGCTTCTTTTGAGTCTGACCCACGCCAGGGAGCGCGCGGAGACGGGATTGGAGCGCTGGGTGATAGTCCTTCTCGGGGCCACCTTCCTTCTGGTTGCGGTACCCGCCTTTTTACCTGCCGAAGCGCTCTTCTATGCCCCCGATTTTCCCGCCGAAGGCATCCTGTTTCTGACCGACGCCGGCTATTACTACTATGTCGGCATCCTGATCTTGCTGGTGGCTGCTCTAACCAACTTCGAGGCAACGCTGGTAAACGCTACCCCGGACGCTCTTTGGCGCGTCAAGCTGGAGACTGTGGCGCTCGGCTCGATGCTGGCGGTGCTCATCTTCTACTACAGCCACGCCCTGTTGTACCGCACGCTCAGCATGGATCTGGTGCCTCTGCGTTCCCTGCTTTTCATAGTGGCGACCCTCATGATGTCCTATTCGCGTACCCACTGGCGTGGCGTGGCCCGGGTAAAGATTTCGCAAACGGTGCTGTTGAGGTCGGCCGTACTTGCCGTGGTCTCCGGCTATCTGCTGCTGCTCGGGGCGCTCGGGGAGGGGATGAAATATTTCGGCCCCCTGTTTCCCCGCGTGGTCATCCTCTCCCTTGCCTTTCTGGCTGGAATCGTACTGTTGTTGCTGCTTCTTTCCGACCGGCTGAAGCGGGAGATCAAGGTATTCCTGCACAAGAATTTCTATCAAAGTAAATACGATTACCGCGCGCAGTGGCTGGGGGTCACCGAGAGGCTGGCAACTTTCGAGTCGGGCGAGGAGCTTTTGCAGCGGGTCCTCTCCGCGTATTGCGACATTTTCGGGGTCAAGGGGGCTGCGCTGTTCCAGTATCAGGAGGGATGCGGCTGGTTCTGCGCCACCGCAATCCAGGAGATGGAGCAGGTAGCGCTGACTCTGGCCGATGATAATAGCCTGGTGCGTTATCTGCGCGAGAGAGGCTGGATTTTTTGCAGCAAGGACGAAAATCCCGAAATAAGGGACCAGAACGCCGAGCTGATCGACAGGCATTGCATATCATTCGTGATCCCACTTTTCGAGTCGGACCTTCTGACCGGATTCATCGTGCTGGGCGAGCAGGTAGTGCCCACCGAGCAGTATCGTTATGAGGATTACGATCTGATGAAGACCATCGCCCGGCAGGCCTCGATCGCCATCCAGCACCAGCGCCTCTCCGAACAATTGACCCAGGCCAAGGCGATGGAGGCTGTGGGCAATCTCGCCACCTTTGTGGTACACGACCTGAAAAACCTGGCGGCGACCATCTCGCTGATCGTCGAAAACGCCAGGCAGCATCTGGGCAACCCTGAATTCCAAAAGGACATGCTGGCAAGTCTCGGCAACACATCCGAGAATATGCAAGGGTTGATCGGGCGGCTCAGGAACCTGGGCGAGAGCGAGCTTTTCCACCTGCGGCCGGTGGATCTCCTGGCCCTGGCGGAGCGCAGCGCGCGGATGGTGCAAGGGCAGGTAATTACCGTGCAGGGGAGTCGCGAGACCGCCATGGTCGACGAGGGTGAACTCCAGAAGGTCCTGCTCAATCTTTTCCTCAATGCCATAGAAGCTTCCAAATATGGGGCTCCCATACGGGCCGAGGTGGGATTTGCCGGCGCCCCCTTCATCAGGGTGATCGACAAGGGGTGCGGCATGTCGCCGCGCTTTGTCAAAAGCGAGCTTTTCGCCCCTTTTCACACCACGAAGCTCACCGGTTTAGGGATCGGGCTGTACCAGTGCCGCCAGATCATCGCCGCGCATGGCGGCAGAATAGAGGTTTCCAGCGTCGAGGGGGATGGAACCATTTTCACCGTATGGTTACCTGCATGCGCGGCCGAAGCTGGCGGGGAGATTACCCAGGCAGCATGAAACAAGAAGGGGGAATTCCGTGAACAAGGTGTTGATCGTAGACGACAATCAGGATATTCGTCAGCAGCTCAAATGGGGGCTGAACCAGGATTTTCAGGTACTACTGGCGGCCGATGCCAAGGATGCGCTCTCCTGTTTTCGCGCCGAGCGCCCCAGCGTGGTCGTGCTCGATCTGGGGCTGCCGCCTCACGTTGACAACTCCACTGAAGGATTTCGCTGTCTTGAGGAGATGCTCGGGATCAACCCCGCGGTAAAGATCATCATGCTGACCGGCAACAACGAGAGGGAGAACGCACTGAGGGCGATGCGGATGGGGGCCTTCGACTTTTACGCCAAGCCCCCGATTCTGAGCGATCTCAAGGTCATGATTGGCCGGGCCTTTCATCTTTCCAACATCGAGGAACAGAACTTAAAGCAAGTCGAGACGCCAGCCGCTCCTGCCGACCAGTGGGGTATGATCGGCTCCTGCCCGGAGATGCAGGCTGTTTTCAATACAATTCGCAAGGTGGCCAGCTCCAGCGCGCCGATCCTGATCACAGGCGAGAGCGGCACCGGCAAGGAGTTGGTGGCGGCCGCCATTCATGAGGAGAGTCTGCGCAAAAAAGGGCCCTTCGTTGCCATCAACTGCGGTGCCATCCCGGAGAACCTGCTGGAAAGTGAACTGTTCGGTCACGAAAAAGGGGCCTTTACCGGCGCGCACGTCGCGGTTCAGGGTAGATTGCAGTATGCCCACAAGGGAACCCTGTTTCTGGACGAGATCGGCGAGCTCCCCGTGAACCTGCAGGTGAAACTGCTGCGTTTTCTCCAGGAGGGGACCATTCAGAGGGTGGGGGGAAGGGACGAGATCTCGATCGATGCCAGGACCACCTGCGCCACCAATGTGGACATAGCGAAAGCAATCGAAGAGGGGCGCTTCAGGGAAGACCTCTACTACCGGATCGGCGTCATCACGGTCAAGCTCCCCCCGTTGCGGGAGCGCGGTGACGACGTACTGCTGATCGGGGAGACTTTTTTAAGGCAGTATGCCAAGGAGAATAAGAAGAAGCCGATGCGTTTTTCACCGGCCGGCGTTGCATTTCTGAAACGGCACGCCTGGCCCGGCAATGTGCGGGAGCTGCGAAACCGTGTCCAGCGTGCAGTAATAATGTGCGAAGGTTTAAGCATAGGTCCGCTTGATTTGGGTTGCGATGTCGAGCCGTCGGCACCTCTGCCGCCCAAACGGGATCAGTTTTCACTCCGGATGGCGAGGGAGCGGATGGAGCGGGAGATGATCGTGGAGGCGATGGAGCGTCAGTCCGGTAACATTCTCAAGGCCGCCGAGGAACTCGGAGTGAGTCGGCCGACCCTGTACGACCTGATGAAAAAGCTCTCTATCAATCAGAGCTAGCTGAAACCACGGAAAAAGTAGGGGCGAACCTTGTGTTCGCCCGCCTCTGGAAACTATCAATATATCTCGTTCCCAAGCTCCAGCTTGGGAACGTAACTGCTACAGGAAGCTCCGCTTCAACGACTCAAAGCTGGAGCTTTTCCGGCGATTGCGTTCCCAAGCTGGAGCTTGGGAACGAGAAATGATTGCACGAGAAACGGTTTGCTGCAGGGAATCAAGCAGGCCCCATCTACCGCTTATAGAGCCGCCTGTGACTGGACGGACTTTGCGCGCTCGATAGCCGCCAGCGCCTCCGCTAACGATGCTCTGAAACTCACGCCGTCCGCCTGGGCTTTTCTGATGATCGGAGTCATCCCTTGCACCACATTTCCTTTGCGGCTCTTCGAAAGTGTCTCCTTTAGCTGGCTGATGTCGAATTCGAAGGCCCGGAATGCGCGTTTCACTTCCCATCCCTCATCTGCTACCGCATTGAAATACTCGCCATATTCGGCTGCTTGTGCGTCCTCAGGCTGTCGCAGGCGCGGATAAACGCAAGCCGTCGGTGCCTTTCCCGATTCCACCAGATAGGACGCACCGCTGTAATGCATCTCGTCCGCATGGATGATAAGCCGCTTTCCCGTCTGCTGTATCCTGTCCACGCTCTCTGCAAATGCTCGATAAGCCTGCTCCATGTCGACCGGCTCCGAGACCACCAGCTCATTTATGGCCTCTTCCGTACCCGCCGTTTCCAGAGCCGCCTGCTGATAGTCATCCTGTACGCTTGCCAGCGTTGCAACCAGCCTTGGGGGCTGCCGCTGACCGATCCCCACAACGGCACAACCGTTCAGCAGAGTTGCGGCAAGGATCATCGAGGCTACCAAGTGGGTGCGTAGTATAATGCCGAATTTCATGTCCCTTCTCCTTAGAGCGTTTTTGGAATGCGTTAATGATATATAATGACGCTTAGCTGTCAACGAGGGGCGTCAGTCCTGCTGCACAATTACCGGTCCTTAGCAGGGAGCGGGTTCTCTGATACACTTCATGCACCTGCTCATTGGCTGCGAAGGACTCGCGCGCTCATGTGGGCATTTCGAACAACGGTAACTATACATTTCGGAGGTGTAAGATGAAGAGAATTCTGCTGGGGCTAATGATGGTTCTGGTCGCGACAAGCGCGCAGGCCCGTCTGGTTACAAAAACGGTGGAATACCGTCAGGGTGAAACGGTGCTTGAGGGGTATCTGGCCTACGATGATGCAGTTAAGGGGAAGCGACCTGGCGTGTTGGTTATTCATGAGTGGAAAGGGCTGGGGCCTTACGAGAAGGCGCGTGCCGATCAACTGGCAGCGCTCGGCTATGTCGCTTTTGCAGCCGACATCTACGGCAAGGGAGTGCGTCCGGCAACGCCCGAGCTGGCATCCGCCGAGGCCGGCAAGTATCGCGGAGCGGACCGGAGCCTGATGCGGGCGCGCGCTGCTGCCGGACTCGAAAAGCTGGCGAGTTTCAACGAGGTAGATCCGGACCGGCTTGCTGTGATTGGCTACTGTTTCGGTGGCACCGCCGCGCTGGAATTGGCCAGAAGCGGAGCAAAGTTGAAGGGAGCCGTCAGCTTTCACGGCGGCCTGGATACCCCGATTCCTGCAGACGCCTTAAAGATCCGTGGCAAGGTTCTGGTGCTGCATGGTGCTGACGATCCGCATGTACCGCCGGCGCAGGTCGCCTCCTTTCAGCAGGAGATGCGAATGGCCAAGGTCGACTGGCAGATGATCTACTACGGTGGTGCCGTGCACAGCTTCAGCAACATCAATTCAGGCAACGATCCGAGCAAGGGAGCAGCCTATAATGAGAAGGCCGATCGGCGCTCCTGGGAGGCGATGAAGCAGTTTTTTGTGGAGATCTTTGCCAAGTAGATTGAAGTCCTGAAAGTCCCCCCTCTCCCTAACCCTCTCCCACAAGGGAAGAGGGGACTTTTGAGGGAAGAGGGGACTTTTGAGGGAAGAGGAATTAGTTAACTCCACCCGATCGCCTTTCCCCCCTCCCTTGATGCGAGGGGCTGGGGGAGGGTGGTCCATCCATCCATCTTTCTTTCAAGCCCTCGCCACTATATCCCCCAACTCTAGCCCCTCACCCCCCGCCCTTGATTCCTTGACTTGAACCACTGCGCAGAGTTATACATATGCATCACCTTTCCGGAGCCCCAATCGATGCCCTCTCGATTCATCCACACCTCTGACATTCACCTCGGAAAAACCTACCGCAGCCCGGGCTGCGACGCCAAGCGCTACCAGGATTTCTTCACCACTTTCGCCGAAATCGTGAACGATGCGCTGCGCGAGCGGGTGGATTTCCTACTGATCGGCGGCGACCTGTTTCATACCGGCCAGATTCTCCCCAAGACCTTCGCCAAAACCATCGAGATCCTGCAGCCTTTGAAGGACGCCGGGATTCCCTGCCTCGCCGTGGAGGGAAACCACGACTGGATCCATCGCCGCGACAGCGTCTCTTGGATGGAGGCGCTCTCGCAACTGGGCTACATCAGCCTCTTGCGCCCCAGCCGTACCCCGGAAGGGGGCTACTGCTTCGACCCCTTCGATCCCGAGCACGGGGTAGGCGGTCACATCGAGATCAACGGTGTCAATATCTACGGTTTGGGCTATATCGGGTCGCAGGCGGGAAATCATGTGCCGCGCATCTGCGAGGCTATCGGCAGCGAGCTCAACATCCTGCTCTTTCACGTCGGCGTCTGGAGCTATTCCCCTGTTGAGATCGGCAACATCCGTCCGGAGGAGGCGCTGCCGCTGGCGCAATGCTTCGACTATGTTGCGCTGGGCCACGGCCACAAGCCCTATATCGTGCAGACCCCTGAGGGACGACCCTACGCCTTCAACCCCGGCTCGCCCGACTGCGTCAATTTCGGCGAGGAGCGCTACGACAAGGGATATTACCTGGTCACCATTGAGAAGGGGCGCGTGGATCACCTCTTCAGGAGCAGCTCCCCCCGGCCCATGTCAGTGGTGACGGTTGATCTGGACGGTGCCGGGAACGCTCAGGACGCCCTGGAGAGTTTCGCCATCAAAATGCGGGAGAAGCTGGTGCAGTCCGAAGACTCCCGCTCGCCGCTCATCGAGGTGAGGCTGGTCGGAAAAGTTGGCTTCCACCCCTTCGAGCTGAGCCGGGAACGCCTGCGGCTGGCCCTGCTTGAGCTCTGCGATCCGCTGCACCTGGAGCTTAAGAACCACCTGTCGCAAGTGGCGGGAGCTGCCGGCGACGAGAAGGTCAAGAAGAGCCTGGCCGAGATCGAGCGCGACGTGCTGGGCGAACTGATCCAAGGGAAAAGCGAGTACCAGGGAAGGGAGCAGGAGTTGGTGGCCCTCTCTCTTGCCATACGCGACCTGGTTCTAAAGGGCGATGTGGAAGGGGAGGAGCTGTTGGACCTGCTTTCCGCCAGGGGAGCCTCATGCGCATAGTTTCCATTCATCTAAAGAACATCAAATCGCACCGCGACACCGAGCTGCAGTTTGCTCCCGGCATAAACGTGCTCTCCGGCGCCAACGGCTCGGGAAAAAGCACCATTTTCCAGGCCATCGGATACGCCCTCTTTGGCGTCAGCGCGCAGGATTTCGTCTCCAAAGCCGACCGCTTCCTCACCATCGGCACCAAGAGAGGGGAGATCAGCGTAGTTTTCGAGCCGGCGGAGGGCGAACTGTACCGGGTGACCAGAACCGTGGGACCCGCGGGGAAGTGGCTGCTCGCCAAAGAAAGCGGCGGCGCGTACGAGATCGAGGAGCATGCCAACATTCAGGAGACCGAACTGCGCATCGCGTCCCTGCTCGGGCTCTCCGGCGCCAGGTCGCTTGCCGAACAGTTCAAGCTGGTGATCGGCCCGTTCCAGAACGACTTCCTGGGTCCTTTCGTAATCCGGCAGCCGACCAAGCGCCAGGACGCCTTCGACGAGATCCTGGGCATTGACGCCTGGCGCAAGACCTTTGACGGCACCAAGACCTTGTCCAGCACCATTCTGGCGAAGATCGACACCCTGCAGGCCGAGGTGGCCGGCAAGATGGAACAGGTCGCCGTGCTTCCTGCCAAGGAACTTGAGCTGAACGCTCTGAGAGAGAGTTCCCAGGCAAAGTGCGCCGAGCTTGAGCTGCGGCTCGCCGAGCTTGAGAGCAAGACGGCACTCGTCGCGGTCCTCGACGCGCAAAAGGAGCGCATCGAGTCGGTGCAAAACGCTCTGCAGGGCCTTGAGGAGCGGCTCAACTCGGGAAAGGACCACGTCGCCACCCAGCAGCTTCTGGCCGGGCAGTCCAAATCCGCCGCAGCGGTGCTGGTCGCCACCAGCAAAGGAAAAAAGAGCTACGATGACGCCGAGGAGCGGCTCAAGGCATTGCGCTGCCAGGAGCAGCAGAAGTTGCTGCTGGAGAGAAAACTTGCCGAGCTCGACAAGGAGCAGTCCAATATCCGCGCCGCCGTCGGCATCGAGAACCGGGAGCTTGCCGAACTGAACGCGGGTATCGAGATCGAGGTGAGCCGTCTGGCCGACGAGGAGCAAGCGCTCTCAGTTGCGCTGTCCGAGCTGAAAAAGATGGAGTCGGATGCCAGCGGCACACTGGCGCAGGTGAACCGCTCGGGACACCTTTTTCGCGAACTCCCCATACACCGTATCGAGAACACCATGCCGTACCTGTTCGTGGCGCTGGATCGCATGGCTGCCATCGACCTGGAGTCCCAGCAGAGGCGCGGAGTTATTGAAGGGAAAAGCACCCTTAAGGGCGAGGCGGCCGAGCTTCTCAGCCGGCAGGCGGAACTGGAAAAAGTACAGGGGGAGCGCTCGGAGCTGTTAGGCAGAAGGCTCGCCCTGATCGAGGGACGTGAAAAGATCGATACCGGCGATTGCCCTTTCTTTCATGAGCCGTGCAAAAATCTTGCAGGCGGCGCTGGCGCCGAAGTGTTCAGCTCGCGCATCGAGCTCTTGGACGCCGAGATCGCTCGACTTGACCTCCGTGCGGAGGCGCTTGCCGTGCAAGTGGCGTCAGCCCAGGCGGCCGCCCGCGAGTTGGCCGGGGTAGAGCAGGTGGTCCTTGAGTTGGAGAAGGGAGGCAAGGAACGGCAAGCGCTGGAGACCGAGTTCAGCCGCAACTTCTCCGAGATAGCACCTGCGGCGCTGGTTACCTCCCTGGATGGCTGGCTTGCCTCGTCCGGGCTCTCCGGTACAGCATTGGTCCGGCCGGAAAACCTGGATTTCACCCTCTGTGCCTGTCCACAGGAGCGGCGCGACCGGATTTCAGCCTGGAGCGACGGTTGGCGTGGCGTCATAGCTTCGCTGGAGCAAACTCTGGCCGCTTTGCAGAAGGAGGCGGAGGAACCGGTGCAGGGGTGTGCCCTGAAGCTTGCCGAGCACTCGGCCCGGGGCGAGGCGTTGCAGCGGAAAAAGCGGGAGTTGGCCGTGAGCCGGGAGCGGGTGTTGCAGCGCGAAAAGGCGATCGAGGCACAGCAGAGACGGTTGGCAACGGTACTGGAATCCTTTGCGCTGGAAAAGGAGGCTCTGGCGGTCCATGCGGGTGTTGATGAGGCGATCAAGGGCGCAGGAGAGGAACTTGAGCGTTTCCAGCCGGACCGGGATGCTTTCATCGCCAACCAGAAGGCGGCCGAAGAGCTGGAAAAGCGCCTGGATACGCTGGCCAGATATCAGGCGCGTCTGCAGGAGCTTGAGACGCAACTGGCGGAAAAGCGCGAGGAGCTGAAAGGGCTGCTGGCCCAATACCAGCCGGAGCAGCACGAGAGTGTAAAGCGGGATCGCGAACTGCTGGTCTCCAACGTGGCGACCCTGAACGCTGAAATCGCCGGTCTGGCCGACGGAGTCTTCAGGCTCCAGAGCGAGATTGTGGCGCTTAGCGCCATAGCCGAAGAGATTGCCAAAAAGCTCGTCGCCATAGACGCATTGAAAGAGCAGGGTGCGCTGGTCAAGTTTCTGCGTAATCAGGTCTTCAAGAACGTCTCCAGCCAGCTTTCCGAGCGCTTCCGGGAGGAAATCAGCTTCCGGGCCGACCGCATTTACCGCAGCATTGCCGAGTCCGATGAGGAACTGTTCTGGGGAGAGAATTACCAGATCGTGCTGAAGGATATGGGGCCGGACGGAGAGTTGCGCGAGCGGACCGACGATCAACTCTCGGGCGGGCAGATGATGAGTGCGGTAGTCGCCTTGCGTCTGGCCCTGCTGCAGACCATTGGCGCCAGGATCGCTTTCTTCGACGAGCCCACCTCCAACCTCGACGCCGAGCGCAGGGAGAATCTGGCCAAGGCGTTTCGGGCCATTGACGTAGGGCAGGAAGAGGTGACAGAGCACTGGTACGATCAGCTCTTCCTGGTAAGCCACGACGTAAGCTTCACCGAGATCACCGACCAGACCATCCAGCTGGATTAGCTCTGGAAAACCAGGAAGGATCCTCATCCACATGCACGAGAAAAATCACGGTGTCTGGTTCATCGTCGCCTCCGCAGCAGGCTTCGCCACCCTTGGCATCCTTATTAAATATGCCTTTGCAGGTGGCGCCAATATCAGCACCATCCTCGCCGGCCGCTTCCTGATCACCGCCCTTTTTTTGCTGTTCTATCTCCGGGTGCGCCGGATTCCCATCTGCATCAGCCGCAAGACTGCCTGCCAACTCATCCTGATGGGCGCCGTCGGCTATGGCGGCATGTCGATGCTCTATGCCAACAGCATCCATTTTCTCCCCGCTTCGCTTACCGGCCTGCTCCTTTATACCTATCCCGCGCTGGTCACCGTGCTGGCTGTCTTGGTAGGTGATGAACGTTTCACCTTCCAGAAAGGGGGAGCCCTCATCATCTGCTCCGCCGGGCTCGTTCTGCTTTTGGGTGCCTCGTTTGACGGAGCCCGAATGGAAGGAGTGCTCTCCGCGCTGGGCGCCGCGGTCATCTACAGCTGTTACATCATCATCGGTAACCGGATATTGAAGGACCTCGATCCGCTAGTCACCTCACTTTACGTATGCACCTCCGCAGGGCTCGTGTTTCTCATCTATGGTCTCGCCAGCGGCGAACTTATCCTCAACATGTCGCCACAGGGTTGGCTCGCCATCCTGGGCATCGCCGTCTTCCCGACCCTCTTTGGCGTTATCGGCTTTTTCGCCGGTTTGCGGCTGATCGGCGCCACCAACGCTTCCATCATCAGTATGCTGGAGCCACTTATCACCGTCCTTCTTTGCGCGCTTTTGCTCGGTGAGCGGATCACGCCGCTGCAGGGTGTGGGAGGCGCCGTGCTGCTTTTGGGGGCGCTGATCCTGCAGCTATGGGGCAGGGGAGCCAGGCAGAGCACCGTTACTGAGGTTTAAGGGCTGTGAAAGGTGAAAGGTTAAATGACCGCTTCAAACGTTTCCGCATTGCCCCATCTGCCCGCCGTCGTTGACTTTACTGCACCGATCTGTTAGAGAATTAGGCTTCATATTTGACGAACCAAAAGGAATTCATGGAACAGTTTTTTCTCAGAGTTTCGATCATGCTGGTCCCGGCGTTGATGGCTATCACCTGCCATGAGGTGTCGCATGGTTATATAGCAGACAAATTCGGCGACAGTACCGCAAGATCCCTTGGACGGCTTACGCTCAATCCGATCAAGCACTTGGACATCATCGGCACCTTGATGATCTTTGTTATCGGGATCGGCTGGGCCAAGCCGGTTCCGGTTAACTACAATAACTTGCGCCACCCGAAGCGGGACATGATGTGGGTCGCCGCTGCTGGTCCCATCACCAACTTTGCGCTGGCAGTGCTTTCCGCGCTGGCAATGCGCCTGCTGGTCTTCTCTGCGGCAGGCCTTCCCGATGGCTCGCCGCTTGGCACCTTCATCGATCCCATTACTTTGATGCTGGCCTTTTCCATCTACATCAACCTGTTGCTTGGCATCTTCAACCTGATCCCCGTGCCGCCGCTTGATGGTGGCAGAGTTGCAGTCGGTCTGCTGCCGACCGGCCCGTCTATGGCCCTGGCTAAGATTGAGCCTTTCGGCATGATCCTCATTATCGCGCTGGTCTTCTTCACCGATGTCTTCAGCCACGTGATAGCTCCGGCTCTAAGCTTTGCCGTACAACTGGTGGCTGGACCGCAGAGCAACCTGGTCTTTGGGGTAACGAAACTCATGATGAAGTGAGACGGGTTGTTTTATGGGCCGTCGGTCGGCATACCTCCCAGCCCCCCTCCCATTCAAGGGAGCGGGGGAAGGATGCCGGTGAACGAAGTGAACCGCATCATGGCTCCCATGGAGTTCGACGATGCCGGTTCGTTCCTCACCGCATCCTACAGAAGGTTTGCGTGATGGGTTGTAGGTCAGGTGGAGCTAACTGACTACCCCCTTCGGGATATTTAAATGCAATCGCGGCAAGAATGCCGCTCCTACAGGTGGTAGACAGGTCACCTGTAGATAAAGAGAGTACTGAAATTTCAAAGGAGTCCGTATTTTATGAGCAAGAACCGTATCGTAAGCGGCATGAGGCCTACCGGCAAACTGCATCTGGGCCATTTCCACGGGGTGCTGTCCAACTGGCTGGAACTGCAGAAAGATTTCGACTGCTTCTTCTTCGCCGCCGACTGGCACTCCCTTACCACGGAATACGCCAATACGGACGGCATCAAGGATAGTATCAACGAGATGGTGCTTGATTGGCTCGCCTTTGGTATCGACCCTGAGAAGAGCGTGATCTTTGAGCAGAGCAGGGTGCCGCAACACGCGGAACTGAACCTCATCCTCTCCATGATCACGCCGGTTTCCTGGTTGGAGCGCAATCCGACCTACAAGGAGATGCAGGAAAACCTCACCACCAAGGACCTCTCCACCTATGGTTTCCTGGGGTATCCCGTTTTGATGGCCTCCGACATCATCGTCTACAAGGCCCAGCGGGTGCCGGTAGGGCAGGATCAGATTCCCCATCTCGAGATCACCAGGGAAATCGCCAGGCGGTTCAACTATCTTTACGGCGAGGTGTTCCCCGAGCCGGCCGCGCTGCTCACCCCGACCCCAAAAGTCCTGGGACTTGATGGCAGGAAGATGAGCAAGTCCTACGACAACGCGATTTTCCTGTCTGATGATGCCGAGGCTACCAGGAAAAAGGTAATGTCCATGGTCACCGACACGCTGCGTCCCTTCAAGAAGGATCCGGGTGAGCCCGACCGTTGCGTCGCCTTCACGCTCCACTCCCTTTATGTGCCCGAGGAAAAGAGGGAAGAGATCGTCGTCGCCTGTCGTGGGGCGCAGATCGGCTGTGTCGACTGCAAAAAGATCCTGGCCGGCTGCATGGTCGACACCCTGGCGCCGTTCCGCGCCAGACGCGAGGAACTCGCCCAGCATGAAGGTATGGTGAACGAGGTGCTGGCAGAGGGAAGCCGTAAGGCGGAAGTTGTCGCGCGGCAGACCATGGTAGAGGCGCGTGCCGCGCTTAAGTTTTAATAGAAAGCTTTCCAAGCAGTTGGGCATTGAAGTCCCCCTTTGGCAAAGTGGAATTTAGGCAGTGTTGTCCGTATATGGTTCCTGCACTCCGTGGCAACTCCCTCATCCGCCCCTTCGGGGCACCTTCTCCAGGAGGGAGAAGGACTAAATGCCTACCCTCGCCCGCCGGGAGAGGGTGGCCGAAGGCCGGGTGAGGGGCTTTTGCGCTGCGGCAACCGGCACTGCAATTACTTGAACCGGACAACACCGGGATTTAGGGGGATTTGCATTTGCTGTTGGCAGTGTCTTAGATGGTAAAGCTGGTTTGAAGTTGGCTAAATCCCCCCCAACCCCCCTTTTTCAAAGGGGGGAGCTTTTGCAGAGGGCAGAACGAACGTAGAACGTAGAACGTAGAACGTAGAACGTAGAACGTAGAACGGCCTTTACCGATTGGAGCCCCATTGTCCCTCGAAAGTATGCAAAGCAATCTCTTTTCCGATGCACTGGACGATGCCTACCGGGTGCATATCGAGGAGTTCGAGGGACCGCTCGATTTGCTGCTCCACCTCATCAAGAAGAACGAGGTGGACATCTATAACATCCCGATCGCTGCCATTACCAGGCAGTATCTCGAGTACATCGATCTGCTCAAGGAGCTCAACCTCGACATCGCCGGCGAATTCCTGGTCATGGCGGCGACGCTTTTGCAGATCAAGTCCCGCATGCTGCTCCCGATTACTCCGGAAGAGGAGGAGGCCGAGGTAGAGGACCCGCGCGCTGAACTGGTGCGCAGGCTCCTGGAATACCAACGCTATCGGGAAGCCTCCTTTGAGCTTTCCAGCCGCAACCTTTTAGGGCGCGACGTCTTCGCCCGGAAGTTCGACTCGCCTGAGATCGCCGACCTGGCGCCCAGGGAACAGTCGCCCGACGTGGAACTCTTCGAGCTGATCGAGGCGTTCCAGCGCGTGTTGGCGCGGGTCTCGGTGGAGACCTTCCACAACGTGGTGACCGACGGAATCAGTATCGCCGACCGGATCTCGGAGGTGCTCTCCCTATTGCACGAGGAGAAGACGATCAATTTCGATGCGCTCTTCAGCGATGGCATGACGCGCGACCTGCTGGTGGTCACCTTCCTCTCGATTCTGGAACTCTGCAAACTCAAGTTGATAAAAATCACCCAGGTGGAAAGCCTTGGCTCCATCTGGCTCAGTTCCACTTCGACTGACGATGAGGCGGAAGATGACGGATCGGAAGCTGGTGATCTGGAAATGGAGGGGTTAGTTGTCGGGTAAGTCGTTGAAGGCAATCGTCGAGAGTCTCATCTTCGTTCAGGATCATCCGTTGTCGCTGGACCGGCTCTCCTTAATCCTGGAGGAGCACGAGCGTAGTGACATTCGCCAGGCTCTCGATGAGCTTGTCGAGGAGTACGGCTCGGCTGAG
>Ga0209317_1002187_pt1 | contig 14648 bp, 9 predicted proteins | sample RifGroB2_FD_183994 | JGI IMG/M metagenome (GOLD analysis project Ga0209317, IMG submission 183994) | Soil microbial communities from Rifle, Colorado, USA - Groundwater B2 (SPAdes) (version 2) | ecosystem: Environmental > Terrestrial > Soil > Unclassified | place: Rifle, Colorado | collected... | reverse complement strand
CCGAAGACGGGGAAGACGAAGTTCACCGGGTGCAACACCTGCCACCCCGGGGACCACATCAGCGATGTCGGGAGCACGGGAACGGGGGCGGAGGCGGCCATCGACTGCCTGTTGTGCCACTCCTCCGCGTACGATTACCGGCAACGCAAACCGTTCAAGGATGAGAAGGGCCGGGTTGTCATGGGCCAGGACCGAAGCGTCAAGGCGGCGATGGCGGTCGGAAAGCCCGGGGTCAAGAACTGCATGATCTGCCACGAGGCGGCGGGCGGCGGTGTGCTCGTCAAACGGGGATTCTCCTTCACCCGGGAGACCGACGTCCACGCCGGGAAGGGGATGGTCTGCGTCGACTGCCACGGCGCGAAGGACCACAAGATACCGACGGGGTATGACCCGAACAACTGGGCGAGCGACGGGATCCGCGTCGCGTGCGCCGATTGCCACGGCGAAAATCCGCACGCCGACGAGGATAACAACCGGCACGTCGCCCGGATCGCGTGCCAGACGTGCCATATCCCGAGGACGGGAGGCGCGGTGGCCAAGGACTTCACGCGGTGGACCCAGGGGGAGGACGGGTTCTTCGAACCCACCACGCTCCGCATGGAGGCGAACGAGACCACGCCGGTGTACGCCTGGTACAACCGGACCGTGGCGAACACTCCGACGTTCATCGGCCCCAAGGGGAGCCGCGGAGACCGGCAGAGCCGGATTTACCCGTTCAAGCTGTACGAAGGGAAGGCGTACTTCGACCGGAAGACGGGAACGCTTCTCTCGATGGATTTCGCCCCCCCGATGGCCACGGGGGACACCCTGGCCGGTGTCGCCTCCGCCGCCAAGACCCTCGGCATCAAGGAATACGATCCCGTTCCGGGGTGGCAGACGGTCTACTTCGGAAGCAGCCACCTCGTGACAAAGGAGAAGGCGCTGTCGTGCGCGAACTGTCACGCGCCGAACGGCGCGCTGAATTTAAAATCGCTCGGATATACCGACGAGGAAATCCGGAAGTTGACCTCGGCCGCGCTCTATTTCGACAAGATGGCGGAGAAGCAGAGAGAGAACTGGTGATGCGCAGCGGCCCCTGCTGACGCGCGAAGGCCGGCATACCTCCCTGATCCTTCCGCGGCAACGGGCTGCACCGGGCGCTCCCGTCCCCCTCACGGGGGCGCCCGGGTTCGGTTTCCCCTACCCCCCCCTATATTCCGTTTCATATTCCGTTTCATTGCCTGATGTCGGCGTGTCGACGTAAACTGACATGATGTCGAATCCATCGGTGGACACGAGGAAATACCGTCCGCTCTCCGTACTGTGCGTCGCCCTGCTCGCCGTTTCCGTCGTCGCCTGCGGGAAGGATACGACGCCGGCGGGGGCGGAGGGGCGGGCAAAAGCCCAGGAGCCGCGCCCGGTGCGCGTCGTCGTCGCGTCGGTGGGGCCGCTGCCGCGGACGGTGACCGTCACGGGGACGCTCGCCGCCGACGAGGAGGTCGTCGCGGGGTTCAAGGTCGCCGGCCGCGTGAGCGACATCGCGGTCGACCTGGGCAGCCCGGTGCGGAAAGGGCAGGTCCTCGCCCGCCTCGACCCGACGGATTTCCGCCTTCGCGTCGAACAGGCCGAAGCCGCCCTCCGACAGGTGCGCGCCGGGCTGGGGCTCCCCAGGGACGGCTCGGGCGAAAGCGTCGATCCCGAGAAGACCGCGCTGGTGCGCGAGGCAAGGGCGGTGCTCGAGGAGGCGCGCCTGAACCGGGATCGCATCGCGCAGCTTTGGGAAAAGAATTTGATCGCCCGCTCCGAGGTGGACGCCACCCTGTCCCGGCTGCAGGTCGCCGAGAGCCGCTACCAGGCCGCCCTGGAAGAGATCCGGAACCGCCAGGAGCTGCTTGCGGAGAGGAAATCCGGCCTCGCGCTGGCGCGGCAGCAGTTGGCCGACGCGGTGCTGAGCGCTCCGATCGACGGGGCCGTGCGGGAACGCCGCGCTTCCGTGGGTGAATTCCTCGCCGCCGGCGCGCCGGTGTTCGGGCTGGTCCGGAACCACCCGCTCCGGCTCCGGGTGGCGGTGCCGGAACGGGAAGCGGCCTCCGTGAGGGTCGGGCAGGCGGTCCGGGTCCAGCTCGAGGGGGACTCCGCGGTGCACGCAGGCCGAGTGGCCCGCCTGAGTCCGTCCATCCAGGAGCAGAATCGCACCCTGACCGTCGAGGCCGAGGTGGCGAACCGGGACGGCAGGATGCGGTCCGGGTCGTTCGCGCGCGCCGAGATCGTGGTCGAGGCCGACCGCACCGCCGTCATGGTTCCGGCCGGGACGGTGGTGACCTTCGCCGGCCTCGAGAAGGTGTTCGTCGTCAAGGACGGGAAGGCCGTGGAACAGCGGATCCGCACCGGCCGCCGTTCCGGCGATCGGGTGGAGATCCTCGAGGGGGTGGCCGCGGGCGACCCGGTCGTGGCCGCCCCCGGAAACCTCGTCGGCGGGACGCCTGTCACCGTGACCCGGTAGCGCGGTCTTGCAGAAGCTCGCCGAAATCTGCATCCGTCGCCCCGTCTTCGCGGCGATGCTCATCCTCGCGCTGGTCGTCGTGGGCGGGACCAGCTACCTCCGCCTCGGCGTCGACCGGTTCCCCTCGGTGGACCTGCCCACCGTCTCGATCCGCACCCTGCTCCCCGGCGCCTCCACGGAAGAGGTGGAAACCGGGATCTCCAAGCGTATCGAGGAGGCGGTCAACACCGTCGAGGGGATCGACGAGCTGCGGTCGATCTCGGGGCCGGGCTCCTCCGTCGTGATCGTCACCTTCAACCTCAACCGGGACATCGACACGGCGGCCCAGGACGTGCGGGACCGCGTCGCCACCGTCCTCAGGGACCTGCCGGAGGACGCGACGCCGCCCCTGGTGTCGAAGTTCGACAACGATCAGCAGCCGGTCCTGACGGTCGCCCTGGCGGGTGACCGGCCCCTCCGGGAGCTGACCGAGCTGGCCGACAAGGTGGTGAAGATCCGCCTGGAGCGGTCGGCGGGCGTGGGCGAGGTGCGGATCGTCGGCGGATTGGAGCGCGCGGTCAACGTCTGGGTGGAGGCGGACCGGCTGGCGGCCTTCGGGATCCCGATCACGGACGTGCGCGACGCGATCGTCCGGCAGAATGCCGACGCCGCCGGAGGCAACGTGACCCGGGGCGCCCAGGAGGCGACGCTCCGGACGATCGGCCGCCTGGCCGACCCTCGCGCCTTCGACGACCTGGTGGTCGCCACGATCGGCGGCGCGCCCGTACGCGTCCGGGACATCGGCCGGACGGAGGACGGGACGAGGGAACAGCGCTCCACCGCCCGGTTGAACGGCGTCTCCACGGTGATCCTCGAGGTGCGGCGCCAGTCGGGAGCCAACACCGTCGCCGTCATAGAGGACGCGAAGCGCGGCCTCGCCGCCGCCTCCGGGGAGCTGCCCGCCGGGGTCGGCCTCACGGTGGTCCAGGACCAGTCCCGGTATATCTACGCCGCCCTGCACGAAATCAACACGCACCTGATCCTCGGGAGCATCCTGGCCTCCCTGGTCGTTCTGGCCTTCATGCGAAGCTGGCGGACGACCGTGATCGCCGCGGTCGCCATCCCGGCGTCGGTGATCTCCACCTTCGGGATGATGTGGGTTCTCGACTTCACGTTGAACAGCGTGACGATGCTCGCCCTCGTCCTGATGGTCGGGATCGTGATCGACGACGCGATCGTCGTCCTCGAGAACATCTTCCGGTTCGTGGAGGAGAAGGGGATGTCGCCGTTCGAGGCCGCGCGGGCCGCCACGGACGACATCGGACTGGCCGTGATGGCGACGACCTTTTCGCTGGTGGTCATCTTCATCCCGGTGTCGTTCATGTCGAGCATCTCCGGCCGCTTCCTCTACCAGTTCGGCATCACCGCGGCCGTGGCGGTCCTCGTGAGCCTGCTCGTCTCCTTCACGCTGACCCCCATGATGAGCGCCCGGCTCCTGGGGGGCGATGCGGCCCGGGCGCAGGGCGCCCCGCACTCCCGGGGCGGTTTCTATCGCCGGATCGACGCCGGGTACGAACGGCTGCTTTCCCTCGCCCTGCGCCACCGGGGGGCCGTGGCGCTGGTCTCGGTGGCCGTCATGTTGTCGGCCATCCCCCTGTACGGGCTGATCCGCCAGGATTACCTCCCGGCCAACGCGGACGAGGGGGAGTTCAACGTCAATGTGACCGCCCCGCAGGGCACGAGCCTGGCGGCCATGGACGCGATCATGAACGACATCGTCGCCGAGATCCGGACCGTGCCCGGGGTGCGGATGGTGCTCTCGACCGCGGGGGGCGGGTTTATCGGCGGGGTGAGCGATGCGAGGGCGTACGTCCGGCTTGCCCCGCACGGCGAGCGCGTCTTCTCCCTCTCCCGGCTGGTGACGAGCGCCGCGGGCCTGGACCCCCTCGCCGCGTTCCGCGGGAACCGCTCCCAGCTCCAGGTCATGCAGGAGGTGCGCCGGAGGGTCCGCAAGGTTCGCGACCTTCGCGTCTCGGTCCGGAACGTGGTCGGATTCAACATCGGCGGCGGATCCTTCGATATCGACTTCGTCCTCAAGGGGCCCGACCTCAAGGCGCTATCGACGTACGCGGAGAGCCTGCGCGACCGCCAGGAATCCCTGGGGCTCCTGGACGCCGACACGACCCTGAAGCTCGACAAGCCCGAGCTGCGGGTCGAGATCGACCGGGCCCGCGCCGCGGACCTTCGCGTCGACCCGGAGAGGGTCGGAACGGCGGTCCGGCTCCTGGTCGGCGGGGACGAGGAGGTCTCGCGCTTCAAGGATCCCATTAACAACGAGGACTATAAAGTGGCGCTCCGGCTCCGCGAGGAGGACCGGGCCGAGCCCGGGACGATCGGTCGGCTCCTGGTCCCGCGGGAGGGGGGAGGGGTTGTGCAGCTCGACAGCGTCGCGCGGATCGAGCGGGTGCAGAGCGCCTCGAGGATCGACCGTCTCGACCGGCAGCGCGAGGTTCGCCTCCGGGCCACGGTGGCGCCCGGATTCGCGTTGGCCGACCGGCTGGCGGCGCTCCGTGCCGCGGTGGCCGCGATGAACCTCCCCGCCGCCTACACCACGCGCGTTTCCGGGCGGGGGCGGGAGCTCGAGCGGACGTTCGGCGAGTTCGTCCTGGCTTTCGCGCTGTCGATCGTCTTCATGTACATGATCCTCGCCTCCCAGTTCGAGAACCTGGTCCATCCCTGCACGATCCTGCTCTCCATCCCGCTCTGCGTCCCCTTCGCGCTGCTGTCGATCTGGCTCACGGGGAACACCCTGAACCTCTACTCGGCGCTCGGGATCCTCGTCCTGTTCGGCGTGGTCAAGAAAAACGCCATCCTCCAGATCGACCACATGAACAGCCTGCGGGCGGGCGGGATGGACCGGGCGTCGGCGATCCTCCAGGGGAACCGGGACCGGCTTCGGCCGATCCTCATGACGACGCTCACGTTCGTGGCCGGAATGCTCCCGCTGGCCGTCGGCACCGGCCCGGGCGCCGAGGAGCGGCGCGTGATCGCCGTCGTCGTCATCGGCGGCCAGACGCTCTCGCTCCTGCTCACGCTGCTCGCGACGCCGGTCGTCTACTCGCTGCTGGACGACCTGGCCCTCGCTCTCCGGCGGCGCAAGGAATTTGCCATCCGTTGATATTTTTGGTGGAATGAGCCGAGGTCAGGTCTCTACGAACCGAAGGACCGGGGGGGATTCCATGGAGCCATCGAAAATCGTCGCCCGATATTGCGACGGAAGAACCTTGAAGGGCACCACGCAGAACTTTTTCCCCAACAAGCCGGTCTTTCACGTCAACCGCCATGGAGGGAGCGGTCCCGGAGACGTCATCGAGGTGAAACACGAGGACCTGAAGGCGATCTTCTTCGTCCGGGATTTCACGGGGAACGCGAAGCATGTCGAAAGAAAGAAGCTGGCTCCGGGAGAACGGCCGCAAGGCCGGATGATCGAGGTCACCTGCAAGGACGGCGAGGTGATCGTGGGGACGACGTCCGGCTACGACGCGAAGCGTCCCGGCTTTTTCCTGTTCCCGATCGACCCGTCGGCCAACAACGCGCGGGTCTTCGTGGTGTCCAGCGCCGTCCGAACCGTCCGGTTCCTCTGATCCTCTTCCCCTGATCGACCATCACGGCAAATCCCTCGAGGAGTTTGAGCCGCTCCCGGTGGTGCCGATATCCCGTGAGGAACAGGTGCGGATCCAGTCCCGGTAGAACGGGTCGTCCGGGAGCTTCCCGGCGCCGAGACTCCGCCCGATTTCGGCATAGCCGCAAGCGCAGGGGGACAGCACTGCCGGAATCTCCCGTTACGCGCCTTCCCAGGCGGTTTCGATCCTCAGGTCGGCAGCGCGTTTTTCAGGGCTTCCAGTTCCGGTTCGCCCGGCCCGAGCGGCAACATGACTCTGCCGCGCCGCACCGCCGAACGGCATGCCGCCATCATGATTTCAAAGCCCTTCAGGGCGCTTTCGCCGTTGCAGGGGTGAACCTTGGCGGGATCGTCGAGCCAGGCGGCGATGTCCTGGACATAGGGCGGCATATCGTGAACGTAATCCATGCAGCCGGGACCGGAAATCACTCCGTGCGAGTCTTGCGTGACGGCGCGCCATCCTCCGCCCGTCAAGACCTCGGCGAATCCCTGCGTGCCTTGCGCGCCGATGCGGCACTTGCGCCACCAATAATCCACTTCCGGCACGTCGGGCGCCCCGGCGCCGCATTCGATGACGCCGCGAACCCCGTTGTCGAATTGAACCAGGGCGGCGATATGATCGGGTGAAGCATGCACGTCCGCGAACTTCTCCCGGCCGGCGGCCTGGCCCATCACCCATTCCGCTTCCGCATAGCCGTTGTACCAGCGGACATACTCGATGAGGTGCGTCATCATGTGCATCATCCATCCCGTGGCGTGTCCGTAGACGGTATGAATCCGGCCGATGGCCCCGCCGGCGATGATCTCCTTCACTTTCCGGTAATGCTCCCCGTAACGGTGCTGATGGCTGACGACGGATTTGACCCCGGCCTCGCGCAGCAGCTTGTCGATCTCCAGCGCTTCGTTGGTGGAGGCGGCCATCGGCTTTTCGTACGCAATAAGCTTCACGCCGGCTTCCACTCCTGCGCGGACCAGCGGGAGCCTGACCTGCGGCGGCGTGCAAAACGCGAAGATGTCGGGCCTGGTTTCGGCGAGTACCCGGGCGACGTCCGTGCCGGCACGGGCTTCCGGGAACTTTTGCCTGGCGGCCTCCAGCCGTTCGGGGGTCTGAGTGCACAATCCGACGACGCGGAAGCGTGGATTGCCGGCGAATGCCTCGGCGTGATGCATCCCCCGCTTGCCCAGGCCCGTCACGGTCACGGTGTACGTTGCGGATGCGACGCTCATGCGCTCTTCCTGGCGTTTTTCCATGCGTGGCAGGCGTCGACGACGTAGTCGATCTCGGTCTGCGTCAGCTCCGGGTACATGGGCAGGGATATCACGCTGGCCGCGGATCTTTCGGTCAGCGGCAAGCGGACATTCAGGTCCGCCGCCTTCCCCCATGGATAGCCTTCCTGCTGGTGAATGGCGATGGGGTAATGGACCTTGGCGTCGATTCCCGCATCGTTCAGGTAGTTGAGTACACCGTCCCGTCCCGTCGTCTCGATCACGTAGAGGTGATAAACGTGCCGGTAGCCGGGTATTTCGAAGGGGAGCTTGAACCCCGTCTTTTCCAGGCCGGCGGTGTACATGGCGGCGATCTCGCGCCTCCTCTCGCTCCAGCCGGGGAGTTTCTTCAGCTTTACTCCGAGAACCGCGGCGTGCAAATCGTCGAGGCGGCTGTTGTACCCCATGCTGTGATGGGAGCGCTTGAGCGAGCCGTGGTTGCGCAACGCCCGGATGCGGGAGGCGATGTCCTCCCGGTTCGTGATGACGGCGCCGCCGTCGCCGAACGTCCCAAGGTTCTTCTGGGTGATGAAGCTGGTGCAGACGGCGTCGCTCAACTCGCCCGCGGCGAATCCGTCGCCGCGCGCGCCGATCGCCTGGGCGCAATCTTCGACGACGTGCAGACCATGGCGCTTCGCGATCTTCGATATCGCCCGCATGTCCGCCATCTGGCCGTAGAGATGGACCGGCACGAGGGCCTTGGTTCTGGGCGTGATCGCCGCCTCGATCAGGCCGGGATCGATGTTGTACGTGTAAGGCTCGATCTCCACGAAGACGACCTTGGCGCCCGTGAACCAGATCGCCTCGGCCGTCGCGAAGAAGGTGTTCGCCGTCGTGATCACCTCGTCGCCCGGGCCTATCCCCAATGCCAGGAACGTAAGCCAAAGGGCGTCGGTGCCGGAGTTGACGCCGACGGCATGCTCCATCTCGTGAAAGGAAGCCAGTTCCCGCTCGAACCGCGCAAGCGCGGGCCCCGACACGTACTCGCCGCTCTCGAGCACGCCGTGAATTGCCGCATCCAGTTCCGGTTTCAGGTCGTGGTACTGCCGGACATGACCGTAAAATCCCACTTTCATGGCTGTCTCCCTCCGTCGCGGAGATCTGGAAATTAGAGTGAGCAAGGCGGCCCCATGGTTTCCTGCCTCCCGTCGGTTCCCGAATGTCGGCGGCTTGCGCCGTCCCCCCGCAAAAGGCGGCGGGTATGATTCGGCGGGTGTCGCCGTCCTGGACGGCGGTTCCTCTTCCTGGGACGCGGGATCTCCTACCCGATCACTTTGGAGGGGGCGCTCAAGCTCAAGGAGATCTCCTACATCCACGCCGAGGGATACCCGGCGGGAGAGATGAAGCACGGGCCGATCGCCCTGATCGACGAATCGATAGGAAGACCCCCGCACGGACATGGCGACCAGAATATCCACATCGTTGTCTTGGGGTGGGAATTTCTTCCCAAAATTTGAATCGGATCCTCTCTACTGGGAATCATAACCAGTAAATTGGCGTAGTTCCTCGACATGCGGGGGACCTATGGACGTCTATATAAGCGGGCTTCACAGCGGACCCAATCCTTCCGCCGGGGTCGGCATCGCTCGATCGTTGCGGATGGCGTACCCGGAGGCGCGCCTGATCGGGGTCGACTATCTCAATAGAAGCTCGGGCATCCACTCCCCGGATTTGGACGACGTCTGGATTCAACCACCATGGAGCGACATCGACCTCGATGATTATGCCCGCCAGATTCGAGGTTTGCTCGACGAAGGCTCGATCTGGATATCGAGCCTCGATCTCGAGATCTGGTGGCTGTCGCGTGCCCTTCCCGAACACCCCCGCCTGCTCGCGCCGCCGTTGACTGCGTTGCGAAGGACGCGAAAGCCGGCTGTCGAAGCGTTCTCGGCGATGCCGTTCCGAATCGCTCCCTTTATCTCCACCCGCACCCCGGACTGGGACCTTCATTCGTTCTGTCGAAAGTACGGATGGCGGGTATGGCTCAAAGGCCCGTATTACGATGCAATTCCTGTCATGAGCTGGGCGGAAGTCCAGAGGGCGAGCGTCGCGTTTCAGGAGACGTGGGGCGCGAGGGAGCTCTTCCTGCAGGCCAGCGTCACAGGATATGAGGAATCGATCGCGTTCTCGTCCTTCCGCGGCACGCTCCTGGATGCGGTCTACATGCAGAAGCGGGACATCACCATGGAAGGCAAGACATGGGGCGGCCAGATCAATCGGCTGGCCGACGGGGTGGAGGCTGCGCTTCGCGACGTTCTGCGCGCTCTACAGTGGACCGGCGGCGGAGAGCTCGAGCTCATTCGCGACAACGCGGACGCGTTCTGGCTCCTGGAATGCAATCCGCGCTTCCCGGCATGGATCCACGGCGCGACGCTCTGCGGACGGAACCTGCCCGGCGCTCTGGTGGAGGCGGCCACCGGAAACACCGCAAGACGCACCGATGCGCAGTCGCACCAATTCGCGCGCATCGTCCTGGAGATGCCCGTGCGGGAACAATTCCCCTTGCCGCCGCTTCCGGAGCCAAGATCGGGAGCCGTCCGGTCCGCGGGGAAATACCCGTCCGGAATGCCCGCGCTTGCGGCGCGCATCGGCGACTCGATGGATCCCCGGGAGGATGTGCCCGTCGGGAACCCGGCGCCGCCGGCAATCCAGCGGTTCCTTGAAAGCGATCTCGCGCCGGTGACTCCGACGGGCACGCCGACCCCGTCCTGGGTGTTTCTTGCCGCGACGGCCGAGGAACAATTCGCGAACGCGGCCGCGCTTGCCGAGAGGGCGAGCCTTCCCGGCTGCACGGTCCGGATTGCATACAGCATCAAGACGAACCCCGACGAACGCTTCCTGTCGCTTGCCCGGTCCAAAGGATTCCTCGCCGAAGCCATCAGCCAGCTCGAGGTGAACAAGGCGTTGGCCTGCGGTTTCCACCGGGATCAGATCATTCTCAACGGTCCCGGCAAGTGGTGGCCCCAGGCTGTTCCGATTGCGGAGCCGATTCAAGCCATCTTTTGCGATTCCCCGGAGGAGCTGGAGCGGATCGCGCGAGGGCTGAACAACGGCGGCACCCCCCCCGCCCACGTGATCGGCGTCCGGCTGCGCGCGCCCCACATCGCATCGCGGTTCGGCGCATCCGTGTGGAGCCCGGCCGAGTTCGCGCGGCTCGTGGATCTCGTCCGCCGAATTCCGGAAGCAGTCTCCTTCGGGTGCCATTACCATTTCCCCAGCAGCGCCCTCGGCATCGAGCAGTGGTGGAGCCTTTACCATTCGGTGTTGCGATGGGCGCGTGCGCTCGATCTCTGCTCCGGCATTCGCGTTCGAACGCTCGACGTCGGCGGCGGCTGGTTCCCGGACGACTTCTTCACGGACTTCGCGGAGCGCCTGGCCGCCGCGGTCTCGAGCGCGAAGCGCATCCTCAACCACTTGGACGAGGTCGTCATCGAGCCGGGAAAGGCGCTGGTGCAGCCGGCCATGGCTCTCGCGGTGCGGGTGCTCGAGGTGCGGCGAGATGCCGCTCGGGCGGACGTGCGAGCAGTCGTGGTCGACGGCTCGCTTGCGGAAGTCCCCGTTTCGCACCTTTACCCGCATCGCATCCTCGTGAGGGATGCCTGGACAGGTCGCTGGAATCCGTTGGGCAAGGGCCACGGGACGATCCTGGGGCGTATCTGCATGGAAGACGACATCCTTGCCCACGGGGTCAAATTGCCCCGGACCATACGGGCCGGCGACATCATGACGATCTGTGACGTGGGAGCCTATGACAGGAGCATGGCTTATGAGTTTGGGCGAGGCTGAACCGTACCCGTTTCCCCAAGGCGTCCTTGGGTCGGACCTGTCGGAAGCGATGGCGTACTGGAAAGCCCAGTCGCCCTCGTACCTTTCGCACCACCGCGCGAGGTGCTGCGAGATAGCGAAGGCGTGGTTCACGGCGCTGGATTACTCCTTCGACTCCCTTCAAGGACCGGCCGGCATGATCGCCGGACCGCGATGGATCCTCGACCGCTTCGCGTGGGGACCGTCCCCCTGGCCGCTGCATTGGTGCGAGGCGGTCGAATCGCTCCGGCTCGACTGCGGCGCCCTTTCCGCCTTTGCCAGGGAAATCTACCTGCAGCGAAACGTGACGGCGGCGCCGGCGCAGTTCATTCAGCGCTATTCGAAGCAGGCGGTCGCGAGTTGGAGAAGCCAATGGGCGAGCGGCCTGGACCACTTCGACTGGCTCGCACAGGACCATATCTACCATGAAACGGTCGCTGTTTTTTATGATGGGGCCGGAGTGAGAATCTGGGACCCGAGCAACGGCCGTTGGATTGCCCATGATCACACGAAGGGATATGGCTCCACCGTGGAAATCAAGGTGACTCCTCCTTCCCCGGCGCTCGATGGCGCCGTGACCCGATGGGGAGACAGGACCCTGAGGCTCGGGGCCTGGAACAACATCGAGGACGCCGCGGTCGCGGATCGACCGGAACGGGTCCCCGCGGTGAACCCGTGAACCGGTCGGAGGGCCGCATCGCGGTCGACAGGGCCAGGCAGGTCCGGGACGCGGTCGAGCTTCCATTGCGGGCGGCCAGCCAACTGGTCTTCCAGGACCACCCCCTGTCCGGGGTGTTGTTTCTGGCGAGCGTCTTCGTCAATTCGGTGACGGCGGGCGTCGCCGCGGTGGTGGGCATGGCGTCCGCCATATTGACGGCGTACGCCGCGGGGGCCGATCGCGACCTCATTCGCGGCGGGTTCTTCGGGTTCAACGGGTTCTTTCTCGGACTCGGGGTCCCTTTCTTTCTCGGAATCCATCCCATGATCTGGCCGTGTATCCTTTTCGGGGGGGCGGCCACGACGTTCGTGACGCTCGCCATCGCCGGCGTTCTCAAGCCCTGGAGCCTGCCGGTGCTGACCGCGCCGTTCATCGTGGTCCTGTGGGCATTTCTCCTGGCCGGGGCGGGATTCGAGGGCGTCGCCCGCGCGGCCGCATCGTCGGCCGTCGTCGCGCCGTCCCCCGGGAACTGGGAGGGAGCGGGCATCCTGGGATTCGCGGCGTCCTCGACGTTGCGGAGCGCCGGCCAGATCTTCTTTCAGGACAGCGCTGTTTCGGGAGCCCTCGTGCTGGCGGGCGTGGCCGTCGGGTCCCGCGCGGCGGGGGCGGTCGCCGCGCTGGGAGCCGTGTGCGGAGTCGTCACGGCGTTCGCGTTGGGCGGGAACAGGGAGTTGATCCAGCAAGGCGTCTACGGCTACAACGCCTGCCTGTGCGCCGTCGCGGTGGGGTGCGTGTTTCTCGGAGTATCGGTCCGGTCCGTCGCTCTCGGCCTGGTAGCGGCGGGCATCGCGACGGTCCTCACTCCCGTGTGCGCTGCCCTTCTCGGCGGCTGGCATCTGCCCGTCGTAAGCATTCCTTTCACCCTGGCGACCTGGCTGGTTCTTGTTGCGGAGAAGGGCATGCTCGACAAGAAGGGATGAACGTGCATGACGGATTTCGGAAACCGCATCCGGGAGGAGACGCACCGCCCCATGAAACGAGGCAAGCCATGCGAAAACTCGTGATAAGCGGATTGGCTCTGCTGTTCATCGCCCTCCGGTGCGGCGACGATAGCCTTGCGGAGGAGGTGGCGGCGCGGGCCATGAAGAGTGAAATGCGAAAGGTGGCTTCGTTTACCGCCATTGAGGCGAGCGGGTCCCAAGAGATTCGAATCACCTGCCGAGAATCTCGCCGTGTCGAGATTCGCGGGGCCGGCGACACCGTGCCCTGGATCTCCACCGAGGTGCGAAACAATACTTTGGTCATCGCCGCCACCAAGAGCATCGCCGGCCGCCGGCCCGTGCAGGTACTCGTTTCGGCGCCCGATATCGAGAAGATCACATTTTCCGGTTCCGGCGAGGTGCATCTTGTCGGGGTCAGAAACGATAGGATAGAGCTTGTCCTGAACGGTTCCGGGCAGATCCACGCCGCGGGAGAAACCCGATCCTTGACGGCCCAGCTGAGCGGCTCAGGCGATCTGAACCTCAAAGGGCTGCATGCGGGCAGGGCAAGGGTCACGGTCAGCGGCTCGGGGAGTGCGGACGTGTACGCCGTCAAGGAGCTGGATGCCGCGATATCGGGCAGCGGCGATGTCACCTATTACGGCAATCCCGTGGTCGTCCATCGGAGAGTAAGCGGTTCGGGCGCCATCACCGGGAACTGAGAACGGAGTCGGGCTGCCGGCCCGGAACGCTATCAGGCCGTGGATTGTGGAAAAGTGTAATCGAATGGCGCGCCTGGCACGACTCGAACGTGCGGCCAGCTGCTTAGAAGGCAGCTGCTCTATCCACCTGAGCTACAGGCGCGTGGGGCCAGTATAGCATCGCGTCTGAAAATTCGTATTCGCACCCCCGATCGACCTCTTCTCATCCTATTATCTGATCATGGAAGAAAAACCACCGATGGGTAGCGTCCGCCCGGTCCCTGGCGCGGCCCCCGGGAAAAATTCGCAGGAAAGAATTGCGCAGGGGGCTCCGGCAGGCGGGGATCTCGCGCGGGTGACGCTCCCCGTCGCCGGGATGACGTGCGCCTCGTGCGTGGGGAGGGTCGAGCGGGCGCTTCGGAAGGTCCCCGGAGTGGTTGAAGCGTCCGTCAACCTTGCGGCCCAGATGGCGAGGGTGGAGCACCTCCCGGGGGCCGCCTCCATGGGCGACCTGCGGGCAGCCGTCGAGGGGGCGGGGTATTCGGTCCCGGAAGCGTCGCCGGGGGAGGACCCGGTCGCCCGGCAGGAGCGGGTGCAGCGGGAGGAGGAGCGTGCCCTCCTGTCGCGGCTGCGCGTCGGTGTTCTCCTGGGCGTTCCTCTCTTCCTGCTCTCCCACTGGGAGATGATCGCGGGGCACGGCAGCCTGCCCTTTTCGCCCTTCAGCGCGGCGCTGCTGCAGTTCCTCCTCGCCACGCCGATCCAGTTCCACGTCGGCGCGCGCTTCTACCGCGGCGCGTGGGTCGTCGCCCGGCACGGCTCCACCGACATGAACACCCTGGTCGCGCTGGGCACCTCGGTGGCGTACCTCTACAGCGGGATCGCCGTCTTCCTTCCTTCCCTGGTCACCGCCGAGGGGCTCGTCGTCCACCTGTACTTCGAGACGTCCGCGGCGATCATCGTCCTCGTCCTGCTGGGCCGCTACTTCGAGTCCCGGGCGCGGGGGAGAACGTCCGAGGCGGTGAAGAAACTGATCGGGCTGGTTCCGAAGACCGCCCGGGTCGTGCGCGACGGGGCCGAGGCGGACGTCCCCCTCGCG
>Ga0209317_1002186_pt1 | contig 14660 bp, 11 predicted proteins | sample RifGroB2_FD_183994 | JGI IMG/M metagenome (GOLD analysis project Ga0209317, IMG submission 183994) | Soil microbial communities from Rifle, Colorado, USA - Groundwater B2 (SPAdes) (version 2) | ecosystem: Environmental > Terrestrial > Soil > Unclassified | place: Rifle, Colorado | collected... | reverse complement strand
TAAGACGATATATCAATCATCAAGAGTCAGAAGAAAAGAAAAATGAAGAAGAAGATAAAGATTATAAACTCTTTTAGAGTTAAAAGTTTTTAAAAGCCACCACCTTTGGTGGTGGTTGTTTACTTCTTTTATATATCAAAAAGATACCAATAACCAGTATTAACGTTCCAATAATAAAAATTAACCAGGGAAAACAATTGGGAGTATATTGAAATGAAAGTTCATATAATCTTTCAAATAATGTTTTCTCATGAATTTCAGTATTACTTATATTCCGGGATATAAATTTGCAATAATCCCAAATAAAAGAAATAAAAACCACAAATGAACCTGAAATTAACAGGAGCCATTCCTTTTTTGAAATCCGGGCATTAAAATTACTCTTTATATTGAAACAATATATTGTTAAAGCCAGCAAAATCATTAATACAGATATAATTACAGGTGCAATAACCGGGCCTGTCCACGTAACAGGCAATAAGAATAAAATATCCCAGGTAAAGAGGTTTTCAGGCCAACCTAAAATTAAGTACAGGAATACATAATAGACGATATCCCAAACAGCAAAAGAATAAATAAACCAGGCAAATCGTTGGGAGAAGTTTTTACCTGCCAGAATGCCAACAGAGAGTAACATCATTAAAGATGCAAACTCGCGGATCAATTCTGTTATTGCTACCTGGTTGCTCATCAATTTCAGGGGGAAATTAAATCCTTCGGGATAATATAAAGCCCGTAAATAAACCACCACGGCACCTTCGAATATTCCCATTGAAATAGCAAAAAGAGTTACTAAAAATAAACCTTTATACTTTTTCATTTTTAAAATTTTATCCTAAAGCCACGTCAAGCAACATCATTGTTGCAAAACCAAGCATTGCTCCTAAAGTTGATAAATCTGTTTCGTTTCCGGTTTGCGATTCTGGTATTAATTCTTCTACTACAACAAATATCATTGCTCCGGCTGCAAACGAGAGTGCGTATGGGAGTATCGGGGTAATAACTAAAACTAAATATGCACCAAAGACTCCCGCGATTGGTTCGACTATTCCTGATAATTGCCCGTAATTAAACGACTTTAATCTTGATAACCCTTCGCGTCTTAACGGAATTGAAACTGCTGCACCTTCTGGAAAATTTTGCAGGCCAATTCCTATAGCCAGAACAATAGCACCTGCAAGCAATCCTGCATCCGGATTACTTGCCAAAGCGCCAAAGGCTACTCCCACGGCTAATCCTTCGGGTATATTATGAAGGGTGATTGCAAGAACAAGTAAAATGCTCCTTTGCCACGATGTCTTAATTCCTTCTGCTTTATCCATTGATAATCCTATATGTAAATGAGGAAGTAGTTTATCAATTAAAAATAAGAAGGCTCCTCCTAACAAAAAACCAACAACTGCAGGAATCCATCCTTTTGTTCCATTTGTTTCAGCCATTTCAATTGCCGGTTTTAAAAGCGACCAAAAACTGGCTGCAATCATAACACCTGCAGCAAATCCAAGCATGGAGTTGAGAACCTTTTTATTTATAGTTTTAAAAAAAAATACCATGGATGAACCTAATGCAGTAATTCCCCATGTAAATAAAGTTGCAAAAAGTGCCAGTAATACCGGGTTGTATTCAAGTAACCAATCTAATTTCATTTTTATCTATATTATAATATTTTAAAAAATTGATAAAATTTTCAAATTAATACTAACCAATTAAACGAAATCATTGTTCATTTTTAATCCTTTTAAATATAAAAATATAGTTATGCAACACAAAAAATTAAAACGGGAAGTTTTCTTCCGGTTCTTTTTTTTGGGTTGTTTCATCAGGTTCCCGGGCAGTTAAATGTACTTTATTTCCTTCAATGTAAATAGCTTTATATGGAGTTGTCGGGCAAGCATATTCACATGCCCCGCATCCAATACAAATTTCAGAAGTAACATTTGGAATAACTAATCCATTTCTCCAGGGAATCATGGTTACTGCTTTCGTTGGACAATGTTCGGCACATGCTCCACAATCGGTTCCTTCAGTTTCTACAATACAATTTCTTTGTTCAAAATGGGCTATTCCTATTTGAGTAAGTTTTTTACTTCCCAACTCAATGGGGGTTATTGCACCTGTAGGACAAACCTCGCTGCATTTTATACATTCAAAATTGCAGAACCCTGCCTGATTATCCATGACGGGCTGCATAAAACCGATTAGTCCGTAATCGGTATATGAAGGTTGCAGAACATGTGTAGGACAAGCACTAATGCATAAATGACAGGCAGTACAAGAAGCATTAAACATTTCAACAGAAATTGAACCGGGTGGTGAAATTGGTATTTGCCTTTTGGTGCGAACAGTTGCCGTGTTGGTTACAATTTCCTGGGCTTTAATTTTTTTGATACTTGCTGCAAGAATAAGAGCCAGTATTCCTAAAAATTGTCTTCTTGTATTTCCATTTATATTTGAATTTGGTTTTATTTCAGGCAAACTTTTTTTGGTTGTATAGGTAATTGCATTATCCCTGCAAACATTTACACAGTTATAACAAGCTACACATCTCTCAAAATCTACACTTTGGTTTCTAATATCAATACAGCCTGCTTTACACGACCTTATACATAAGGAACATCTGGTACATGAGTTTTTGTTTATTTCAATTTTGAAAAATGAAACTTTAGAACATAATCCAAGAAAAGTTCCTACGGGGCAAATGGTATTGCAATACAATCTTCCTTTAAAAACAGAAAAAAGAATAATTAAAACAAAAAAGAATAATGTAACAGCAAGGATAGTCCAGTGTTCTGCTTTTAAATCGACACGATACAGAGAATACATATTTATTTTTTGGAGTTCCGACACAAGAATGTTATTTCCATAAGTGAGTATTCTACGGAACAATCCGGATGATATTCGCCCGTATATACTGTAAGGGTCCAGTAATGAAACAACAACTGAAGTACTTGTAAACAGGCAAAAGACAAAAATTGTAAGAAAACTATATTTAATAAAACGATATGGCTTTAAAAACTGGTATTTGTATTTCTTGAGTTTCCTTATTTTACGAGATATAAAACTTATTATATCCTGCAATGTACCCAGTGGACAGATAAAAGAACAATAAACCCTGCCAAATAAAATATTTAAAAGGAAAATGAGAATGAACCCGATTCCAGCTAAAATTAAAAGATTTTTAAATTTGAATAATGAAGGCACAAATTGTAAAAAAACAATTGAATCGTAAACTGAAGGTGGAATTAACCCGGTAAAATCAATAAACAAAAGAGTAATAATTATAAAATACAAAATCGAAAAAATGACTCGTATTTTTTTTAAAACAGAAAGATTCATGTTGTTATACTTTAATCCGGCTGATATTCAATTTTGAAAGATCCATTTGCCCAACCCCCATATCACTGGCTATTTGAATATAATTAATCAGTCCGGGTTCCATGCCAAATATTTTTGCAGCTGCAGCATCAGCGGCCACCATGTCTGTAGAAGCAATAAGGTATTTCATTGTTACCACATCGGCTTTTGAAACACCTCGTGGCCCATTTTTAGTCATAACATGATATGCATCGACAATATTCAGGTCGGGTTTTCTATATGTTGCAAAATCGGCAATACATTGATTCAGGTTGTTTCTATGCCAATAACGACGATCCCAGACTATACCCATCAGGTTTTTCATAGTTATTGTAAGTTTTGCTGAACCATGGCTTTTCAATATAGGGACATTAATAAAAACATCTGAGCTTAATATAAGCTCGTGTACTTTTGCTTCTTTTAAATTTTTTCCATTTGGAATACTAACCTGTTGAAAATAGCCTTCGCTGTGTGCAGGAGCTATTTTTGCACCAGCATCTTTAGTTGCTTTTTCTATTCCGCTGTTTTTGTAGCAGGCAGTCCAGTTGTCGCATGTATTATCAAAAACATAAACTTCCTTTGCCCCGGCAGTAAAGCAATGACTGATTAAACGTTTTATTAGTAATGGATTTGTGTTTGCCGCTTTTTCGGGTTCAACGTCCCAGCCAATATTTGGTTTTATAACAACGGTTTGGCCTTTCTTAACAAATTTTTGAATGCCACCTAAAGCTTCAAGAGCTTTATCGAGCATCAGGCCGGGTTCTCCATCGCGTACGGCAACTAAATCGTATGGAAGAAGAGGATCGTCAACAATACGGGCAAATAGTTTGCCATATCCACCGAAACTTAATGCAGTACCTGCTATAACCCCGGCACTAACCGATTTACGTATAAAATCTCTGCGTTTCATAAACTTAGATTTTAAGTTTGAGCCAACTTGATAAATTTACAAAAAACAAAGCAGGATTGAAAATTATTCCTTAAATTTGATTGATAGATATTTAACTCTTTGAACCTGATTAAATTATTTACACCATGAATACTACAGGAATTAATTATTTCAGCAAACAAAATTTAAAAAGTGCATTCTTCGATATTGCAGCTTTAGCATTCATTTATTTTGTTCCGGTTATTTCTCACCTTATAAGCTTACCCGTGTATTTAATTGAACCCATGCGCTTAATGTTAATTCTGGCTTTGGTTCATACTACAAAGCAAAACGCTTATATTATTGCTGTTACATTACCCCTGTTTTCATTTCTTATATCGGCACACCCGGTTTTACCCAAAATGATACTGATATCTTTTGAACTGGTATTGAATGTGTTTTTGTTTTATTTGCTTATTACTAAATTTAAAAATACATTTTTCCCAATCATTATAAGTATTATTGCCAGCAAGCTGATTTATTATGTTATTAAATTTGGTTTAATAAAACTTACATTATTAGACTCCGGCCTTATTTCTACCCCAATTCCTATTCAGGTCATAACAGCATTGATTTTTAGCAGTTATTTATTTAGTTTCTACAGGAAAGAACTTTAAAATTGATTTCTGATAAAAGAAAATAAGATATCCTTAATTTTATCGGATTCCTTTTATATTGATGGGAAAATAGTAAACAGGGGGTATTGACAATCCGGGATTATTTCTTAAATTTAGTTTTCTAAATCTATTTAAATTCATAACCTAACTAAAGAACCAATAAAATGAAAATACTTGTAAGGTTTATACTTCCACTGATCCTGGTTATAGCTATTCCATTAATTCTTTTTTATCAGAAGAAAGATAGCGACCTGAAGCAGTTCGACAAGGCAACCCAGGAAGTTTTTAAAACGTTTAATCCTGCCGGATTAAGTGTTGCTATTGTAAAAGATGGGGCAGTGATTTATGAAAAAGCTCTTGGGTATAAAAATGTATCCACGATGGATTTTATGGACAATGGGGCAATTTTCAACATTGCATCATGTTCCAAAGCTTTTACTGCAGCATGTATTGGCAAATTGGTTCAGGAGGGGCTTATATCGTGGGATGATAAAGTGATTGATTATATCCCTGAATTTAAATTGGCAGATGAATGTATCACAAACGAAATGAATATCCAGGATTTACTCTCGCATCACAGCGGATTACAAACATTCGAAGGCGATTTACTCTGGTACAATACTCAATATACAAACGAAGAAATTATTGACAGGATACAATATCTGCCTGTTACAAAAAAGTTCAGAACCGATTATGGCTACCAGAATAACATGTTTATGATTGCAGGGGAGATAATTGAACGTATAACAGGGCAAACCTGGGAGAAATTTGTTACCCAGAATTTCTTTGCTCCGCTCGAAATGTACGACTCGAGAAGCTCCAGCGATGCATTCGATGGGAAAGAAAATATAGCTTATCCGCATTCTAAAGATTCGGTAATTCCAATTTTTGATTTCGAAGGCTCAAAACCTGCAGCTTCAATCTGGTCAAATCCACGTGATTTGGCAAAGTGGGTTAACCTGTTTATGAATGATGGGAAATATAAAGACATTGAAATCTTATCTCCCGATATCATTAAAAAATTAACTTCGCCGCAAACAATCCTTAAAGTATCCGACGAAACAGCCAGTTTTGGAACTCATTTCAGAACTTATGCACTGGGTTGGTATGCATACGATTATCAGGGTTGTAAAATTCTCGAACATGATGGCAGCATGCCCGGATATATAAGTAAAGTGGCTATGATTCCCGAAAAAAATACCGGTATCATTATTCTGAATAATGGTTTCGACTTTTATTGTAACGATGCTTTAATGCTTTCGTTTGTTGATATTATTTTTGAAAAATCAATAAATGACTGGGTAGAATATTTCGAAAACAAAGAAAGAGAAGACAATACTTATGAAAAAGAACAAAATAATGAGCGGGTATCAAAAAGAGAATTAAATACAAGCCCAACAATTGATTTAAGTAACTTTGAGGGAACATATTCGGATAAGATGTATGGAAACGCCCTGGTTGAGACTGTAAATAACCAGTTGAAAATTACTTTATTGCCAACAGCAAAAGTATTTTGCAGCACAATGGAACACTGGCAAAACAATACTTTTAAAGTGGTATTTAAAGATCCATATCTTCCTTTTGGATTAGTTAATTTCGATGTAGATAGTAATTCAAAAAAAGTTAAAGGCTTTAAAATTGACTTGCCAAGTAATGATTTCAATTTTTCAATCCTTGATTTTAAGAAAATAAACTAGTTCTTGATTTAAATATAAATTACTCATGTTTTGAACATGATAGTAAGATATTGCAAATCAACCAGATATAAATCTTGTTTAATTAGTAAGTTAGTAAAGAATTCAGATTTTATAAATACTTTGTGTTTTTTTGTGCCAACAGAGTATTCTTAGTGCCTGCCGACAGGTAGGCACTAAGAATACAAAGGAATTCACAAAGAATATATGTACTTAAATTTAAACAGTTTTGCCTTTATAAAAATAGCTATAAGCATTAGTAAATTAATAATCGATAATATTCATTAAAGATGAGTTTCATTTCAGAAGATTCAATATCTGAAATATTTATAAATTGTTTAAAATCAAGGTTTATTCATTACGAAAATGATACTACAGTCATTTTCTACGATTTTAATCAACTTGCTAATAGAATAACTACACTTAAAGCTGCCTTTCCAGATAATACAATGCATACAGTAGCTATTAAGGCAAATCCTTTGATAAAAGTTTTACAAGAAATCCAAAAAAAAGGACTGGGTGTTGAAGCTGCTTCTGAAGGTGAACTTTTTATTGCTCAAAAAACTGGATTTAATTCCAAACAAATTGTTTTCGATTCACCTGCTAAAACAAAGAATGAGATTCTATATGCAATTGAAAATGGAATACATATCAATGCTGATTCAACAATGGAACTGGAACGAATTGCGGATATGGAAAAAAAAATTAACCCGGCAGGTAAAATTGGCTTACGAATAAATCCACAGGTTGGTTATGGAACAATTGAGGCAACATCGGTTGCGGGCGAATATTCAAAATTTGGCATACCCGTTAAAAGCCATAGAAAAGAAATCATAGAATCATTTTTAAAATACAAATGGCTTTCAGGTATTCATATCCATATTGGTTCTCAAGGTTGTTCAATGAAAATGCTTTTAGACGGATTTGAAGAAATCCTGAAATTAAGTGTTGATATTCACCAGCAAACAAAAAATAAAATCCAATTTATAGATATAGGAGGGGGGATTCCTGTTTCGTATCATCACGATCAAAATCCTCCTGATATAGCCGAATATGGTTCTGAAATTCAAAGCTTGTTAAACAAGTACCAACTTGAAAATTTACAATTGATAACTGAATTTGGCCGGTATTTACACGCGAACTCAGGTTTCACAATTTCAAGAGTTGAATATGTAAAGCATTATATTGAAAAGAATACATTGATTATTCATGCCGGTGCAGATTTGTTCTTACGTGAATGTTTAAATCCCGGGCAGTGGTTTCATGAATTTACTTTACTCGACAAGAATGGTAAAATAAAACATTCAGATAATAAATTGAAATATCATATTGCAGGGCCTTTATGTTTTGCAGGTGATATTGTTGCCCGTGATGTTGAACTTCCACGGGCAGAAGAAGGCGATTATCTTGTAATTCACGACACCGGGGCTTATACATTCGGAATGTGGTCGAAATATGTCAGCAGGTTATTCCCCAAAATTATTGGAATTACAGGCAATTCATATAAAGTTATTCGAAAACGGGAAACATCAGATGAGATTTATAAATATTGGACGGATTAATTTTTAATGAAAACCCTTAAACAATTTTCGTTTAAGCCTGTTTTAGAAACAATAAATAGTATTAACTAAAACAGAAACAGACATGAAAAAAAACATGGGGAAAGTGGATAAAACTATCCGGATAATTGTAGCATTAGTGATTGCAATTTTATTTTTCACAAAAATAATTACAGGTACTTTAGGCATTATTTTACTCGTTGTTGCCGGAGTTTTCCTGGTAACCAGCTTCATAAGTTTTTGCCCTCTATATACTTTGGTTGGTTGCAATACCTGTAAAGTAAAAGAATAATAAACTAAATAAAAAACCTTGACAAATCAGTGTCAAGGTTTTTTATAGTTATAAATTGGAATTATTGTATTTCAAAGCCCTCATCAAAATCGTCTTGTTGGCCATTATTATTTGTTTTTTTACGATCTGGTTTGTAATTATTTAATCGCCAGGTAAGAGCAATGCTAACCATTGGCGAATAAGGTTCGAACTTGCTGTATGAGTAAAAATCACTACTCTGGGATGTAAATTCGTGGCCTGCAGTATTAAAAATATCCCTGGCCTGTAACGTAACAGACATCTTGTTTTTGAAAAAGTCCTGTTTATAAGCAAAAGTAGTTACAATAAATCCTTCGCGTTCGCCCTGTGCAGAAACAGACGGGCTGTTGTACATATTGTTTAACTGAATACGGGAATTTTTACCCAATCTAAAAGTAGCATTTATTCGGGTATTCCAGTTAAAACTTTCTTCAGAAAAATCCCTGTTGTATAATTCTCCTTCTACTTTATAAGAATAAATATTTCCCATCAAATCTAATCTCCACCATTTGTATAAATCGAGGCCGAACATGAGTTCTACTCCTAACGAGTTATCGAAACCTACATTTTCTGATGTTTGTAAAATAACATTTTCCTTATCGGGATACGATTTTTTTACACGTTCAATTTTATTATTTGTCTTACGATCATAAATATCTATAGAGAATGTATTTTTACCTAAAAGAACCTGGTAATTTAACTCATAGGAATCGATGTATTCATTTTTAAGAGCCGGGTTTCCTTGTTGAACTGTGTAAGCATCAATCCATGTTAAAAAGGGTTCTAAATCCCAACCATGAGGACGTTCAATTCTGCGGGTGTAACTTAACATTATTTGTTGCTCTTTTGGTAATTGATACGATAAATGAAGTGTTGGAAAAAGATCCCATTGATCGATTGTAAATTCCTGGCTTTCCCCAACCAATTCAATAAGCCTGTAAGTATATTCGCCTCTTAATCCTGCCTGGTATCCAAATTTACCCAGGTTCCCTGAATAGGTTGTATATATTGAATGAATATCATCAATATTATTTACATTGTGAGTCAGGGTGTCGATTAGGTTATAGCTGCCTGATATTGTGTCATAATCCTGTACTTTATTTAAATCGTCACTATTACTCATTCGAAGTTGATAACCAGCTTCAAGTTTATCTTTTTCGCCTATTGGTAAAGTATAATCAACTTTAGCCCTGTAACTTCTTCCCGGGCCTTCTTCAATGTTTTTCTGCCCGAATGTAATATTGTCATTTAAATCAAGTAATTTATTGTTTGTATTTTCATCAAAATTCCTGTAATCGGTATTTAATTGAAATACAAGTTCGTGGCCCTTTTGAATAAATTTATGGGTGTAATCCAGGTTGACTGAATAGAAATCGCCTCCTCGTTCTGATAAATTCTGACTGGTGTATCCAGTTGAAATACTTGAAGGAATAGTGCTTACAGAATAATCGGCGAATGAATTTCCTTTCATGCTTCTGTATCCATAACGCCCGCTAATACTAACGGTGTTTTGGGCATTTATTGAGAAATCAATTCCACCACGAACACCATAAGTAAATCCTCCCCGGTTAAACATGCCGTCGGAGAATACTATGGTTGAAGTATCGTTTTTATTAGTGATATTTTTATTTTCGTATTTGCCATACATATTCCGGTTGTTGATATCGCCCCCAATGTAAAAGTTAAATCGTTCTTTTCGGAAATTTAACAGAAAGTCGCCTCCATACTGGTCGAAATAACCTCCTGTTAAATTAATTAGCCCTGTAACACCCTGGAGCTGGTTCTTTTTTGTGATAATGTTTATTATTCCTGATGAACCATCGGGATCAAATTTTGCTGAAGGATTGGTAATAATTTCGATGTTTTCAATTGCACTAGCCGGAATCTGGTTCAAGGCTTCGCTTGGTTCCAAAACGGTTGGTTTATTATCGATAAGTACAGTAAAGCTTGAACTTCCGCGTAAACTTACATTTCCTTCAATATCAACTGTAACAGATGGAATTGTTTCGAGTAACTCAACGGCCGTTCCCGATGCAGATGTATGCTGCTGACTTACATTAATTACTTTTTTATCGATTTTATACGATACTGTTGGCCTGTCAGAAACAACTACAACTTCATCGAGATTTTGCGAGGCGGGGGCTAAAACCACCTGCCCCAAATCAATAAAATTGTTTTTTGATGTTAATTCAAACTCGGGCAATGCTGTTGTTTTGTATCCAATAAATGTGACTTCAATACTGTATTTCCCAAAATCAAGATCAGCTATTCTAAAAAAGCCGCTTTGATCGGAAATGGTACCGTCCAGTTTATTGGTTAATTTATTTTTAACTGCAATTGTTGCATATTCTAATGGTGCTTTTGTATCGGAATCAATTACAAAACCTTTTATTCCGCCTTTTTTCATTTCGCCTTCGTTTTCTGTTGCAAATGCAGAAAACACAAGTATTGCTGTGAGCAATGAGAGTAGTATTCTTTTCATTTTAGTTTTTATTGATTTTAAATTCATGTTTGTTTTGGACAATCTAAATGTGGATTTGTTTAATCCATTTTTAAATAGTTACACTTTTGACACGATTGTTATAAATATATTACAGGCTTGATAAAATATTTTACAAAATAGTGTATAAGTCAAGAAAAACCGGCTTGATAGCCGGGCATAATTCTTTTGGTTCCTGTTTGAACAACCGAAAAAATGCAATTACTAATTATTGGTTATTAATTATCGGGTAAAAAAACTATATATCTTTCATCGACAATTGTATTCTTTTTCTTGCAGCATCCACTTCCAGAACTTTAACCTGTACATGTTGGTGGAGTTTTACGATCTCGTTGGGATCTTTAATAAAACGGTTTGCTAACTGCGAAATATGAACCAATCCATCTTGTTTCACACCTATATCGACAAATGCACCAAAGTTGGTAATATTGGTTACAATGCCGGGTAAAACCATCCCTTCTTTTAAATCTTCCATTTTATGAATTCCTTCGGCAAACTCGAATACTTTAATTCCTTTTCGGGGATCGCGTCCGGGTTTTGCAAGTTCATTCATTATATCTTTTAATGTGGGCAGGCCAATTTCTTTGGTTATGTATTTTTCAATTTTTATCTGTTTTCGGAGATCTTCTTTTTGGATGAGATCAATGACCTGGCATTGCAGATCGGAAGCCATTTTTTCAACCACGTGGTAACTCTCGGGATGTACAGCGCTATTGTCTAAAGGGTTTTGGGCTTCGGTAATACGTAAGAAACCTGCTGATTGCTGAAAAGCTTTATCGCCCATACGTTTAACACTTTGCAAATCTTTCCTTGATTTGAATGCCCCGTGTTCTTTCCTGTAATCAACAATATTTTGAGCTAATTGCGGGCCTAATCCTGAAATATAAGTAAGCAAATGTTTGCTTGCTGTATTTAAATTAACTCCTACATTATTTACACAGCTTTCAACTACCTGGTCGAGTTTGCCTTTTAATTTATTCTGTTCCACATCGTGCTGGTATTGGCCAACACCTATCGATTTAGGATCAATCTTGACCAATTCGGCCAACGGGTCCATTAACCGGCGGCCAATAGAAACAGAACCACGAACAGTAACATCAAACTGGGGGAATTCTTCGCGGGCAACAGGTGATGCTGAATAAACAGAAGCTCCATCTTCGCTTACAACAAACACTTTTATATCGCGCGAGAATTTAATGTGTTTAATTAAGGCTTCGGTTTCACGGCTTGCTGTCCCGTTTCCAATAGCTATGGCATCAATTTTATAGGTTTCAATTAAGGTGTCAATCTTTTTTATTGATTTTGCTGTTTCGTTTTGTGGCTGGTGAGGATATATGGTTTCGTTATGAACTAAATTTCCCTGTTCGTCGAGACAAACAATCTTGCATCCGGTACGGTAACCGGGATCGATTGCAAGAACTGATTTTTGCCCCAATGGCGGAGCAAGTAAGAGCTGCCGGAGATTTTCGGCAAAAACTTTAATAGCTTCTTCATCGGCCAGTTCTTTCGAAGAGTTTTTAAACTCTGTTTCCATTGATGGTGCAAGCAGTCTTTTATAAGAATCTTTAACAGCCATTCGAACCTGCTCAGAAACATCATAAACTCCTTTTACATATTGTTGTTCGAGAATTTCCACGGCTTTGTCTTCGTCAGGCTCAATGGTAAGTTTAAGGAAACCTTCATTCTCTCCCCTGTACATAGCCAATAACCGATGCGACGGGCAACGTTTCAACGGTTCTTCCCATTCGAAATAATCCCTGTATTTTATGCCTTCTTCATCTTTTCCTTTAACCAGCTTCGACTGAATAGTAGCTTCGTGTTGAAATAACCGCCGTATGCTGTTACGCGATCTTTCGTTCTCGTTAACCCATTCAGCAATAATGTCGCGTGCTCCCTGTAAAGCATCTTCTACCGTTGGAACATCATCGTTAATATATTGTTCGGCTTTAGCAGGTAAATTGAGTTCCTGTTGTTTAAGAATCAGCTTTGCCAAAGGTTCAAGCCCGCGTTCTTTGGCTTTAGTGGCACGGGTTTTCTTTTTAGGTTTATATGGCAGGTAAATATCTTCCAATTCAGTTATTGTTTGGGCATTCTCAATTTTTTGCTTTAAATCATCAGTCAATAAACCCTGCTCATCAATTGTTTTTAAAATCGTTTCACGACGATTATCCATTTCTTTGAGCTTGGCTATTTGGTCTTTAATAAATTCAATTTGAATTTCGTCCAAACTACCTGTAACTTCTTTTCGGTATCGGCTGATAAAAGGAATTGTTGCTCCTTCGCCGAGCAGTTTAATTGTATTTTCAACCTGCCACTCGTTAACACTTAACAAGGCTGATATTTTTTTTACATATTTTTCGTTCATCGCTGAATAAATCTAAAAATTATAAGAAAAGCTAAATTAGTTTATAAAAGATGAACTATTAATTGTTGCAAAGTAATTTTATAAACAATTTTTAATTCTTTTCAAAAATCAGGTTACATGACGGTACTGGTGTGTGATTAGCTGGCGTTTTCTAAGCTCTTTCTTACCAGGTTGCAATTTACGTTGAATAAAAGTACAAAACTTTTGCACCCGGGCAAAGCGAACTCATGAACTGCCGGATGGTGGTGAATAAACCACTATCCCGCCAACCGGCAGTAAGGAGTTCACCGTAGGAAATTAACTATATACCATGTCAGGCATCCGGGCGTTTTAATTTTCAATTAGTTACGTTAAAAGTACGATACAAAATCTTTGTTTTTCCGGCACCGGAGTGGAACGGGTTGTCAGATTCTTCAACCAAACTTTTTGTATCACCTCGGCAAAAACAATCTGTTACACCCGCTTTTTATACGCCCGCATCGCAAATATATAAGCCACAAGCATAATCCCGATACACCACGCAAGTGCGATCCAAATATCGTTTCCCACTGGCTGGTTATTGAGCAACGCGCGCATCGCGTTAACTATTGATGTTACCGGCTGATTTTCGGCAAACACACTTACCACCGTAGGCATTGTGTTGGTCGGTACAAACGCGGAGCTGATTAACGGCAAGATGTGAATCGGATAGGCAATTGCAATGGCGCCATCCTGCGTTTTTGCAGTCAAACCGGGAATTGCAGCCAACCATGTCAAGGCAAGCGTAAACAACGCGAGTATTCCAATTACGGCAAGCCATGACAATACGCCTGCAGGCGAGCGGAATCCCATAATGAATGCAATAAGAATGATTACAACAACCGATACTGCATTGGAAACCAACGAGACCAGCACATGCCCCCACAACGCGGCAGAACGTGCAATCGGCATGGAATGAAAACGTTCGAATATTCCTTTTTGTACATCGTTAAACAGACGAAAAGAAGTGTAGCCCATACTGTTTGCAATAGCCATTAGCAGTACGCCGGGCAACAGGTAATTCACATAATTATTACTACCCGACTCAATTGCGCCGCCTAACACGTAAACAAACAACAGCATAAGAGCAACAGGCATGATGGTAGCTGTAATGATTGTATCTACACTGCGGAAATGATGACGCATGGAACGCCCAAGCATAACACTCAAATCCGTGAAATAATAGTTTTTAATCGTTTCCATTTTACTTTTCCTCCTTTTTGCCGACAATTGCAAGAAATATTTCTTCCAGTGTCGGTTGTTTTTCAATATATTCAACTTTTGTTGGCGGGAACAGTTTTTTCAGCTCCGTGAG
>Ga0209317_1002183_pt1 | contig 14687 bp, 29 predicted proteins | sample RifGroB2_FD_183994 | JGI IMG/M metagenome (GOLD analysis project Ga0209317, IMG submission 183994) | Soil microbial communities from Rifle, Colorado, USA - Groundwater B2 (SPAdes) (version 2) | ecosystem: Environmental > Terrestrial > Soil > Unclassified | place: Rifle, Colorado | collected... | reverse complement strand
CAGCATATTTATCAACTTCTTTTTTTGTGAAACTGCCGTCCTTCTGCCTTTTAATAAATCTCACATCGTCATAGAATTTTGCCTGTGAGATTTTCCAGTTTTCTACTTTGAGGTATCCGAGAGCCTCGGGAATGCCTTTAAATATTATTTCTCCGCTTGCCTCCTGCTGTTTTTTTCTTTGATATTCTTCCAGTGCATTCTTAGCCGCTTCCCAGTCTTTAAGTGCTGCATTTGTAGGCTTCTTGTTATATTCTTGCATGGTCTGTGCAACCGCCCTGAGAAGTAATTCCTCCTCTTTCTCCATGAGCTTCTCAACTTGAGCCTTTAATGTTTCAGTCTGCATTCCAGATAATCTCCTTACCGTTTTTGATTATTTTATTATTGCCTGTGTATTTACAATAGCGGGTTATATAACATCTTCCATTATTTATTTCCTCCCTCTTTTAACTCCCTTAATAACATCATAGTCATCATCCCTGTAAACCAACCCACTACACATCCAACAAAGAAACTTAACATATTGCCTCCTTTTATCTCGGAAGTGGCTTATTTGCTATATTTCCGCGTGAAACCTCCCTTCTTTTATATTTACTACAATATCCGCCATCCTCAATCATATTTGGGGGATATGGCCAGATAAATATAAGACATAAAGGGTTTTCGTTGTGGATACAATCTATTGACCCACAGGTAATCCTTCCGCCATCTGTTACAATTCTTGTTTTCATGTTTTTTTCTCATCCTTTTCGTTATCTTCAATGATTAACCATTCAGTTGGCATTAAATCCTGTGGCGATAACATAATATCGCCCAAACTATTAATATGTATCCGCTGAATATTAAGAGTTACTTCTTCATTTAAAACTTCGTTAAATGAATCCATAAAAGATTTCATGTTTTCTGGCGGAACCTCACGCCCTCCCCCTTCCCTATCTTTTCCGTATTTATCTATTAGTTTTATTCTCATATCTTCCAAATCTTTCAAATGGGGCTGTATTTTTCTTAATGTCATAGTTATGTAATATGCAGTTTTAACGGGTAATTGCATATTAGAGATTTTACCTATCGCCGAAGCTGATGAATATAGTTCTGCAAGTTTTACTTTAATATTTGGAAACGGTATTAAATCCATAATTTTTTATCCTCCCCTGAAAATTTTAGTTTTAACTCTTATTTTTCTGTTGCTATCTGTCTTTCCTGTATATTGACAGAGTTTGCTCTTCCTGTTTGGGATTGAAGACAATAACTCGGCTATCTCAAGCGTAGTATGAGGTCTGCAATCAGACAGAACCTCTAATACCTTTTGGAGCCTGTCAGATGATTTTATATTTGCATGGTGATTCATTTTTTACTGCCCCCCTTTCTTTTTTTAGAGTTCCACTCATCACAGCCGTGATAAAGATTCACTGCTAATTCGCAATACTCCCTCGCCTTTCCGCTCGGTTCATAGATTACTGCCACTCAACCTCCTTGCCATTTTTGTTCACTTTATTTGTTCCTATATATTTACAATATCGGGTGATTATGACATCGCAATAATGAGGGTCAATTTCCATGCCGTAGCAAATACGGCTTGTCTTTTCGCAGGCGATAAGGGTGGAGCCAGAGCCGAGAAAAAGGTCAAGAATGATCTCTCCTTTTTTTGTATATAAAAAAATATGTCTTAATGCTAATTCTACTGGGAATGCTGCACAATGATTTGTTTGATTTGCATTCCCTCTAATATCATCCCAATATGCTCTTAATGCCCATTTACATCCTATTCTTTCCTGCCCTCGTGTTGTCCCAGATGTATTGTAAAATGTCTCTAATATGTTTATATCGTTTTCATTGAGAACATCATTAAATTTTATATCCAATCCTTTATTATTTTCAAAAGTGCCTAAAAATTCGCAGTGTTGGTCAATTAAATCCGTTTTTGGTGCAATACTTATTAATTGCCCATCTTTTATCCAATGCCTTATATGTCGTAAGTTCCATCCTATTTCATAAAAATAATTAGTCCACTTGTCTATCAATAATAAAACTTGTCTTTTCTTCTTTTTGTCAAATGAAGTAGTAAACCCAGTGCTTGTATTTATTACTATTCTACTTTTATCTTTTTTGGTTGCAAAATTATAAGATTTGCAAATATGTTTTATGAATTCATTTATTTCTTCTATACTTTTTTGGGTTTCATATTCTTTGCCTACCCAATAAGGTGGTGAAGTAAAACCCAATGTTGCTTTTTTCCCATCCATCATCCTCTCCACATCATCTTTTTTTGTTGCATCGCCGCATAAGAGTCTATGCTCGCCGAGGATATAGATATCGCCTGTCTTTGTGATTGGCTCTGTTTCAGGCAATTCAGGGACATCATCGGGGTCGGTGAGTCCTTCATTAAGACTTACAAGGATGTTATTTAATTCATCCGTTTCAAACCCTATCAGTTCGGCATCAAATATCGGTATTTCAGAAAGTTCTTTGAGGAGTTCGCCGAGTTTATCATTGTCCCACTCTCCGCCGTGTTTGTTGGCTGCTATGTTTGCCATCTTCTCGGTTGCCTCATCCCAGTCAACCTCTCTATATGTGTGTTTCTCTCCGCCATCAAAAATTACAAAGCCCTGTGCAACTGTGCCGGTCTTTGTTTTCTCTTTGAGTTCTTTCTTTTTAATCTTTGCATCTGTAGGCAGTCATTTAAGCCGCTGATGTCCGCCCACAAGATTGCCTGTTCTGCGGTTATAGACTATACCGGATAAATCCCCGAATGTTTGCAGGGATTTATTGAGCATCTTTAATTGTTCGTCTGTGATTGTGCGGGGATTATATCCCGCTGACTTTATGTCCGTGAGTTCCATTGTTTTTTATTCTCCTTTCTCATTTCCTATTACTTTCTTCATATATCCATTTATCACAGCCGGGATAAAGAATATGACCGTCACCCTCGCACTCCCCGCCCCGATTAATAAATTTCTTACAATTTGAGCAGCTTGGCTCCACTAACCGAACCACCCTTTTCCCATCATCCAGACACCTTTCAACAGCCGTCCTCTGTAAGTGTTTTAAAATCGCCTCAACTTTTTCTTCCAATGTAATTGTCATTGTATTTTTTTCCCTTGTGCTGTCACCCTGAGCATGCCGAAGGGTTTGTAATTATAAACTCATCACATCAACAAACCAGAACTTATCCACCTTGCGAATATCTATAAGCCCGATATTCTCTTTGATGAAATCTCTAATCCATTGGTCCCTGATATAATATATATCTCCGCCCTGTCGCTCTGTCCTCTGTGTCCCCCTCATCTGTGCCTTAAGAAGACCCTCTTTAATCCATCTGCTGACCGAATGAACATCTACTCCAAAACACATTGCCAATTTTGTCACACTTTGCCCATCCATCCCTTTTAAAAATCTCATTCTCTTGCGTTTTATAATGATGCCCGTAATTGATCGTATGAAACCTGATTTTTTAAGATGCCTTCGAATCGTTTCAGGGTGATGGTGTGCGTTCCGTTCCAATATTTTTAATTCTTTTTCGGACCAGACAGGCTCTTTTAGCCTCGGCTCATACGCCCCTATATCCCTCGCCCTTCGACTTATAACCCAGCGAGGAAATTTCAACTTATCAGCAAGAAGCCTAACAACAGGACTTCTGCCAGCATCAGGCTGAATCTCCCTATATGTCCTCATAATCATCTCGTCTTGCTCTTTAATAAATGGATATTTCATGTAATAGCCCCTGCAACCTGTTTTTTCCCACCATCAGCAATTTCTTTTCGGCTGCCATCCCCTACTAAGACAGGTTTAGGAATGTCATCAAGATAACCTCTTGAACTGTTATTTTGCTCGTGAAATCCTATAAGTTTTTCGGGAATATTTGAGGGCGGATATTTCAAAAAATATTCATAGTGTTTTTCAAAATCTTTTCTAACCCAAATCCATTTTTCATAACCCCAATCCTGATAGATTTCTTGCCACCCTCCAAGGGCTTCAATACAGGCGTGAATAAGCCTATCCTCAAAAACCACAGAAGTATAATAACCATGCCTTCTAACAGCGTTTTCAAGCTGCAAAACTGCTTGAGTAGTTTTGTCTAAAACCGTTCCTTTTACCGCCTCCCTAAAATCCACAGGTTTAGGAAAAAAGCGAGCTGTTTGAATAATAATATTACCTGCCTTTTTAAATTGCTCAAGAGTCAAATCTTGCAAGGCAAGAAAATATAAATCAAGCTGATTGCCCGATAACTGCTTGTCAAAAATCTCGGCAATCGCAGTCAAAATACTCTCAAACTGGGTTCTGTCGTTTTCAGTCATACTTGGATTTCAGCCTTCTCCCTTTCCTTTTTCCTCTGCTCAAGCAAAGCCCAGTTGCCGGCAGTTTTAGAAGTCCCCATTTGCCGCTGTTTTGTTTTATCATACTTCCCTTCCAGCACCTTAACCGCATTGTCGGAGTTGGCAATAATCCAGTCAAAAGAGGCTCTCCACCCGCTTGCGTTTTCGCCATTCAAAAATGGTGTCCTTGCACAAAGGCTAAAGACTTCTTCCCATTTTTCAAGAGGGCGTTCAGCTAAACGCGAGTTGCATTTTGCCTGTCTCTGTTTACCTAACTCTCTGGCACTAATGAGATTAGAGTGCGAAGCATATTTATTCCAGAGTTCAAAAAGCTCTTTTGGGCTTGTAAGAGGGTTATTGCCATTACTAAGCCCTGAATTTTCTGACTCTATTTTGCTTGCTATTTTTTTTTCTGGTAGCTTGCCCAGAACTTCCTCTTTTTCGTTTCCCTCCCCTTGCATCCCCTCCCTTTCTTTTTCCTTATCTTTATCCTTATCCTTATCCTTATCCTTATCCTTATCCTTAGCCCCTTCAAAGGGGTATTTAAGGGGTATAAATACCCCTTCTTTTTCTAACTCTCTTGAAACCCCTAAGTGTAGTTTATTATTAGAATTAAGTTCTCCATACTGAAATAGAATAAATGCTTTTATGAACCACTTACTTCCTCCATTAAGAATGATAATTCGTTCCTCATCTTTATTAAATAATTTAATAGCTTCTTCTTTATCTATAAGCATGTCCTTTCCTATTCTTATCTGAGCAACTTCAAAATCCACATACCAAATACCTGCAAAACTACAATCATGATAAAGGTAATCCCAAAATAATTTATAAGCTCCAGGCAATTCTCTTATAAATTTCTTTTTATATTTTTCAGTATCAGTGAATCTTTTAGACATATTCAATCCCTTTTAGAATTTAACAGGCGACACCTTTTCCAGCTTTCAGTTGCTCTTTGAATTTTCGTATATTATCAAGCATTTCCGCCCTTTCATTATCACTTAAAACATCAATCGTCATTTCTTTATCCTTTTTTACTTGAGCCGATTGAATTGGGACAGGCTTTTGAATAGGGGCAGTCGTAGGCCACACATTTACACTTTTTTTAAAAGACTTCTTACCTATTAATACCTCCCACGAATTTTCTAACTCCGTCAAACTTGAATAAATCAAATAAGTGTTATCTTCTTCGTGATACTTGTAATCCACCAAACCCCTCTTTCGCAGTTCCCTGAGCCTTACCCTGCCGGATAATTGATGTATAGGATGAGCGCACTCTACCTCACTGATTTTAATTTTATGCTCTCCCCTCTTCACACACTCAATTATTGCCCTCATCACCGCCTGTTCAACTGTCATAATTTTTTAAATTCAATCACCCACACCCAAGGGTTTGCATCCCATCCGTAGCCACGCTTGGCATTGATGGAGTCCCACAGCAATTTAAAATTATGTTTATAGTCAGAATAAGTGGATGGAGGAGATACAGCTATATTGGGATGTTCAACTCCTTCATCTCGTGCATCTCTCTCTGTTATCTCCTGCACCCTCTCAACCCTGATATTAATAATCTCAAGGCTTATCCGTGAAGCCCAGCGTGGCATGAAGAGAGAGGGTTTCCATTTAAACGCATGTCCTGATTGTCTTAAAATTTCAAGGTCATCCGAGGGTATTGTGGCTTTATACAGGTATGGTAATTGTTCAGAATTATTTTTCACCCATTCAAACCATGTCTCCCTCACCCACAATCTATCTCCGATTGTTCCAAAAGGACTTTTTTGATATACACATTTATCCATCAATGAATAAAAAACTCCATCCTCATTTTTAAAAACTCTTGGTTTAATTGCTGGCTGTGGTTTTATAACTCGTCTGGTCTGCATCTTCCTGCCTTCAAGAGTTGCCCTTACCATTTCACTACTAAATATAATCGGCCGCTCTTTCATTCAAATGACCTCCTTTAAACTTCCAAACATCTTAAATTTCTTTTCCCACATGCCGATAGAAACTGGATGCATATTTAATTTTTCTGCAATAACTTTATGTGGAACCTTCAAATATAAAAAGATAGCAAGCATCCCTATTTCACTCATTGTCAGCTGCCCATTGTCAAAAATTGTCCCCACCTTAGCTGAGAACCATTTTTTACATTGCTTACATCTACATCTTTTGAGGCTCCAAAAATTATTCAAAGTTATTACATCTACTATAATTGAATCACAAGCAGGACATTTAATTATATTAGGGTGCAATCGCTTTAAAATCCATTCCCTGCAAATCTCCTCATTCAGAAAACCTACATTAAAGGATTCAAAGAGTTCCTTAATAGCAAACCCCTTAACACTTATCCCATGTTCCTCTTGATTTATAGAGTTTAATGAGAGAGAAGTGTCTGCATTTAAAATCTTACAACCTTCTGTCTTTTCTACAGTATTTATTATCTCCAAATTTTCACCCCTAAAAAATTTTAATCCGTAATCAATTCCTGCCGCTCTGCACAGCCGTAAGCCATTTGGCTCTGGAAGGACCCATGAAATTTAAAAACATAATGGTAATATCCCTCTAATCTATTAATCGGCATTCCATTTGCCTGATGTAATTCTATTGATTGCACTTGTAATCTCCTTCTCCCATTGTGTCTTTATTTTATCTATTACTTTCCCTATTACAGCGGGCTTCTTAAACATAGATGGCAAGGAGTAAACCTTTAAGGCTACGAGTTTATCTTTACCTGTGATTGAACTCTTGTCGCCTTTCTTTCTCCAAAAAACTAAAGGTGTTCCGCCTTTGCCGGTGACAATGAAGGCATGCTTTAGGGTTACTCTCCTGCCTTTTACTATTTCTATACTGACCCCTCCGCTATTCTTTCTCCCTGTTCCTTTGATAAGCTCAAACCCTTTCTTCTTTGTGCGTTTGATAGCAGACTTTATTCCGCCTATAATTTGCCGGGGTTTGAAATATGATAGAATCCATGGCTCACTTGTAATTTTCAGGACTGCTTCATATGGATTAGGTAATCTGACATTCATTTTTCTATCTACATCGGATTTTGAAAGGGTGAAGGGCTTTTCGCCTTTTCTGATTTGCTCTGACGCCTCTGTCCTCCCTGACTTAATAACACGATTCAGGGAGAAGGTTACAGCCTTCTGGTATTGTTTCACATTTAATATCTTCTTAGTCTCTTCCAATCCTTTTAATTCAATTTTAAAGTCCATAGTTTCCCACTATTTTCCATCTGAATTTCAGTATTTTTTCAGTCGTTCATACTCCATCACAAATCCTTGTGACAAGCGCTCACCAAATTCTATATCAAAGAATTGTTCAATCTGACATCCCTCACACAATCCCAAGATAAGATTCTTTCTATCCACCTTGTCGCCACATTCAACACATCTATCTATTACAATGAAAATCATGTTTATATTCACGCTGCCGTTTTAAAAAAATCTACCTGTTGCCTTTCACCAGCTATATATTTTTCCGCCTCTTCAATGACACTATATAATTGCCCTATCGTGTCATCATCAAGAAGCTGCTGCTTGCTTCCAGTTTCGCCATAGAAATCCGCTATTTTGTGCGGGGTATTCAAAATTAATGGAGCGTCTGTCTTTTTAAGTTTTTTCTGGGCGGAAATAACTGCTCCCATTATTTGTTTTTCTCCACCGTGGGAAAAACTAACACCGGTAACGATAATATAATTGTCATCCTGCTCAGGCAATTCGCATATATCTACAACACTCTGGGCAAGACCCTGCAAGGCTGTGGAGAATGAAGGCAGAGGCTTATCTATAGAGGTCAGTGAATATTCCTCTTTAATTTTGTCGCCTTCCAACACTTCATAATCAATTTTCACCTTCTCATCCGAGACCTTAATCTTCTTAATTCTCATATATACCTCCTTTCCATGCCTCTTTGATTTGCAATTCTTTTGCGTTGAGGATAGGAGTTTTTGCCCAATCGCCATCTGATTTTAAATATAGACTTTTTAAATTATTAAAAGTAGGTATCCAACCGCTTAACATAACTGTAAAATTATTTCTTATCTCATTAAATTTATTTTCATAGAAATTTCGCTAAATCTTTTTTAATATAGAATTTCTTTTTATATTTTTTGCATAGCTCAATTGCCTTTAATCCAAAGTCTCTCCAATCAATCTCATCCCCCCTTGTGTCATAATTCCATTTACCAATTTTATATTCATCAACAAAATCATAAGTAACTTTGATTATGTTTAAAGATTGCTCTGGATTGATAACAGGCTCAAGACTTACCCATGTTCTTATACCTTTGCCATGTGCAATACTAAGTGCTGCCATTCTATCCAACGGTGGAGCAGCAAAAGGCTCATATTTCTGAGATTCTTTTTCATTTAAAAAAGTCAAAGTTGCCCCATACCAGCTTAGATGCGGATTTGCCGATAATAAATCAAAATCCCTCATACTCCTTTTTCCCGCTTTTGAAAGTATTCTTACGGTGATAAAAAATTTATATAATATTTCTATTGCCTTTCGTGTCAATAAATATACAGAATCAATAAATAAGTAGGGGTCGTGGGAAAAGCTCAAAAAAACTTCTCTGCCTGCATATTTAGGGGCTTCTAATTTCAAACGCTCTATAATATTCTCCTTTGGGAATGTCAGGAGAAATTTATCTCTTAACTGAAAAGTTGCGGCAGGAACATAACAATAAGAACACCCATAATTACATCCCTTATACAAATTAACCGCCAACTCACAATATTCTCTCGCCTTCCCTTTAGGTTCGTAAATTACACTCATAAAATTATTACCTCAACTTTCTTCCTTCCAAATTCTTTTGCCTTTTTATAATCACCCATAAAAATGTCAATTCTGTTACCTCGGATAGCTCCCCCTGTGTCCTCTGCCTTAAAATATCCCATACCTTTAATATATACGGTAGAGCCAAGAGGTATCACAGCAGGATCAACTGCTATTACACCTATCCTTGCATCTGTCCCTGTTGCAGTCTTACCATCTCTCCATTTTGGGACATTGATGCACACAGGAGAATTGCAATAGGCGGTGGCGATAAAGACTCCTTTCTTTTTCTGTAGAAGTTTTCCCTTTTCTTCAACCTCGTTTTGCAGCTTTTGAATCCTGTCGTTAAAATAATTAATTGTCCTCTGATTCTCCCTTTTAATCTCCTCTCTCTCTAACTTTCTTCCTTGATATATCCCGATTTGAATTATAGAAAGAGAAACCAACATAAAGACAATCACACCAATTATTGCCTTATCCGTTCTTGTCATAACCCTCCTTTTTTTCTTCTTGGGATGAGAGCCATTTTTCAAGTTCAACTATCGTATCTTTTTTCTCCTTATTTTCCTCCATCAACAACCCTACAATCCCTATATGATTATTCATGCCCTTCCCCTTATCTCTACTCTGCGGCGGTTTGTATATCTCTCTAACTCATCAATATTGAATTTTGGATGCGATGTTTCAAACGGAAATCTATAATGAGGAATGATTTTTCTCTGCACCCATTTTTGAAGGGTATCAACTTGAATCCCCAGATAAGCCGCTGCCTCTCTCAATGAAATATATTTTTTCCTGAATAGAGGGGTCGGGGATGATGCGGGAGGGACACCATCCCCTTTGGGGAGAGGAGCGGGATTAGAATTATGTTTAGTGCGTCTCATTTCATTATCTCCATTGCCTTCTTGCCGATTTCTCTGATAGTGCTGTGGTAAAGGAGCCTGTGTTCAGTGCAGCAAAAGACCTGGTCTATCCGCTTTGGGATAAACTCTCTCCTGCAGTTTAAGAGCTTGCATACAGGACGCTGTGACAAAGTATCTATGCTTATGTGTAAAGGCTTTTTATCCTCCTGATAGGTTTCTATACTGGACATATTTTTTTGTGCCATGGAAGTCATTTATTAACCCTCTCCTTCATTTTCTCGAGAAGCTCCATCAATGCCTGAATGTCTTCCATAGCCTCTCTATAACAAACCTTATATTCCCTCTCAGTAATTTTGCCATCCTTGAGAGTTCTTGAAATCTCGGCGCAGGTCTCGCCGAATTCCTCATTCCATTTTAGAAGTGCTTTCAAAATATCTTGCTGAGATTCAAGACCAGCCGGCATTTTCACAGGCGGGAGAAACCCGAATCGGGCACAGAGCCAGAGGATCGGAATATAAGCCCGCTTCGGGTCAATCTTTTCTATTGCAGTAATTATCTTTTCAATCCTATCAAGCGGGTTTCGGGTGCCGGACTGAGTATAATCCTCATCAGTAGCGGGTGCCTCTTTCCACTTTTGAATGAGAGTTTTAGATTGATGCAGTAAGTTTGCGACCTCTACCGCATCCCTTCGGATACATTCCTCAAGTGCCTCATAAGATTTCCAATTTTTCATAATTCTATATCCCCAATAAAGATATAATTCCAAAGCGGAACGGCATCATATAATTTATTGACATGAATACTGAAAAAGGGTATAAAAACATAGAACACAAAAGCCCCAGGACACCGACTAAAGTATCAAGGGGCTTTGTGTTTGCGGGGTATGGAAGAGAAGGGATATTCTCTGGAGCGTTGGCAAAGGATAACTTTGCCTTACTCCACCCCTTTTTTGTTTTGAAATAATTATGATTATAAATATCCTTAGTCTGTTTTCTGGATAATTTTAAATCAGGGCAAGGACTATCGGATGAGGATAGTCCTTTGGCTGGTAGCGAAAGGTGTCCTTGCCCTAATATGTTTTGCTGTTTTTTAGTTTTTAACCCTATCCTCATCGTCATGGAAAGAAATATATACCATATATCGTAAACTTGTCAAGTGAAAAATACGATATTTGGTAATTTATTTATTATATGATGTATAAAGGTTTTGTTGAGAGATTAGATTGGATTATTAAAAATAGATATAATGGTGTAAAAAGACGGTATGCAATCGCGTGTGGACTTCGTGATTCAACCTTACAATCTTATATTGAAGATGGCAGTTTACCCGGTCTTGAGAATCTTATAAAACTGGCAAAGGCAGGGGAAGTTACTATTGAATGGCTTGTAACAGGCGAAGATAAAGTAAAGAAAGAAATAGTTGCTGAAGAATCAGAGCAATATTATTCACAAGAGGAAAAGGAATACATAGAAAAACTTATACAGCTAATGAGAACAAAACAAGATAAGACAGTCATAGCGATTAAGCAAAACATAGATGCCTTTCTTGACAATCCGAACAAAGAGGCAATAAAAAAAACAAAACTTGCAGGATAATTAGGTCTTATAAAAATCCCGCTGGAAAAGAAATTACAACAGTCGGATGCCTGTGGTTGTTAGGTATAGGTTGGAATAAAGTCCCACGAAAGACAAAAGATAATGTATTTTGTTTTAAGTGTAAAAAAGTAAAGTGTAACTGTGATAAAGGGTGTAAATGCAATTATAATGAAAGTCAGTTAAACCTTTTTAATGAGGGCTTATGAAACGAATCTTACTCTGCGTGATAATGGTATCTGTATTGATGGGATGTGCTGTGACAACTAAGTCTATTTATCCAGGAACGGGGATAACATTTGACTTAAGTGAAGATGGAGTTCAAATACTTGGAAAGGTGATAGCATGTCAAGGGGGATATTGTATAAATGACGAGACAGGTCGAGCGGAATGGCCTCTCAGTCTTGTTACTCCACCACCAGCTTCGACTTATCAGGCAGCCCTCCGTAAGAAGGCAGCGAAAATCTACAATGTTCCTGAGGGACAGATAATTCTCGGTGAGATAGATGTCGGATTCTACACAGAGATAGTAGGAACAATTCGAGGCTGGACTGCGACATCAATTGTTGGCAGAAAAATGATTAAAAGTTTTATAGACAATAATTAAATCTTTTTATGGAGGGCTTATGAAAAGAATTGTTTCTCTGATTGTTGTAATATCTTTTTTTGTATCAGGTTGTGCATCAATATATAATGCAGGAAGCCAGACAATATTGGCGAGGAGTGCGGATAATAAAGAAGGAGTAGCTGTTGAAATTACGACATCAACAGGTGCATACGCTGCAAAACTTCCGGCTACCATCGTTGCTGAATCATCTCATAGAGGGATAGAAATTAGGTTGACTGATGTATGTTATGAGCCCATTGGTTTAAATATTAACAAGAATATAACACCATCATTCTGGACAAATTTTTTGTTGCTTTATGGATTTCCTGTCGGTATGCTAATTGATGCAGGAACAGGTAAAATGTGGAAGTATGATAGCAATGTTATGGTTCATTCAAAAAATAAATGCAATTAGTTTGGGGATTATAGAAAAAAATAATCCTCTCTCACCTTGAGGGCTTTAGCGATTCTGCCAAGCAGGTCGGCACGAGGAAGCTTCCTGCCTTTTTCAAGGACAACCACATGTTCCCTCGTGATATTAATTTTTTTAGAAAGCTCAAGCTGGGTCATCCCCAGCTCCTTTCTCCTTTTTCTTAATGCCTCAAAATTATATTTTCCCATTAAACAATCCTCTCAATTCGGGGAGATTAACCGCTCCCTTATTATTCGCGGGCTATGTTCCCGTTGAAAGCCGGGGCTGCCTTACCACACCCGCCGATGGTAAGACCAAAAAAGGCGGGTGGTAGTCCCCGTTAGTATACATTTTCACAACGGATTCTTACTCCTCCGGAGTGAACATCGCATACATGCTGTATGTGACGGAACCACCCGTCACTGTCTTCTCCTGCACTTGTCCTGCAGGAGCAGACGTGGGACTGCCGGCAGTCCCACCCTGATAGATATTCCCCCCTCCCTTCTACTCTAGGAAGGGTATCTAATGCCCCTTCCCGTATTTCTTTACTGTTAAATATTATTTTTTTCATATTCCCTCCTTATTTTTAGGGGAGTATCACCGCTCCCCTATCGGTGCAGGCTTGATTGCCTCAATCCTCTCTTATATATAATGTAATCTATTGTTTACTTTTTGTCAAGAGGAAAAACACAAAAAAATAACTTTATTTTTAAGAGGCTATTTTTGGAACGATTCTTGCATTTCTATATATAATAGGATAATCTTGATTATAATAGGATAATATATGATAATATCGCATGTCTCACCTTTATAAAAATTCAAGAGATGGGTGGCAGGTAAAATATCGGGTGTTCTTCCCGGACGGCACGCATAAGGATAAAATAAAATTCAAAAAAAAGAAGACTGAGGCGCAGCAGCTCTTGACAGATGTAATGAGGCTGGAATCCCTGAGCAGACAAAGAGCAATCAAAAAGGATGAAATTAAATTCTGCCTCAACATGGGTTACCTCACAAAAGAGGAGGCTCTGGAACTATCAGGAACCCCCGATATCAATTCATTTGCCACATGGCATGAATTAACCAAAAAATATGAACAATGGTCCCGAGAGCAATGCCGACCTTATACACACTCTGTCAATCTGAACCGCCTTTATAAAATTGTAGACTATTTCAAGGACATCTCCCCCACTGAACTCACAAAAGAAAATATTGAATCTTATATCTCATGGAGAAAAAATAACGGATTGCATCCAGACACAATCAGTAAAGATTTAATTATCATAAGACACCTGCTTGATGGCATATCCGCAGATACAAACCCAGCCCGCCGTATCCCCCTTTTAAAAGGGGATGGGGAGAAAATCAGGAGGGCATTATCACCGGGAGAAATCAAAGCATTCATGGAGGCATTAGAGCGTTATAAACATCTTTTGTATGGGAACATCAAAACAATTGTCCTGATATATCTTTATGCCGGTCTGCGACCCTCAGAAATTTTAAGACTCAAACCTTCAGACATAGACCTTGACAATAAAAAAATTCATGTGCAAGGGCAGACAAAGACGAGGAAGACAAGGAGCATTGATATACATCCAGCTCTATCACCCTTATTCAAAAACTTAAAAAAGAAAAATAAAGCAGCTGCAGGCTTTATGCCTGCAATCAATAGTCATTCAGTGTCAAGGGCAATAAAAGAAATAATGAGAATCGCAGGCATACCTGAGGATGTCCCTCCTTACACCCTTAGACACTCTTTCGTTTCGTACCTTTTGAAACATACGAGGGATTTAACTTATGTGATGAAGATGGCAGGACATACAAACATTAAAACTACGCAGGGATATTTGAGTGTGATTGAAGACAAAGAAAGTCCGATGAACAAACTGAATTTTACACCATGAAAACCCCTACCAAAAAAACTACCAACCCACCCCAAAATCTACCAAAAACACTACCAATTTTAATACCAGAATATCTTATATCATCCTACATTATCCTACTTGTTAAACTTCCCCAAGACCCTTATCAAGTCTATGCTTCCAGCCAAAACCATTGATATATTTATTGGCGTCCCCAGGGGGATTTGAACCCCCGTTACCGCCGTGAAAGGGCGATGTCCTTGGC
>Ga0209317_1002181_pt1 | contig 14708 bp, 10 predicted proteins | sample RifGroB2_FD_183994 | JGI IMG/M metagenome (GOLD analysis project Ga0209317, IMG submission 183994) | Soil microbial communities from Rifle, Colorado, USA - Groundwater B2 (SPAdes) (version 2) | ecosystem: Environmental > Terrestrial > Soil > Unclassified | place: Rifle, Colorado | collected... | reverse complement strand
GGGGGATGAGTCGTTTTGAGAAATACTGACCTTATTTCAGCAGTTCCTTCCCTATGTCGAACCCTTTGGCGACTACCGCGCCGAGGCCATAGTAGGTGCGGTTGGCAGGGCTGTAGACCAGCGGCAGTACCTTTGCTGCATCCAGGACGCCGTTAGCGTCCAGCACATCTTCTTCCGCCTTAACATCGATGATTTGACCGATGAACTGGGTGTGCACGCCAAGCTCGACGGTCTGCAGCAGACGGCATTCCAGTACCAGGGGGAATTCCGCCACATAAGGGGCATCCACCAGATCGCTTCTGACCGGGGTGAGGCCGGCCGCGGCAAACTTGTCGACGTTGCGTCCCGAGGCGATTCCGGCGTAGTCGGCCTCGCGGGCGAAGGCCTCCGATGCCACGTTAATGGTGAAAGCCTTGCGCTCCATGATGGCTTCGTAAGTGTGTCTGGATGGCCGCAAAGATACAGTCACAGCCGGTGGGTTCGAGCAGCAGATGCCTCCCCAGGCTATGGTCGCGATGTTTGCTTGTCCGTCTTTGTCGTAGGTTCCCACCAGCCAGACCGGCGTCGGCATGGCGAAAGTTTCTGCCCCCAAGCTCTTCTTCATAATGACTCCTGTGCAGGTTGATGCTATTTCTGATTAGTGCCGATCTACAGCTCGCATCAGTGCCGTGAAAAGTCCCCCTTTGAAAAAGGGGGATTTAGGGGGATTTGCCTTAAGGCGCCGTCGGCACTCCGTAGCGATCTGGGTAAAATCCCCCCCGACCCCCCTTTTACAAAGGGGGGAGGTGTCATGCTGCAGATCAGCACTAAATCAGGATGCTATTTCAGGATGTCGGACAGCAACCTGCCGCCGATGCCGATGTCGTCCCGTTCCATTTCATTGATGTGGATGATGAATTTGTCAGCCGGTATCTGAGTTATTGAGCTTGCCGTTGCAGTCAAAGCCTCAACCAGTGCCGCCTTCGTTTCCCTGTTTTCCAGCTTGCCAATGTCAATCGTGATTACGGGCATACAATTCCTCCTGATGTAGGTTGATGGTTGATGGGGGTCTATATTAGTAGGATTCGTAGGTCGGGTTAGCGGCCTAATCGCGTAACCCGACGGAGCAATGTCGGGTTACGCGATGAAACTGCTAACCCGACCTACACCTCACATCCCTCGAAACCGCCGAGCGTGCTACTCTAACAAATAATGCCGGCTAATTCAACCCGCCAGCTTTCTAGCTGAGAAGTTGGCACGGATCGGTATCCATCTGTGCTATACTCGCCCGAGTTTTTGAGTCATTGATGCAATTTAGCCAGGGCAGGGGAGTGTTGTGGAGATAAGGGACGTCGACATAAAGGTGGAATTTTACCGGGCCTCCGGGCCGGGCGGGCAGCACAGGAATACCACTGACTCCGCGGTCCGGATCCGCCACCTTCCTACCGGGGTTGTGGCACAAGCCAGCGAAAGCCGGTCACAATTGCAAAACCGTGAGAAGGCGATGGAGCGGCTCGTGGAGACGCTGCGCAAACGGGAGCAAAAGGCAAAGAAGCGGGTGGCTACCAAGGTGCCGCGCCGGGCCAAGGAGAAACGGCTGACCAACAAGAAGGTGGTTTCAGAGAGAAAGAAGCTGCGCTCAACCCTGGATTGAGTTAACGGAATTTCGCAGGAAAATATGAAGCTTCGCAAGAGAACGTGAAGCTTTCTAGAAAAACGTGGAGCTTTCTGGAAAAACATGAAGCTTTCTGGAAAAACATGAAGCTTTCTAGAAAAACATGAAGCTTTCTAGAAAAACATGAAGCTTTCTAGAAAAACATGAAGCTTTCGGGAAAAACGTGAACCCGTCACACCGTTGCCCCGCCTGTTCCAGCGTAGAGTTCCATCATGACCGCGCTGAATGCGACCGCCGCAGGAGAAAGCTCTCTTCCCTTTCTGCTGACCAGATAAAACTCCCGCCTGATACAGACATCTGACACCGGTATCTGAATCAGCGTCCCCTGTGCCAGTTCCCATTGCACCGAAATGGACGACACGAACGAAACGCCGATCCCGGTAATCACGGCGCGCTTTACTGCTTCGTTACTTCCCAGATGCGCAGCAACTCGCAGTAAGTCTGGCTCGATACCCGTTTCCCGCAAAGCCTCGGCCGACGCCTTGCCGGTGCCCGATCCCATCTCCCGCAGTACGAACGATTGTCCCAACAACTCCTGCTTTGAGATCCCGACTACTCCGGACCAGCGGTGACCAGCAGGCGCTATCAGCACCAGTTCGTCCCTGGTAAACGGGGTGAATTCTAAACTCTCTTCGGCAAAGCGCCCGCCTACCACACCGAATTCAACCTCTTCTGCCATCACCTTTTCCAGCACCTCGCGGCTATCTCCCTGCAACAGGAAAATAGTCAGCCCGGGAAACCTGCTGATCAGTAGCGGCAGCGCAGCCGGGATCATGTATTCTCCAGGAATGCTGCTGCCTGCGATATTAAGGTCGGCTTCTTCAACACCCTTGAAGCGCGCGATGGCAATCGGTATCTCACGTGCGTAGTCGACCAGGCGGCGCGCCCGGTCCAGCAGAAGTTTGCCAGCCTCGGTGGGCAGTGCCCCTTTACCGGTCCTATCCAACAGTTTCAGGCCGAATTCGCTCTCCAGCGCCGAGATATGCTGGCTCACCGTGGATTGGGTGATGAAGGTCGCCTCAGCCCCTTTCGAGAAGCTGCCGCTTTCGGCAACCTTGATGAAAACCTCCAATTGTTTCAGGTTCACTGTGAGCTCCATTGAATATAGCGATAGGGTGTATAGATTTCATCGAAATTATCAATTTGACTGTTAGCTGTCAATTCGTTATTAGTCTGGTTCGAAATCTTCAGGATCTTCAGGCTCTGCCACTCTTTTTTATCCACCGTCTACCCCAATTATATGAAAATTGCAGAAAAAGGAGCCGAAAATGAAAAGGTTGTTGCTGTCGGTAGTAGCGCTGTCGCTGGCGCTCGCGCCCGCCGCCTGGGCCAAAAGCCGCAGCGGTATTGTCACCGTCGAGGTGGATCTCTCCAGGCAGGAGTCGGGGAAGGAGACCAAACTCTGGATCCCCTATGCAGTTTCGGATCAGAACCAGTCGGTAACGGACGTGAAGCTCGCGGGGGATTATACCTCTTCAGCCGTCTATACCGACAAGGCTAACGGCAACGCTCTGCTCTTTGCCCGTTGGGACAAGGAAGCTGTGAGTCGCAAGCTGAGCTACTCCTTTGCCGTTGAGAGGGAGGAGATTCAGTTGCGCGACCTGTCCGGCAAGGAGCCGGCCTGGAATCCTGCGGATTATGCCGAGTTTCTGAAGCCGACCTCCATCGGGCCGACCGATGGCGAGGTGAAAAAGCTGGCCGAGTCCATCACCAAAGGGAAGCGCAGCGTGCTGGACAAGGCGAAGGCGATCTACGACTGGACCTGCGAAAACATGTACCGTGATCCGGCGACCCGCGGCTGCGGCAAGGGCGACGTCTGCGAACTTCTGAAGAAGCCCGGCGGCAAGTGCACAGACATCTCGTCGGTCTACGTCGCGCTAGCCCGTGCTGCCGGAGTCCCGGCGCGCGAAGTGTTCGGGCTGAGACTCGGCAAAAAGGCAGAGGAAGACGTCACCGGCTGGCAGCACTGCTGGGTCGAGTTCTTCCTCCCCGGCAAAGGCTGGATCCCGGTCGATCCTGCCGACGTGAGAAAGGCGATGCTCGTAGAGAAACTGGAGTTGAAAGACGCGAAGACAATTGAATACCGGAATTACTTCTGGGGTGGCATTGATGCCTATCGCTTCAAGCTTGCCAGTGGTCGTGACCTGGTCCTGAACCCGCCCCAGGCAGGCGCACCGCTGAACACCTTTGGCTATCCTTATGCGGAAGTAGATGGCAAGGTGATTGACTGGTACGAGCCGAAGACCTTCAGTTACAAGATCCTTTTCAAGGAGAAGTAGATAAAGGTGGTAAGCTGACCTGCCACCTGTAGATCACATAGCATAAAGGGGCGCGCCATATACATCTGGCGCGCCCTTTTTGCTTCGAGTGTCGTGGTTCAAACAATTTTTTTTATCTAAACCCAAGCTCTCCCTCGCCCCCCGGGAGAGGGTCGGGGTGAGGGAGTTGCCATGAGCGCAGGTATTTTGTTTAAGAGAAAGTACCATCTAATCGGCCTTTACCATCTCCCCTCACCCCAGCGGGGGGAGGTTGGGAGGGGGGAAGACTGCAGCTTCTGGCGAAGAACTGGCATTGTTCCCCCTCCCTAACCCTCCCCCTCCGGGGGAGGGGACTAGTGGCAGACAAGGTCTTATGCTGGCTGCAGATCAACACTTATCTGGACTCCTTTTGGCTTGTCTACTCTGGGCTGTTGCTGTATCTTGTGCCCTGTTTATCCTTTTTGTTTTCTTGGAGGAATCAGGTGAATATACGGTCAGTTATCGCTGCTTTCGCCGTTACGGCAACCATTTTGTCGTCATCAATGTCCAGTGCTGAGGAAGTTTCGCCTGCGCCTGTCGCCGCTAAAGAGGGCCCGCCAGCCAGTGCGTCTGCCAGTGCTTCTGATAAAGAGGGCGCTACGGTTAAATCAACTGACGAGGCGACAATCGCCCTTGCCAGGGAGAACGCCCTGCTGCAGGAAAAGCTCAAGGCTCTTGAGGAATGCAGTATCACCTCCGGGGAGCTTGCCGCTAAAAACTGCAAGAGATTGAAGCTTGTCGCTGCCGATATCCGGGCTCAGAGGCAGGGCATGGCGGATTTTGAAGGGTATGTGAAATGGATGTCGGGCAACGTCGCCGGCTATTCCAAATATCTTTCAGCGGGCTCTGTGGCAGCAGGTTTTGCCAAGGTGCTGCCGATACCTTATGCCGGGCAGGCTTCAGTTTTCACCAAGTTTGTCTCCAAAGCAGCCATCTCACTTGGCGAAACGTCGGTGTCGATCAAAAAGTACCTTGCCACGTCGCAGCAGTTTCTCACCCGTGCCGATGCTCTCAATCCTGATCAGGGGGTGAATCCGCAGGAGGTGTCAGAACTGGTTCGCTTTGCAGATCAGGAACTTCTGAAGGGGATGATCGAGTTGCAGGAGCGGTTGGTGACAACCTCGGAGCTTACCACCTCCTCCCTCTCTTTCCTCGAAAGCCTGAACCACTATGTCGGCTCTACAGATGAGTACTGGCTGAAGACGAAGTCGCTACTTAGGAGTGGGGATGACAAGAACGAGAAGAGCTTCCTGTCTGAGAGTACCACCTCTCTGAAGGACAAAGCCCAGGCCTTCCACGGCAAGTTTAAGCTGTTTGATGAGACCGTGAAAAAGGATGCACCGGTGATCAAATCGTTGGTTGCTTATGATGATCTGATTCGTGAGATTGGTCCGAAGGTTGCCAAGGTGAAGTAGCAAAAAGCGTTACAATAAGGGACACAAGGGACACAAGGGACACAAGGGACACAAGGGACACAAGGGAAAGCGATGATCCACAACTTTGTTTTTCCTCTGTGATACTCTGAGTCCCTCTGTGGTAACGCTCTTCACCTTTCATCTTTCACGCCTTATCACTTCCTTCCCCCTGCCATCTTCTCGCTCTCCGGCATGCGCCGCAGCAGATACATGAAGAATGGTCCCGCAACGCCGCCAAGCCCTGCCGTCGCAAAAGCTATCCCCCAGTCCACAGAAAACTCTCCCAGAGGTCTCCAGTTGTGTGCCAGGTCGAGTGCCCAGCCGAATAGCGTGGGCGAGATCATGCCCAGTGAATAGCCAATGAGCGACTGCATTCCCATGGCCGCACCGAGGTAGGCCGGGGTGACGAGTTCGGTGAGGGCGGTGGAGAACACCGGAGATTCCGCCGATACCAGAAAACCGTAGATGAGGCCAAAGCCTATGGCGTAAGCGGGATGGCAGTTGATGAGCCAGCCAAAGCCAAAGGAGCAGCAGGCGCTTGCTGCCATGACGACTGAGATGGTCCTGGTCCTTCCCAGACGGTCGGAAAGCGAACCGGTGAGTGCTGTGGAAATAGCACCGATCCCGATCACCATGGCGGCTGCGGTCGCAGCCCAGCCTGAGGCAGAGCCGCGTGCCATGCCGTGCGATATCAGCGAGGCGGTGAAGAAGGGAGCGATCCAGCCGCGCATGCCGTACATCTCCCACATGTGCGAGGCGTAGCCCAGGATCATCAGCAGCGCGGATTTATTTCCCAGTGTTTCGGAGGCGACGCTCTTTGCCACCTTGGGGTGGAAGGTAGGTTTATACCCGCGGAACACCAAAAGCGAGATAGCGGCACCGGTGTAGACGAACCCCGAACAGGCAAGAAAGGCGATGCGCCAGCCGAAGGCGGAGGACAGCCAGCCGGTCAAGGCAAGCGATAGGGATGCACCCAGCATCAGGGAGCCCACGTAGATCCCGATTGCCCTGCCGCGCTCGTTGGGCGCGAAGCGTTCGGCGACCAGCTTTATCCCCGGCATGTAGGTGCCGCCCATTCCGATTCCGGTCAGCGCCCTGAGGATCAGGGCGCTTGTGTAGTCGTGGGCGTAAAGGGCGAACAGCAGGTTGGCAGTCGCCGACCAGAGCGCCGAGGCGACAAAGATATTGCGCGTGTTGAGCCGGTCCGTAAGCGCGCTAAGGATCACGCCGGATGCGATGTAGCCCAGTTGATAGACCGAGAGGATGGAGCCTGCCATGGTGTTGTTCATGCCCCATTCCTCCTTCAATGCCGGAAGCACTGCGGAATAGTTGATGAACACCATCATGATGAAGAGCTGCACCAGGCAGAGGGTTAAGAGCCAGCGGGTTTTTGCGGACATGCGGAGGGCTTTCTTATGGGGCCGATGGGTTTGAATCTAGCTCCTCCCCCCGGAGGGGGGAGGTTGGGCGGCTTTAGCGAAGAGTGGCCGGGTTTTCCCCCTCCCTAACCCTCCCCCTCCGGGGGAGGGGACTCGATTCGAGGTGTTGAATGGATGTGGCTACGTGAGTTCCTTAGAACTTGTACCCCAAGCTCACCGAAACGAGGTGTGCGTCGCTTCTGTACTCGCCGTTCGCCGGGAGTGGCGCGCCAATGGTGTTGTCCTTGGTCCTGTCCTCATACATCTGGTAGGCATAGGCGAGGGCGATGTTGGCCTGCTGGATGTTGAAATCCGTTCCGACGCAGAAGACATGGGTCTTGGCGTCCGGGATGGACGGATCGAAGGTGCTGTCCGGTACGGCGCTGTTGCCGAAGACGTAACCGGCCGAGACCGCTGCGCTGTCGGTTAACCGGTATTTGCCGCCGACGTTGAGGCCGAAGGAGTCGTGCCAGTCTCTCGGAGTCGGAGCGAGCGGGGTGCCGTTGTCGAGCGTCAATTGCAGCTCTTGGAAGGAGGACCATCCCTCCCACCGAACGCCTGCTTCAACTATCAGCGGGGATGATACCTGGTAGGCGATGCCTGCCGTTACCTGCGGCGGCAACTTGATGCTGGTCCTGCCACTGCTGTCAAGCGGTGTTACTGCCAGCGATGTGCTGGAATCGCCTTTAATATCGATCTGGACCTGACTCCGGTAAGAAGCTCCGAAATGGATGTCCTTGGTTATGTCATAGGCGACCCCTACGTTAAAACCGACCCCGGTTCCATCTCCTTCGAACTTCTGCCCGATATCGAAAAGAGGGCCGGGAATGCCGAGGGCGGTAGACGGAAGTTTCCGCTCCAGTGACGCGTCCGCGTAAACCACATCCAGACCGACTGCTACGGCGAGTGACGGGATAATCCGGTACGACAGCGCCGGATTGATGTTGAAGGTCTTCAGTTTGGATTCGGTGGCCTGGTATCTTCCTTCCCAGTCATCGTCCCACTCGGTGCCGAGACCAAACGGGTTGAAAACGCCGATACCGGCACTCAGGCTGTCGTTGAACTTGTGGGTCGCGTAGAAGGTGCTCGGGAAAAAGACCGAATCGTTGGAGGCAGTTGCCCCGGTTGTGGCGCTTTCGAACTCGCGCGAGGAAAATATAGCTGTGGTCCCTAATTGAACCTGAGTTCCTTCCAGCTTGTTCATCAGAGCAGGGTTATAGAAGATGGTGCTCGGGTTGTCGGTATGGGCGGTCACCGCGTTGCCTTGTCCAAGCGCAGACGCTCCGTGGGTGAAAACCGCAAATCCTGCTGCGTGAACGTTCGCTAGTGCGCCGCTGCCCAAGGTGAGTACTGGTGCGAGCAGTGCCGCAAGCAGGCCCTTTTTGTAATTCATGATGCCCTCCTTTGAAATGGCTATTAAACCGTTAATACCAATGCAAATGCGCTGCAGAATTTGGTTCAGCTGGAGATCTTGCGAAGGGTGCGAGATTATTGATGTGCATGAGTTATCACATCCTGGAGCTACTGTAAAGCGTCTGCGGTAAAACCCGCTCGCAGCTGCTGAAATTCCTGCAGAACGCGGTCACATCTACGATCTATCGGTTGCGCCGCCGTTGCCTTAAACTGTTTTTTGTGGTAATTTGGCTGGTCACCCAGGCTTCTCAGCTAAACTACCGATAATGGAGAGGAAATTGATGCAGGCTCAGAAATACTTAATGGAAAACGAGGATGAGTCACTGCGGTTGGATATGAAGACCTTTGACGATGTGACTGCGCGGCAGGCACTCTGGGCAGGCATTGCTCCGGGCATGCGGGTGGTCGATATTGCCTGCGGCCCCGGGAAAACTACCAGCGCATTGTGTGACCTGGTGCAGCCGGGCGGTTCGGCCGTCGGCGTCGACCTCTCCGAGCAGCGAGTGGCCTATGCCCAGGAGCATTATGGTAATGCTACTACCAGCTTCGTCCGTTGCGACCTGACTAAGCCGCTCACCGAGATCGGCCTGTTTGACTTCGCCTGGGTCCGGTTCTTTTTGGAATATCACCGAGCCAACTGCTTCGACCTGGTCAAGAACATCGCCGACACGCTGAAGCCCGGCGGCAGGCTCTGCCTGATCGACCTCGACTACAACTGCCTCAATCATTACGGCCACTCCCCGCGTATGGAAAGGGCGGTAGCTGCAATCATGAAGAATGTCGAAGAGAAAGAGAATTTCGACCCTTATGTGGGGAGGAAACTCTATTCGTTCCTATATGACCTGGGGTTCACCGATATAGAGGTTAAAGTCGAGGCGCACCATCAGATTTACGGGGAGTTAACTGAGACCGACGACTACAATTGGACTAAGAAAGTTGAGATTGCCGCCAAGAATTGCGGCTACGGCTTTGACGAGTACGAGGGAGGCTTTGAAGAGTTTCAGGCCGAGTTCAGGACTTTCTTTGCAGATCCGCGCCGGTTCACTTACACACCGATGATCTCCTGCAGTGGGCGCAAATCTTAGTATTGCCGAAGTAGCAGTGAGAAAGTAGCAGTGAGAAGTAGCAACTATCATTGAATCTAGCAGTACAGTTTCTTATTCAGCTGCCGCGTCAGCGGCAGCTGAATAAGAGCAACCATCAGAGTTTCCCAGACTCCTCAAACCCCGCCGCATAACTAATCCATTCCATCTAGTCCTGCCTTTGCCTATAGTCCCCCCCCTTTGCCAAAGGGGGACTTTCAGGCAAAGGCCACAGCTTTTCAGCCCCCTTTTGCCTTTAACTCTGCCTTCTGCTCAGCCTTTTTACCTTTAGTCCTGCCTTTGCCTGTAGTCCCCCCCTTTGAAAAAGGGGGGTTAGGGGGGATTTAGCCCGCTGGTCAGTGCTAAGCCGAGGGCGCAAAAGGCAAATCCCCCTAAATCCCCCTTTGCCAAAGGGGGACTTTCAGGCAAAGGCCACAGCTTTCCAGCCCCCTTTTGCCTTTACCTCTGCCTTCTGCTCAGCCTTTTTACCCTCTAGCCCTGCCTTTGCCTATAGTCCCCCCCTTTGAAAAAGGGGGGTTAGGGGGGATTTGGCCCAACTTGCCAGAGATTGCCAGCTTGCCAGATATTGCGAGGTTGCCAGAGCGGCAAATCCCCTTTTGCCAAAGGGACTTCAACCACGCTTTGCCAAAGGGGACTTCAACGCCAAACTGACACAGGTGACTTTCAACCCTGTACGGCGGCGCAGGGCACTTCAACCTCTTGCTGCTGTCGAGGTTGCCGAAGCTGCTCATCGGTAGCTTTCCTCTTGCTCCTGGAGAGCAGAGTTGCCAGGAACTTCAAAAAGTGGGGGGCGTTTTGCTGCACGTTCAGGGTCCAAAGGGAATACTTCTTCTCGTAGGCGATATTGACACTGTCGGCGTAGCTTACCGGATAAACCAGCACCGGCAGGTCGTTTTGCTGGTACTTTGCGGTCAAAATCGACAGCATCAGGAAGACGATCTCTTTGGGTAACTGCTCCGGCTCAACCACCAGCAGATGGATGCAGTTGGTGAGATCTGACAGATTCAATCCAACATCGGAGAGATTGATGGTGACTATCGCCTTGATGTTTCCGTGCTTCTTGAGCGTGTAGCAGTGCCTCTTCAGGGTGAAGCCCAGTTGCAGGTATTCCTGTGAAAGGTCCTGACAATTAACCGTGTCGGCTTCCAAATTCAGCGCATGCAGCAGCAGACCGCCCGACTCGTGCTCGTAAAAACTCTCCAGTTCAAGAAGATCCTCTGCTGTCGCTCGCTCCAATCCCCACGGCCCGGAGAAATTCCAATCGTCTGCAGGATTCCTCTTGTAGTGCAGGTAGGCGAAAGTATCCAGCGAGCAGCCTTTCTTGTCTTTGATGACCTTTGCCGCACCGCCGAAGACCCGGTGTGGGAATTTGTTCTCCGGCCGGTAGTAGCAGATTACGTAGTTCATCTGGGCGGAATGGAGGTTGTAAGAGTCGTTGATGGACTGGGCCAACTGGTTCAGTACCACCAGTCCGCCGTTAGCCGACTCGGACTTGTTGGCCGCGTGATGGTGCACCAGCCAGGTCTTCTTGTAAAAGCGCAGCATCGCCATGTGGCCCAGGATGGTTCCTTTTTCATGGTAGATGAAGTGCCGTGCCACGCTCGGATTCTGCGTGTAGAGCTTGTCGTACATCTCCTTGAGAGTGCTCTTGTTGGCCTGTACGAAGGCGTATTTCTCCGGATATATGAATCCCGTTTCGAAGAAGAATTGCCACAACTCCTCGGTGTTGACCTTATTGTTCATGTAGGAGTGCTTGTTCTTTGCCAAATAGAGAAGCGAAAGGAGGTTCACGTGGTCTCTGATATCCATGTCAAGGAAACTCAGCCCGCATTTTACCGCGCAGCTCCCGTCGTCGTGCGTCTCTACCGTCCGGTAGATGACCTGCGCCATACATCTCGTGGTGAAGCCGTTGGCAATCTTCAGCTCCAGCTCCGGAATGATCATGCCTGGCAAAAGGACAGAAAGCTCCACCTCCTCCTGGACCGAGAAACCCGAACCTGAAACGTCGAAGACTTTCAGGTCGACGCTCTTGCCGGTCAGAGGGTGCCTGAAGATCGCGTTGGGAAGCGGGAGCAACTCGTGCCTGACGCTGCGGATCTCCTTTGCCTTGAAGCGCTGCATGTGGCTTTGCATCGGCTCAAGCACATAGCTTCTGGTCTTTTGCCCCAGGTTTTGCGAGATGATGCGGCACGGACCGGAGTACAGCGTCTCGGAGCCGCTGCTGAAAACGACCTGTACCGGGACTTCGGGATTAACCCAGTGGAAGGTTTGGGTGGGGGAGCTTTCGGTTTCTATCTTGAAGGCCAGCGCGCTGAAATCGATCAGGGTGCCCTGGAAGCGCGCGCTGTTTTGCAGCAGCTCGACCCGGATCCCCGCGCAGTTGTGTCTTCTGGTTTTACGGTAATTGACTTCGGTGCACTTCTCCGGGAGCAGGAAAATGGCGCCTTTCTCGCCCAGAGTTATCAGCTCCGGAACTGCTATCACCAGTTTTCGCCCGTCGTCTATCAAAATGCTTTCGAAGGTGCATGCTTTGAGGCTCGGCTTGAAGTCGCTGGCTTCGATCCAGTGGCACTCAAGCTTGTTGTTGAGGCAGGGAAGGGGGGTGGCTTCGAGGCTGACTGTGCGGGAGTATTTGGTATGGGTAAAGTTGACCAGGATGGAGCTTTCCTGGAAATTTAAGAAGTTCAACCTGTTGATCAGCTTGTTGAGGCCTATTTCCTTTTCAGTACCCTGCGTGAACTCAATCTCTGTCCCCGGTGTGACAAACTGCAAAATCTTCCGCGCGCTTTCCAAGCTGAACTCCTTCAGAACCTATCGCATATATCAAAACAAGCGGACGAAGAGGGGAGATTTCTGGCTAGGATAGCTCCTTTTTTCGTCACGTGCCGACAGTCGGGCGGACAGATTAATAGCATGATTCGGAGAAAGTTTCACTAGTAAAAAGCTTTATATTTTATGAGTTTATGCAAATTAGGTTGCAGTGTTACTTTATCGGTCGTTCAAGGGTTTTTGCCGTGGCGGGGAGGCGATTGTATCCTGTTGCGCAAGGTTTCAGCCCTTTTCATCCCTCTTCCCGCTAAACGTAGGGGCAAACCTTGTGTTCGCCCTGCTTCGGCAAAATCCCGTACGCAAACGGCGAACCAGAAAATCCGGGCGAACACAAGGTTCGCCCCTACGAGTAAGTTAGTTTGGCACAGAGGGGATTTTACTGCGCAGCAGCAACGGCTTCATCTCTTCAGGGCGTAGGCTGGGGTGAACGGTTGTACCGTGAACCCCAACATTGCAATGTTGGGTTACGCGATGAGGCCGCTAACCCAACCTACAAGTCCAAGGTGCTGGCCAGCGATTGGAGATATCCGCAGGGCCTGACCGCCATTCCAACGGCTGAAGCTGAATGATCGGATCGGAGCTTAATAGTCCCCTCTCCCCTTGTGGGAGAGGGTTAGGGAGAGGGGGAGCACGGCCAGTTCTTCGCAGAAGCACAGCTGCAACGACTCAAAGTTGGAGCTTGGCTAGCGATTGTGTTCCGAACCAAGCTGGAGCTTGGTCTGCGATTGCGTTCCCAAGCTGGAGCTTGGGAACGAGAAATAGCGGCGCATTAAGCAGGCTGAGCAGCTGATATTAGTGGACGAGTGGGGCGGAATAGGGTCAAAACATGGGGGCTGCCGATCACACGCTGCAGGTGGCGCAGATTTTCTCCTGCGGGACACCGGAATCGCTCAGTTCTGCTTCTGCAGCACGTTTGCGACAGTTGATCAGGGCTTCCACTATGCCCTTCTCGAAATGGCTGCCGCTTCCCTCCCTTAGCAGACGGAATGCCTCATGAACCGGCATCGGGTCGCGGTAATGTCGCTGGGCAGTTACCGCTTCAAAAAAATCTGCCACGGCGATGATCTTGGCGCCCAGCGGAATCCTGTTTCCTTTGAGCCCCTTCGGATAACCGGTGCCGTCAACCTTCTCGTGATGCGCGCCCGCTATCTCCGGCACCTGCTGATAGATCCCTTCGAAATTGACCTGTTCCAGGATGTCCCGGGTCTTGTGGCAGTGCGTCTTGACGATCTCGTACTCAAGCTCGGAAAGCCTGCCGTTTTTCTTCAGGATGGCATCGGGCACGCCTATCTTGCCGTAATCATGCAGCAGTGCCGCCACTCTGATCATCTCTCGCTCTGCCGCGGGGAGTCCCAACTCGTTGCAGATCTCCACGCAATATTCGGTGACCTTCTCCGAATGACCCGCGGTAAGCGGATCTCTGGCGTCGATGGAGGCGGCCATTACCTTGAGAAATGAGCTGAACTGGGTCGATTTTGCTTCGTGCAGGTTGGCGTTGTGAATGCTGATGCCGATCACCGGTGCGATCCCCATCAGGAGGGTCACGTCGCTTTGGACCAGCGGTCGCTTGGATTTCAGGTTGTCGACCGCGATGATGCCGATCGACTCACCCTCGCAGATGATCGGGCAGCAGATGAAGGTCTGGGACAGTAGCTGCTTGGCGAAGTTCTGGCTCTTGCCTGAGAGGGTCCCCTCGATCTCGCTTACGTCTCCCACCAGAAAGGGGCGCTGTTCCCGGTACGACACCACGAAAACGCCGCGGGCATCGGGCCGGTCCAACTGGAAGGTGGTCTTGCCGAGAAAGTTGACTTGCTCGTCCTGATAGCCGAAACCGGCCTGGAAAACCAGCTTGGTCTTCTCCGGGTTCGCCAGCAGGATCAGCCCGCGGCTGTAATCGAGGCGCTTTTCCAGCACCATGATCACGCTGGAAAGGATGTCCTCCAGGTGGGTCTGCCTGCTGATCACCTGACCGATCTCGTTTGCCACCAGGGCGTTATTGTAATTGATCTCCATCTGCCGGAACAGGCTGTCGGTCAGATCCTTGAGATTGCCCTGGCTTGCCAGCAGGGCCAGTTTCTCTTCGCGCAGCGCGAAAGCGGTAAAAAGGAGCACGATGAGCGCTGAGCTGGGGGCTACAACGGCCATGGCCCACTGGGGGTCGCGCAGCACGCAGGCGGCGGTTATCAGGAGCAGCAGTAGTGCGGTGTAGTTTCGGGTGTACTGCCAGAAGGTGCTGGAGGTTTTTTCCCAGGAAACTATGTAGCGGCAGGTGGTATCGCCGCGAAACATGCACTCCGGGTGCTCGATGCGCGGCAGCTTTGCGTTGAACACGGTAGCCACGGCCTCGAAGAAGCCGAACCTGTTTTGGCACTGATAGGGCTGCTCCTGTGCGCCGGGACGGGGGGTGACCGTAATCTCGACCTTTTTTTTGCCGAGCTTTTTCGAGGTGTAGACCGAGGAGCGTACGAAGTTGTTGGTGACGGTGTCGCCGATGATCTCGTACGCCTTGGCGGGGCCGACCAGCCCCAGAAAGTACTGTCTCATCAACCCCATCGACTCCGGCGATGCGGCGTAGCGGC
>Ga0209317_1002174_pt1 | contig 14733 bp, 16 predicted proteins | sample RifGroB2_FD_183994 | JGI IMG/M metagenome (GOLD analysis project Ga0209317, IMG submission 183994) | Soil microbial communities from Rifle, Colorado, USA - Groundwater B2 (SPAdes) (version 2) | ecosystem: Environmental > Terrestrial > Soil > Unclassified | place: Rifle, Colorado | collected... | reverse complement strand
GGTTGAGCTGGGAAAACTGGCGAATGTACTTTTCAAGACCGGTCATGAGACTATCCTAGGGGGGCCGTTAGAGATACTTCCCGCCGCAGATTAAGACATGCAAAAGAGAAAGTCAAAGAAATCAATGAGGAACCAAGAGGGGCCGCCTGCGAGAACCCCTGAGGGGGCAGGTCCGTAAATTGACAACCTTAGTAGTCGTGACATAGATGGATCGCAACCTCTCTTGCAAAGTGCGGGTCATCAACCAGTTCTCCCGCTCTACTTATAATGTCCTCAATCTGAATCTATGATTTAATGCCCTGACTGCGGGGACGTCAGGACGCTTCTTTTCCTTTGCCCCCCCACTCCCAGCCAACTCAGCTACCCCTCGGCCCCAGCCTGCAAAGCCTCTTCGGATCAACTGAACGAACTAAACATTGTCCATCTGTGCCCAACTCAGAAAGCAGCAACTCAGTTACCTCTCGGAGCAAGGCTGCAGATCCTCTTTGGTTGACTTAACGAACTAAACAGCGTTCCCCTGGAGCCCTCTTAGATTGAAATCATTGACAAAAGTAAAAAAAAGGAATACGTGTTTAAGCGAAGTTGTACCCAAGCTGTTTGATTAATTTGTTAATTAATCGTGGTAAATTTATAGGGGCTGTGAATAACTTTGAAACGGCCCTTATAAGCGTTTATTGGGTTGATCCAATCGCAAGAGGGGATTTTCGAATGGATAAGATCAGAGCCAAGAGAATGGCTATCGAACTTAAAGGACAAGTCTTCAACAAATGGAAAGTTGGTGGTTTGATTGATTGTGGAAAATCTGCCCTGGTTCTACACGCAGAACCGATTGATAGAGCGGAACCGAAGAGCGTCATCAAAATTTTTGACCCCGAAATTGTTGATAATTTTGGATCTGCTATTCAATTAGAACGAATTGAACGGGAAAAGTCTTTGTCTGGGCATGGGCATCCCAATCTAGTGGATATTTATGACGGCGGGACACAACAAGTTGGGAATGCGACTTATTACTTTATCGTTATGGAGTATGTGCCAGGAGATACATTAACCAATCTAATAGGGAAACTTAGCGTTGAAGAGATTATAAAAATCATATCCGACGTTGCTTTGGCAGCCCGTTTTCTAGAGGATAGAAGTATTGTTCACCGAGATATTAAACCTGATAATATCAGGGTAAAGAGTGGAACTAAAAAACAAGCAGTATTACTGGACCTCGGGGTCATCCGGCCTTTTAAAGCTAAGTCTATAACTGATGATGAGTTTAAAAAGAATTTCATAGCAACGTTGCGTTATAGTCCTCCTGAGTTATTAATGCGAGAAGAAGATGGCACTCCTGAAGGATGGAGAGCGGTAACCTTCTATCAATTAGGAGGAGTTCTGCATGATATGATTATGACAACACCCCTATTTGAAGAATTTTCTGATCCATATTCTAGATTAGTCAATGCCGTTCAAACTACCAAACCTATCATTGCTAATGGTTCAGTTCCAAGAGGCATGGTCTGCTTGGCCCAAAATTGTCTTATAAAATCTCCTAAAACCAGGCTAGATGTTTTAACTTGGGAAGACTTTTTCACAATTGGCCAAGAACCTAAAACTCTGGAGGACTTAAAAAGTAAAATAAGAAAACACCAAGTCGTATCGCAAAGTGAGATTGCAAAACCAGTATTGCGAGCTGACAATTTACAGGAAAAATCCATACGGAGGCTGTTGGCAATAGCAGAAAAAATTACCGATTCAATTCGAGACGAATGTGTAAAAGAGAAGAAAATTTTTCCACCTGTTGAATGTCACTTAGAAGCGTTAGATGATGGTGTCACAGCAAAATCACTTTTATCTTTCTCTAAATATGATAGCAAAGCGCTCTATGGCTATTTGTCTATATCCTTATTGTTGAAACATATTGATAAGACAGATGATATCTTTCAAATTTTTTTCAGAAGCAAAATCTCAGGACACAAACTTGAACTTACTGATTTTGATGATACTGGTTTTATGCCAGTGTACAAAGGAAACTTCGATATATCAATAATCAAAGAGAGTCTTTTGATTATTGTGTATGGTCTGTTTTATTCCGCAGTTGAGGAATTTGAAATCAAACGTAACCAGAAACATGATGTGTCACCATATATTTCTGAAATATTTCTACAGGAGATCTTGTAATGTCGGAAACTTGGTGGGTTAACCCTGATCAGCTAGATGAGGATCAAAAGGAAGTTGTGAAACTCTCAGGTACGGGAAGTTACCTTGTCCAAGGGCCTCCTGGTTGCGGGAAAACAAACCTATTACTTCTTCGTGCCAACTATATTTCTCTTACAGAAAAGCCTAATATTTTGATTCTGACATTTACAAGGACGCTTAGGGAATTTATAGCTCTGGGAGGTGAACAATATTCTTTCCCACTAAATAAAATAAAAACTCACATGTCCTGGTCCAAAGAATTTTTGCATATGTTCGGAATCTGTCCTAATGAGGGCGAAGGTTTCCTTGTGCAGAGGACAAACCTGTGCGGCCAAATAAATGAATTAATCGACAACAGAGGACTCGAAGATTTCTATGATGCTATACTGCTTGACGAGGCACAGGATTATCTACCAGAGGAAATTGAGGTTTTTTATCGCCTCAGCAAAACCATTTTTGCTGTGGCCGATTCGCACCAAAAAATTTATAATGGGACCTCTCCGCTAAGTGTACTTGAACGGATAGTGGATGATACGAAGACTTTGAAGTTTCATTACAGAAATGGTCGGAAAATATGTCGTTTGGCAGAGGAAGTTTTCCCGACATCTGCGAAGGAGAAACACAATTTTATGTCTATATCCTCTCAATACGATGAGGAGGCAAAGCCGAGTACAGTTGATAAAATAAAATGTGGTACATTTGAAGAGGAGTGCGACAACATCATTAAATCTTTACGAGTTCAGGTCCGGGCATATCCCGATGAAATGCTGGGAGTCATTTGCCCAACTAACAAAGGTTTGGAACGAATTTGGGGGCAGATTTCTCGCTCCGACCTAGCAGAGTATTCAGTCAAGCAGAGTAGTCAAGTAGGATATGAAGGTTTTACACAGAAGACTCGAATTTGCTGCTCTACTATTCATAGCGCTAAAGGCCTGGAGTTTAGGACATTGCATATGCCGTGTATAGAGGATATAAGTAAATTAGATTTAGAAATTAATATTTGTTTTACAGCTATTACCCGAGCTAAGACGTCATTGACTATGTATCATGTTGCTCCTATTCCAGGATACCTAGAGAGAGCTTTTGCGATCGTTAATGCTGACCCGCTTGAGTCGAAGCCGGAACCCGATTTTGCCCAGATTTTTGGAGGTCATTGATGTTTGCTGTTACAGGTGATAGAAAGCTTTTGATTGATTATATTGGAGCAGGAATCCAGTTCCCTTCGAGTGAGTCAAGGCTTCCGATTTTACCGCCAGTTGAAGATTCTTTGTACATGCTTTGGGAAACAGAGCAAGGATTTTCTAATCATACTCTCCCTTCATACATAGTACTCCCAGAAGGTCAGTCAAAGGATTTCCTCGCATGGGCATCAACGTTCATTGGGACTATTAAACCTTTTACTGCATTCGTTCGTGTTATCGAGTGGCCCGTGGCCCAGGCTATTTTCGAGCATTTTACCCCAACGGATACTTCTAGATTGGAAAAGTCAATAATTGGGCTAACCATTGGCGAAGGTTTGGCAAGGCATAATCTTATCAACCCGTCTGATCTCACAATTGGCCAATGTAGGCTCACTGCATCTTACACTGTGGGCAGGGCTTTTTCTGTTGGGCTGCTAAATGCTGCCCTCGATTCAATTATGAAAAGGTGCTATAAAATTCTCAAAGAGAATGGTGGAACCCAAGATATCGATATAGAAGAAATTTATTTGATATGGGTTCTAGTTAAGAGGCTGGTTCAATCATCAGATTACAAAAAGTCGACTAAGAATTGGAGCCAATTAATTCAGGTGCGGAAGTATGAAGTTAAGGAGTCCATCTTTGATTTTTACATGGATTACATTTTAGAGGCATGCCGTGAAATTGAAAATAATGGAGATATCTCCGAACTGACCTGGAAGCGCCTCAGCAACAACTCTGAACTTTTTTTTGAAATGAAGGAGGAAATGCAAAGTACGAGAGAACGACGAGTTTTATTCTTTGAAAAGGCTATGGCTAATTCGGCAATCCAAAAAATTGAAATTCCCATTGCTATGAGTTTTATTGCCGCTTACCTTACATTCAAAGTCAATCCCGGATCTATGACTCATTGTTCACTTCTGGGAGGTACCATTCAAAAAAGCCTGCCGACTGCTTTAATTTGGTATGGCTTTATTTCAGGGCTTTATAGTAAGTCTGATCTTTTGGGGGCTTTTGATTGTCTTGGAAGACGTATAATTAGAGACATATCGTATCGATCAGAGCTGTTTGACCAACCAACTTGTGACGTTTCAGTTGATGAATTTGATGTCGCTTCAAGCGGAGAAAATAAGCTTACCTATTTTAGGAAATATATTGAAAAGGATTTGAAAATTGAGATATATCCTCACGTTAGTATTCACATACCTATTGCTGATTTAAACACATCTAAACCTGTAGATAGAGTTATTGACCAAAAATTAATACTTGAACTCGGAAATAGTCTTGAGCGTTCTTTTGAGTTATACATGGCTATTAAATCAGCTAGCAAAGCCGTTTCTTTAAAAAATGACTACCCGCACATTCAAAACGACAGATGGGGTAGCACTTTACAAAATAACACACCTAAAACTAAGAATTCTTTTAATAGGAAAAAGGTTAATGAACAGCCGTCCTTCCAAGGACATAAAAAATTGGATGAACAGTCCTCCTTTCAAGGAAAGAAAAAGGTGATAGAAGGTGAGCAGCAATCCTTTTTTTCCAGGAAAATGGAAGAGTTGTCGAAAAAGAAACCGTGAGCATTTGGCGCGGGTTGCAGTTTTATGTGCATTTTACCAGGGGCGAAGGGGACGTAGTTTAATTCGTTAAGTTGATCTGAAGAGCTTTTGCAGGCTGTGTGTCTTTTGAAATTTCCCCCGTATGCTCATGGCATTACAGGCGGGGTTGCCGATACTGGATTACAGCGATTGGGATTGGGAAAAGCGGGAGGCTTATTTTGCAGCGGTGAAGCAAACCCTGGAAAAGAAAAAACGGTTGGGCCAGTACGCGGTGATCTGGCACGACGGCAAGCCCGTCATAACCGGCGATGATGCGCCGGAAAATGCCGACCGTGCTGAGTGATTTCTTAGCCTGAGATTCTAAGGACCCCAATAACTCCAAACCGACATCTGCACCTTGCGGCAGGGCTGAACGCAGGGTTCGGGCTGCAGCGGGACGCCCATGAAATTATGCGTTTCGTGCGACACGAGGCTGTCTGTCCGGGCCTGGGTCAAGTCTTGTTTCTTGAATTTTATGGCTATGGGGGCCAGGCTGAGGTAACTGATTTCTCCGCCTGAGATCTGAGTACCCCAAGAACTCCAAACCGACCTCTGCACCTTGCGGCCAGTTGAAGGCAGGGTTCGGGGACACGGCTTGATTCATTGTTGCAATTGGTACTTTACCGCCCTCCCTTGCCCCACTCTCTGCAAAACACCCATTTCCGATAACTGGTCCAGCTCCCGGAATGCCGTCGCCCTGCTGCAGTGGGTCATGGAGGCGTACTTCTGGGTGGTCATGCCCCCTTCGAACCCTTCCGGGCCTGAGTCCAGCAGGCGGTTCACCACCTTCTTCTGGCGGTCGGACAGCTTGACGTCCTCAAGAGAGTGGTGGGGACGCCTTTGAGTTTGTTGAGTTACTTCAGAAAGTCAACAAACTCAACCACCCCCACTGCTCTCCCGTCACTTTTCCCGGCTACAGAGTAAGTAACTCAAGGATCTCAAAGGCGTCCCCCCTTCACCATTCGTAGCCTGTTCATTAATCAGGCTCTTTCTGTAAGTTGCCGGAGAAATCCCAAACACCCGTCGAAATGTCTTCCCAAATGCGCTTTCGCTCTCATATCCCGCCATTGAAGCAATCGCCGCAATTTTTAGGGATGGTTGAGCCCGCATCATTTCTGTCGCGTAAACCATTCTCCACCGCGTGAAATGCTCTAGTGGTGTCACTCCCACTAGTTTCAGGAATCGAGCCGCGAACGCCGACCGCGACATGGACACTCTGTGTGCCAGTTGCGTAACAGTCCATGATCGACTCGGTTCAGAATGCATCAATCGCAATGCTGCACCGAGCCGTGGATCGGCAAGCGCCTGGAGCCAACTAGGTTTTCTTTCGGTGGATGGTGTATTAATCCGAAGGCGCATGGCCTGGATAAAAAGCACCTCGGCAAGTCGGTCTACGATCACGGTTGATCCGGGGCTGTCTTTAAGAGTTTCAGAGATAATGAGTCGCAAGGCGGATTGAAAATCGGGGGTCGCGCTAAGATCTGTGCCCCGCACATGAATAATCGGAGGCAGGTCATTGCTAAGCCAGTCACCGACAGGAGTTGCGAAATTAAAGCAACCAGCGATTAACGACGTAGGTGTTCCACCGCCATCATGGCGAATCAGTCGCGATTGCCAAAAGGCTTCTGGATTAGAGATTTCACAAATTGAACGTAATGGCGTTTCTGGACTATCCCGTAACGAATAACTGTGCGGTGCGGGTAGGAAAACAAAATCCCCGTCAACTAATGGCACAGGCACATGATGGTCTTCGTTAACGCTCAGAAAGCATGACCCGCGGTTCACTACGAGGAAAATTCCCTTATCTCCAGGGAACGTGAACCCCCAAGGGGCGGTAAACTCCAGTCGGCCGAAAAGCCGGCCACGAAGTCGGAGCAGATCTATGAATTGAGTAAAAGCATCCATCAGCACTAACTCCGTCGTTTTGAACTATAAATCAAGCGTTCACAAGCTTGATGCTCCTGTTTGTGAAGAGTATCATGACAATAGGCAGGACGTCAAATATCAACACACTAACAGGTAGATTTGAACCAGTGAATATCCAACAGTATTCAACCAAAGGAGGTTATCAACATGACAACGCAATCATCAGAAATTCTATTTCAGGCAAAGGAATCGCTTGTTCTCCCACAACCTATTACCGCCTACTTCACAGCCGATAAAGGTGACATCGAGGCCTTTTTCCAGTGTTTCACAGAAAATGCAGTCGTGCAAGACGAGGGAAAAACTTATCGCGGTCTGATGGCGATCAAGGAATGGAAGGCAAATGCCTCGACAGAATATCAATATACAAGCGTACCGTTCGCCAGCGAAGTGAAAGACGAGAAGATCATCGTTACTAGTCGGGTAACCGGAAACTTTCCAGGTAGCCCTGTAGATCTTAGATTTTTTTTCCAACTTATAGGTGACAAAATAGCATCATTGGAAATTGTTTTATGAGCTACGACTTTTAAACGGATACGCTTTTCAATCTTTTGTCTAGATTAGTGTGCACCTAGGACGTTTCTACTTTTTTCAGGAGCTGTCAAACATGGTGAGTCCATCGGCAGAGTCCGGGGGGGTCCAACACAGTACCATTACTCGCAACCTCAAAATTGCGGTCACTATATTTGGCGCTGAACCAGGAGAAATGATCACCATGAAAAATTATCCATATTTGATCCATGAATCAGAATTTCAAGGAAAGAGAGTGTTGGTCACTGGAGGAACCAAGGGCCAGGGCGCTGCAATTGTAAAACGACTGGCACTTTCAGGTGCTCAAGTTCTAACCGCGGCTCGCGAGGATAGTGAGAGCCTACCGAAAGGTGTGCATTTCGTTTGCGCTGATCTATCCACTATGGAAGGGACAAACATCTTATCTCAGCAAACTCTCTCAAAACTCGGAGGTATTGATGTGATTATTCACGTTGTCGGGGGGGCCAGTTCACCCGCAGGCGGATTTCTTGCACAAACTGAAGATGAATGGATGAAGGCACTTAATCTCAACCTTTTAATAGCTGTCCGTTTGGATCGTCTTCTCGTGCCTTCGATGTTGAAGCAAAGGAATGGCGCGATCATTCATATATCAAGTATTCAAAGATCACTTCCACTTTATGAATCGACACTTGCTTATGCGGCAGCAAAGGCAGCATTAACGACATATAGCAAAGGTCTTTCAAAAGAACTTGCCCCACAAGGCATTCGAGTAAATGTCGTATCCCCAGGATGGGTTTCTACAGAAGCCTCTGTTGCTCTAGTGAGACGTCTAGCTGCACATGAAGGAATAACTGAGGCAGAAGCGGCTGAAGGATTGATGAACTCCCTCGGCGGCATTCCTATTGGAAGGCCAGCTAAACCCGAGGAGGTTGCAGAACTCGTCACATTTCTAGTGTCTGATCGGGCAGCTTCGATCACGGGTCACGAATATATTATTGACGGTGGGACCATCCCCACAATCTAAGACAGCTTGGAGGAATGAACGATGCCTGCATATGTTGTATTCACCAGAATCAAAACACTCGATCAAAAAGAGCTAGAAATTTATTGGTCTGAAATCAGTGAAACACTCGAGGATCACCCCATCGAAGTTCTCGTTCCTTACGGAAAGTTTGAGGTGCTAGAGGGTGATCCAATCGAAGGGATTGTGATTGCAAAATTCCCTGACGTTCAGTCGGCTAAGAATTGGTATTTTAGTGATGCTTATCAAAAGGTTGCTAAACATCGACAAATGGGAGCCATTTATCAAGGTCTCATTGTTGAGGGCGTAGCTTAGGGGCGGAGGGGGACGTAGTGAAAGCGCCGGTAAAAGCCGGCAATGAGTTGGCGGTGAAAGTCCGCTGGGTAGCAGCGGGACGCCCATGAAATTATGCGTTTCGTGCGACACGAGCTGTCTGTCCGGGCCTGGGTCAAGTCTTGTTTCTTGAATTTTATGGCTATGGGGGCCAGGCTGAGGTATCTGATTTCTCCGCCTGAGATCTGAGTGCCCCAAGAACTCCAAACCGACCTCTGCACCTTGCGGCCAGTTGAACGCAGGGGGCGGGGACACGGCTTGATTCATTTTTGCAATTGGTACTTTACCGCCCTCCCTTGCCCCACTCTCTGCAAAACACCCATTTCCGATAACTGGTCCAATTCACGGAATGCGGTCGCCCTGCTGCAGTGGGTCATGGAGGCGTACTTCTGCATGGTCATGCCCCCTTCGAACCCTTCCGGGCCGGTGTCGAGCAGGCGGTTCACCACCTTCTTCTGGCGGTCGGACAGCTTGATGTGCTCGTACTGCTGCCAGAAGTGGGCCTTGGACCAGGCGCCGTTCATGACCTGGCCGGAGCGCTCTATGGCCCGGGCGAAGCATTCCAGGAACCACACCAGCCATCCCGTTACCTCGCACGACCCCTTCTGGGTCTTCTCCAGAATCTCGTAGTACCCTTCCCGCTCCGCCATGATCTGGCTGGAGAGGCTGTAGTATCTCGCCTGCTGCCTATCGTCCTGCGCCAGGGCCAGGTCAGTGATGGCCCGGGCGAGCCTACCGTTGCCGTCGTCGAAGGGATGGATGGTGACGAACCAGAGATGGGCTATTCCCGCGCGCACGACCCCCTCCAGCTTTCCCCTGCTCTTCTCAAACCACTCCAGGAAGAGCCCCATCTCCCGGTCCAGCGCTTCTGAAGGCGGGGCCTCGTAGTGGACCTTCTCCCTGCCGATCGGGCCGGAGATGACCCGCATCGGCTCCCCCGATTCCCGCCAGCCCCCGACCTTGATCCTGTGCATCCCGGAATACCCGGAGGGGAATAGGGCCGCCTGCCACCCCCAGAGGCGCTCCCGGGTGAGCGGCCGGTCGCAGTTCTGCGTCGCATCCAGGAGCACCGACACCAGGTCGTCAATCCTCCGGTCGACGGGCATCCCGGCGCAGGGTAGCCCCAGCCTGCGGGCCACGGAGGAGCGCACCGAGCGGACGTCCAGCTGTTCGTCCTCTATGGCGGCCGTCTTCACCGTCTCTTCCACCAGGATCTCCGCCTGGGCCTGCTGGTCCAGGTTCAGGCCCAGGGTCTCGAGCCTGCTCAGGAGTTTTCCCTGCAGGAGGCGGCATTCCCCCAGATGGGACAGGAGGGTTTCGCTGTCCCAGGTGAGCTGCGGCCATTCTTCCTGCTGCCAGATGTACTGTTTCATAATCGCTTCCCTAATCGCATCATTTGTGATGCGTTTCTTGTATCACAACCTCTCTACGATGGCAATGGTCTCTTCGGCCCCCCTGGTTGTCCTCTCAGGTCGAGCACCGGCTTTGATCAGCTCCGGTACTTTTTCCGACCACGAATCTACCCGCGCGTCGTTTCGTCTCAAACATTACAACCGTTTAATGTTGGCACGGTTCCCGCAAAGTAGGAACCGGCAGTCATTCATTCCCGCAACCGATGAGGTGTTTTCGGAAGGAATGGCTTAAGCCACAGGATTACCAGGGGAGGCGCCGATGCTATCCGTGTCGCGGGGAATGAGCGCAGGTCAGGCCGGTGGGTACTTCTCCCGGGAGGATTACTACCTGAAAGGGGAAGAGCTGGAGAGCTGCTCCCGGTGGCACGGCAAGGGAGCCGATTCGCTGGGGATCGCGGGAGCCGTGCGGGAGGAGGAGTTCCGGGCGCTCTGCGCCGGAAGGGATCCCGCGACCGGGGAGCGCATCGTGGCCCCGAGGCTTTCCCGGGACAAGAAGACCGGTGAACTCATCGAGAGGCACCGGGCTGGGAACGACGGCAACTTCTCGGCTCCCAAGACGGTCTCCATCGGCTACGTCGCGGGAGTTGCCGGGATCAAGGAGGCGCACGACGCGGCGCTTGCCTCGGTGCTGGGGCATATGGAGGAGCATTATGCGCTCTACCGGAGCCCCGACGGCATCCGCAACGGCAAACTGGTCGCCGCTTCCTTCGACCATGCCACCTCCAGGAATCTGGATCCGCAGCTCCACTCGCACGTCTTCTTCCTGAACGCGGTCCAGGTGGAGGACGGCAGCTGGAAGGCGAACTGGAACAGGCCCCTTTTCCAGGACCAGAAATCGCTGGGGCTCTTGTACCGGCAGGAGCTGGCCCATGAGCTGGCGGAGCGCGGCTTCGGGATCGTCATCACGGACCGCTCCCAGATGTTCATCGAACTGAAGGGGGTCGATCCCCGGCTGGTCGAGCATTTCAGTTCCAGGCGCGCGGCGATCGAAAGCCAGATCGCTTTATGGAAATCGGAGGGGAAATTCCTCGGGGTGCCTCATGCCAAACTGTATGAGATGGCGGCACTGGAGACCCGGGACCCGAAGCGGGAGGTCGCCCGGGAGGAAGTGGTCAAGACCTTCGAGCGAGGCTTCGAGTCGTGCGGCACTTCCACCGGGAATTGAGAAGGGAGCTGGAGGGGGCGCGTGCTTTGACTATCGAGAGAGCAAAGGATGTCGACGGGAAGTCATCGGCGGCGGACGCGGTGAGAGATGCCGCGGAAAATCTGATGGACCAGCGGTCCCGGACCGGGCCCGACTTCTCGACCAGGCGGTCAGGATCTCGGGCGGCCGGCACGGCATCCGCGATCTCAACCTCGCCATTGACGGCGGCGCCGAGGGGGTGCTGTCTCTCGGGAAGGATCTCAAGGGGCGAAGGTTTTACTCTACCGTGGCGATGCGCAAACTGGAGGCCAGGAACCTGGAGACGGTCAAGGATCTGGCCGGGACGTTCCGCAGTGTCACCAGCGAGCAGGAGGTCACCGGATATCTTGACAGTTTGACAGCCTCCGACGGCGTCCAGCTGACGCGGGGCAAAAATCCCATGTCTTGAACGAGCTCACCGGGGAGCACGGGGTTGCAGTGACGCATGGGGATCCGGGAACCGGGAAAACCTTCGCCTCCTGGATCGTCGAGCGCTTCAACGCCGAGGTGCTGCAGCCCGATGGAAGGGAGCACTTCACCGTGAACGTCGCCTTCACCGGCAAGGCGGCGCAGGAGATGAGTCTGGCGAGCGGGCGCCCCGCTTTCACCGTGGACAGCTTCCTGAATGCCTATGCAAGCGGCAAGGTTTGCCACAAAGACCTCGACCCTGGACAGGATCCCCGATCATGAACGGCAGGTCGGCCGCGAGTTGCCGGGGCAGGAGATCCTGCGGTAGCGGAGCCGATGGTTAAGCTGTCGGAAAAAATCCACCGGCTGGAGCGGTCGATGGGCGGGCCGGGTGAGGTGCGCCGGCTTAACCTTGAGAAGCTGCGCATTCCGGCGTTGCCGGTTCCTGCCAGCGAGCTGATGCAGCAGGCACGAGAGATTGCCACGGTGCAGAGGAAGGTGGGGCGGAAGTTGTCGCCTATCCGTTCAAAGAGTTTCGGCCTGGAGTTGGAGAAGTGAGAGGTGGTGGCGCGAGTGGCGTGGATCGCTTCCGGAGATCGGCGCCGTTTTGTGGCTGGGAGAGAAGTCTTGGCGCTCTCTTCGTGCGGGGAGTTGGGGGGGCTTTTGGACCGGCTGGGCAAGGCGGGCCTCACTTAATTTCGGCTTGATTTCGTTACACACCAGACGCAGCCCTGCGCGCGCATGCCGACCTGAATTCTAGCCAATACAGGGACCTAGCCGGTACCGTAGTCGAGAAAAGTCTGTCTAAGTCAGTAGTCAGACTGCGGTACCGGTGGTACCGCATGAAAGGAGGCTGGACATGCAACAAAAAGCGCACCTGTCGAGCCGTCTTGAGCCGGAGTTGTTGGACAGGCTGCGAACAGTTGCGGCCACTAGAGGAGTATCTGTTTCGGAGACAATTTCGATGGCACTTGACGCCCTGGAGAGGGAGGAATGCCTGACAGAGCAACTCGAAAACCTGGGAGGCGATGTGGCCTATTTGACGGAGAAGGTAGCCTCTATTGACAAGAAAATGGACATAGCTAGCTTCAACGAGAAGGAGAGAATGAAGAGCCTGCTGCAGCTTTTAACAAAAGAAATTGAAGCCCATGACAAGGCCGAAGAGGCACGTTTCTCCCGGATAAAACCCCCAGGGCTTTGAGGAAGGGTCCGCCTGCCCTGGTTTGCCGATCTACGTTTTGGCCGGAAATCAGGCGACATCGCCCCCGGTCCGACGGTGAGTTTCCCCAGCACATAGCCGTAATCTCACCGGCGACTGATCAGAGAAGTTGGCTGCGCGGGCGGGCAGCAAGCAACCGGAACTACACACCTGCCGCTTCATCTTTTTCACCTGAATCTATCAGCCGGATGCGGAGGTCAGTCATGGATATGGACAAAGTGATCAGGCGCAAGCAGTTGCTGGAGTTGATCGGGGTGAGTGCCGTGACGCAGTGGCGCATGGAAAAAGCGGGACTTTTCCCGCAACGCTTCAGGTTGGGAAAGGGGCTAGTGGGCTGGCACCTGACGGAGGTCGAGGAGTGGCTCAAGAGCCGGGAACGGGTGTTGCGTCAGACGTTGGAAAGGAAAACGGTGCGAAGGGCCGCCGACCGGAATGCCCTTCGTGGCGGAGAGGTACTTTCCACGGAGCGGGACCTCTCCAGACCGGCCGATGGCATGGATCGAAGTAACGCGTTGGGAGGCGGCGCAAGGGAAGAGGGATAGGGGCGGCTCTTCTGGCTGGAGGGGGGAGGTCTCCCCCCGCCGCTGCAACCGCCAGGGGCGGTAGCCCCCTACCGTTCTGCACTATCCTCTCTGCGGGGGGACCCCCGCAACGCCCCCGAAAGGCTGGACAGGTTGGACCAAAGCTGCGGCAAAGCGGATGCTTTACCGGTCGCCGGTTCGCAGGGTGCCGGTCCCGCTGCCGCTGCACCTTGAGCCTGCCAGCCGGCTTTCTTCCAGCGGGGGGCGCCCACGCACCCCTCTTGAAAGACGGGATCTCCCACCCAGCCAGGTGGACCAATGCCGTCGGCTGGACGGAGCCGGCCGCTTTTGCGGTCCCGTCCCCGTCCCCGGGAACCTCGGGGACTGGCCTTCATTTCTGCCCCCACCCCGATCCCGTCTACAACCGACGTGAAACCGACATGGAATACCTGACAGCATTTCATATAGAGCCCAAAGCATAATTCCAGATAGATTCCCTGACGGAAAATCCCGGAAAAACTCGGCCGCGCTAAGCGATGGTGGCGTTGCTGCGAGAGCGGGTTTTCAGTGAGGCGTGTCGTTGAAAATCGGCTCGGGCCGAAGGAGTTGGGGGGAGCGCTTCAGGCATTGGCAACGCTGCAGGGCGCAGGGGAAACGGTACTGGAGAGTGGTGAACTGAACCGGCCGCCGCAGGAAATTAAGCCACGGATTCCATGCGGGACAATGCGGGGGAGCTGCCATTTTACTTCGGCTGCCGCATCGAAAAGACGAGGTGTCGGGGAGGTGGTTAGAAAGGTAACGCCGCAGGCTGTGAGCTCTTCCGCCTCTATTGTTCCAACAGTTTCCTTGCCAGGCTGTGCAACTCCGAATTCGCCAGGGCCACCACCTTTTTCTTCACCGAACGGGAGTAATATTCCTGCTCCGTTTTGGTCAGTGGGAGACCCTCGAGTTTGCGCTTGAAGAGATCTACCTGCTTTGGCGAGAATATCTGCGACAGAGCGTAGCTGAGGGAGAATCCCTCGTACTTTTCCTTGCGACGTCGCCCCTTGTCCATGTTCTGCTCGACGTAAAGCTCGAACGATTTTTTCAAGCGCTCGGGGGCGAATTCCCTGTCGTCCCAGGCGATGACCTGGTTCCGGGCCAGGGAGTTCCGCCAGGTTTTGACCTGCGATTTTTCCTCATCGGACAGCTGCGTTTTGAGCTTCCTGGACCAGTCGAAGGAGAGGTGATATAGCGAGTAGAGGGATAAACAGAGCAGATATAAACG
>Ga0209317_1002170_pt1 | contig 14748 bp, 12 predicted proteins | sample RifGroB2_FD_183994 | JGI IMG/M metagenome (GOLD analysis project Ga0209317, IMG submission 183994) | Soil microbial communities from Rifle, Colorado, USA - Groundwater B2 (SPAdes) (version 2) | ecosystem: Environmental > Terrestrial > Soil > Unclassified | place: Rifle, Colorado | collected... | reverse complement strand
CTGCTCCACGGAGGAGGGGCCGCCGGGCCGGGCTGGATGCCGGAAGAAGGGCCCGATGGGCTTCTAGTTCAGAGTCCTCGCGGTGGGGGGCAAAAGGCCCCACACCGCTATGACTTCAAAGTCCGCAAGCCTGAAACTCTGGAGATGGTGGAACTTTTCCCGCTGGCCATTTATGCCAGGGCGATGGTGTGGCTCGGAGTGCTGGATGGCGAGCGGTTCGGGATCGACTACAAGCCCGAAGTGCTGATCAACTGTCGGACGAACTTGATAGCCACAGGCGCAGAGCCGGAGATCATGGCAGAGGCCCTGCGGCGCATACCTTTCATCGTGTGCATGTCGGTCTTTCACGATGAGGGAACCGAATTTGCCGACTTGTTGCTCCCGGACCAACACGGCTTAGAGCGTCTTGTGCCCGAGGTGCCGGATCCGTACCGTATCCCTAACCCGCCGAAACTGCCCCTCAAACCAGTGGCCTACCAATGTCAGTTACCCGTGGTAGAACCTCAAGGACAGGCACGCTACTGGATTGAGGTCCTCTTCGATGTAGCCGACCGCATCGGCATACTGCCCGAGCTCTACTCGGTGCTCAACGCTCGTCTCTACAAAAACCCCGAGTATCGTCTCGACCCGAGCCGCAAGTACACCTTCGCTGAGCTATTTGACCGTTCAGCCAAGACTGTGTGTGGCGACCAATACGGGTATGAGTACTTCAAGCAGGAAGGAGTAGTGGTCGGAGAGAAGTTTGCCGTCCCGTATGCTTACCCGCGGATCTTCCACAGGGCAAGAATGCCGCTGTACCTGGAGCACTTCATCGAGGCTGGCGAGCAAGTCAGCGCCTACATGCACGAGCGAGGCATCGAGTGGGATATATCTGATTACGTGCCTTTGGTACACTGGAAACCTTGTCCATCCTACGCGGAAAGCCCCCCGGAGTACGATCTCTTTGTGGTCAACCAGAAGCTATCCTACATGACTCACTCGTTTACTGCCGAAAATCCTTGGCTTACAGAGATAGCCGACCACAGCGGCAATGTTTTCCCAGTGACGTTCAACGAGGCGACGGCCCGACGAAAGGGAATCAAGGATGGGGACCCGGTGCAATTGGAAACCCCCGAGGGGTTGACAGCTCGAGGTATAGCGAGGCTGACCCAGGGGATCCATCCAGAGTGTGTCAATGTGCCGGGTGTACTCGGGCGGTGGGTCGCCTCACTCGAGCGCGGTCGCAAGGGGGTAAACTTCAACAGCCTTCTCGGATTCCGCTACGAGCGGCTGGATACTGTTTCCTGCGCACTGGATGCCTGTGTTAAGGTCAAGGTCCGAAAGCACACTTCAACTACTCCGAGCGCTGAGAGAACTATAGCAGCAGCGCCTTACAGCGCATCTGCCATTCGAAGAGACATGTCTGGGAGCGAGCTCTGATGAGGGGTGTCAACGTAACGTCCCGGCAGGCGAAGGTTCACCGACGGGCCAGTCCTATTGCTCACACCTGGACGGAGCGCTTTGTCAGTGGTGCGGCGCTACCGGCTGTGGCGGCCTGGCTGATGGCCACCCTGATTAACCTGCTGCTGCTGTTCATCTTTTACATGACCTTCGTCGAGGGGATCCCCACCGAGCCGGTATTCACGCTCGCTAATTACCAGGAAGTCTTCAACTTCCGGTTCTTTGAGATTGTGATCAACACAGTGCTGGTGGGGATCGGGACGACGCTAGTGAGCACCTTTTTCGGGGTGTCGATGGCATGGCTCATCAATCGCACCGACGTGCCCTTTAAGGGACTGATGATGTCGCTGGTGGCCGTCTCGGTGATCATCCCGGGCTTCATGATCGCCATGGGATGGATCCTGCTTCTGAGCCCCCGCATCGGGCTCGTCAATCTCGCGCTGATTCACGCCTTTGATCTGCCTGCCGCCCCGTTTAACATTGTTGGGCTGAGCGGAGTGGCGTGGGTGCAGGGGCTGATGCTGACCCCTACCATCTTCTTCCTTGTCTCTGGTCCGATGCGGTCGCTGGATCCCGCGCTAGAGGAAGCGGCCGAGGTGTCTGGCGCTACCCGCTGGCACACGCTGTGGCAGATCAGCATGCCGCTGCTGTGGCCGGCCACTCTGGCGGGCATGATCTATACGTTCATGACGGCCATCTCGATCTTCGAGGTGGCCGGCATCCTCGTCGGGCTCGGAACGGACGTCCCGCTGCTCGCCACCCAACTCTTCGTCAAGACTGCGGGCAGCTCCATCGGTTCTGCGCTGCCTCAATATGGTTTGAGCGGGGTTTACGGCCTGGTGATCGCGGCGCCGAGCCTCATCGCCATGTACTTCTATTTCCAGGTGATCCGCCAGAGCCATCGCTATGTCGTCGTCACCGGCAAGGGGTATCGACCGAACCTGACACCATTGGGTCGCCTCCGGTACCTGGGACTGCTGTTCTGTCTCGGCTACGTGGGCCTGGCGGTGGGGCTGCCTTTCGTGGTGCTGCTGTGGACCTCGCTGCTGCCCACACTCAAGCTGCCGACGGCTGAGGCCTTCGCATCCCTGACTCTGGCCAACTTCGCCGCTGTGCCGTATGCGGTGGATAAGACCGTGCTGCGCAACACAGTGCTCCTCGTGCTCACCGCACCGGTAGTGGTCCTGTTTTTCGCGCTGATGATGTCTTGGGTAGTAGTCCGCACCGGCCTGCGCGGCCGGCAGGTTCTCGACACAGTTGCCATGCTGCCACATGCGATTCCCGGAATCGGGTTTGCCTTTGCCATCCTCATCCTCGGCATGTTCATGGCTAGGTATCTACCGGCACTGCCCTTCTACGGGACGGTAGGGATGCTGGTGCTGGCCAATGTGATAAATCGCCTGGCCTATGCTACGCGGGTGACCAACGCTGCCCTTATCCAGGTGAGCCAGGAGTTAGAGGATGCGGCGGCCACGTGTGGCTCTGGCCGATTGGGGACAATCTGGCGTGTACTGTTGCCACTGATCGGCCCATCGCTGCTCTTTGCCGGGCTATGGACCGCCCTGCTGGTCTTCCGAGAGCTCAGCATGGCCCTTATGCTGACGGGGCCTGACAACGTGGTGCTCGCGGCAAGGGCGTGGTCGCTGTGGTTTCGAGGGGCGCTGGGAGAGGGCGCGGCGCTCAGCGTGGTGATGGTGGTGGTCATGGCCATGCTCTTCCTGGTCGCGCAGCGCCTCTTCAGAAGCAAGCTCTACACAGATGTATAGTAACGCCGCGCCATAATCTACCAAGCTACTTTGGCTGTCAAGCATCTTTCAAGCTATTGACAGCCCATTTTTGACGTCATAAAAGGAGAAGCCAGACCGGAATATGAAAGCTTTTCTGGGTGAGTCGAGCTTTACAGCTGGCAATATTCTTCAAAGTGTAATAGTGCTCTAGTAGTTCTGTATTGAACGAGAACAGGCAGATTATTCAAAGGAGGTGCTTGATCATGTGGAGTCGCCTAAACTGGATCGTCGCGTTGTTTGCGGTCTTACTGTTGATTCACGGCGTTGCAGTCGCCCCGGGTGTGGTCGGGAGGGCAGAGGCTCAGGTCAAAGGGCAACAATCGCTCGAGCAACTCATCGAAGGTGCCAAGAAAGAAGGGGCACTGAGGATCGCAGGAGTGTCCAGTACAGGCAGAGCAGGCGCCGTGGCTATCGGAGAGGCCTTCAACAAACGGTTCGGGCTGAACATTAGGGTCGATTACAATATCGAGGCCTTCGCCCCCACTGACTTTGCACGAGCCATCTCAGAAGTCAAACAGGGTTTGCCAACCACCTTCGATGTAATCAACGGTCCAATCGACTATACCCTCAAGCTCTGTGAAGTTGGGTGCGCGAGTGTGGACAATTGGCAAAAGTTGTTGCCGAAAGGGGTCGATCCGGCCAATGCGAGCCCTTCGCCCATGGATGGCAAAGCCTTCCTTACCGCTACCCGCGAGCCCGCTATCGTTTACAACACCAAACTGATCACCGAGGCGGAGCTGCCCAAGACCACCCGAGACCTGGTCGATCCAAAGTACAAGGGCAAGTTCTACACCGCGCCCTGGACGGACTTCGTATCCCACGGGCTAGTCGTGTATCCGAAGGATGAGTGGCTCAAGATACTACAAGGTTGGGGCGATAACAAAGCGACCACTATTGTTTCGGGGCAGGGAGTATCACGGATGATGCTCGGGGAGTTCGCCTTCGAACCTTTCTCTAACTCATACTACTATTTCCGAGAGAAGGCGAACAACAATCCAGCCGGCCTCGCCTTTTTCCGCGACGTGGTGCCGATTTCCTTGATAATTCACATTATGCCGAAGACCGCGAGGAACCCCAACGCCGCTACGCTGTTCATGCTCTGGGCGACGGGGCCCGAGTTTAATGCTATTTTCGAGAAGCACTCGGCCACGGGCAACCTCTACCTGGAGAGCTCCGAGGTGGGCAAAGGATCGATGGCGGCGATCAAGAAAGCCGGCGCTCGGACCGTCCGGTGGACCGAGAGCGCTCAATCCTGGGAGATACTGAAGTGGCTGGCCTCGGAGGAAGGGAATGCGTACAACCGTCAGATGGCCAAGGCGCTCAAAGTACAGTAGCACAGCGGCCAGCCTGGGAGCCCAGCGCAGGGGCGCTCGCTCCCGGCATGTGGGCATAGCGCTTCGTCAGTAGCGCGCCGCAATGTCACTTATTATTTAATACCCTTGAGCGAGACAACCCGGCGATTGTGTTGGTACCACATGAAGAAGCCGGCCACGAGCGCCTCGCCCGGGGTCTGGCCGAAGCCAAGGGCCTGCAGCGCCTGGAGGCGAGCATTTTCTTCCTGGCTGAGTGGCACCTCGATGCTCCGATAACGCAGCGGAAAATTGAGGAACTCGGGCTTGTAGGAGGGATCGGGCCGAAGCTTGCGGTCGGCCTTGATGGTCTGGACCCGCAAGTCGTTCAGAGTGCGCTGAAAGCGGCCGTGCTGGCGCTCGAACTGTTCGGCAAGGGCCAGGGTTTCGGGCGAGGCTTCGAAGATCTGCAGCTGAATCGGCCGCAGCCCATAGTTGCTGCTGGCACTCACGTCGCCTGATCCGCAGGTGATCGGGACGGCGAGGGTATCGAACAGCGCCAGGAGATCGACGATGTCGCCCTTCTTGCCGGTGTTGTGCACCCCGTAAAGCTGGCCCGCTGAGTCCCACTCGGTATTGTACCAGATATTGAAGGAGTCGTGGACGTCGTCCGGGGAGAGGCCGTACTCGCGGATGGCTTCGGCAAAGGTGTCCTGGCAATTGGTGTGCAGGCCCAAACCCATGGACTGGAAGATGGCGGCCTTGCAGCGGCCGCCGCGGGCCAGGTCGGTGACGCAACTGGGGGGCATCTCCAGAATTGCGTACATGGGGCGGTTGCGGGAGTGCTGGCTCCACAGGAAGTCGCCCTTGATGGGGCGAAAGCCATGGTGGCCGCGGGTATTGCTGGCCTCCATGAACTCCTTGTAGTCGTACAGGCTGTAGGCATTGAAGTCGACGCATTGCTGGCCGTCGACCTGGACCATCCGCAGCACCTCGCCCCGATAGACGGGCAGGGCCTTACCGGTGACCGGCTCCAGAATCAGCTCCACCCGCTTGGTTCCATACTCAGTCATGCCACACCTCCCTAGAACCGCGTCTGCCGCAAAAACTCGCGGAAGACATTGCGCAGGATTTCAGCGTCCGTACTGCCGAAGGTCCCCTCTTCTCGCAGGCGCTGAAGCGCTACCTCTTGCTGCTGGTTAAGCCGGACCTCCACTACGACATCAGTTGAGGATTCTTCCCTTTTGCTCACTGGTCACCCTCCTGTGGAGAGATGTGTTTCGACCCGGCTCTATCCTTCCTTACCTACCCATCACCTTATTAGCGACAGCAAGAGCCTTGACCCGCCCGGCAGTCACCTTCTCGTAGTACTCCATGAAGTATTGTGTTTGGCCACGCCGCCGCAGAAGATCCGGCACCAACTCCTGAGACACATCTACCCGGCCACTTGGATTCTCAGTTATCCTAGTAACCTCTGTCTGCCCCTCCCGGGAAAGCAGCCAATTAATGTAGACCTTTGCTGCGTTGAGATTTGGTGCGCCTGTCAGTAATGCCACGTTGCCAAAGCCGGATGTCATAAGGGTTCCTTCCTTCAATTTATCTGACGGAAACACCTGTAAGGGAAGAACCTTTGTCAGCGGAGCCGCCGTCAACCAACTTGCTCCGATTCCAATCAAGTAGGTACCCCTCCCTACCCATTCGGCCAGCTGGCGATCATCACGGGTACTAACGGCTCCAAAATCCGGAGATAACAAAGCCTGAATATAGCGTTCTCCAAGCATAGGCTCGTGAAAAAAATGGTTAAGCTTGGGGACCATTGATCCCGGAATAAGCGGATCATACATGCCAATCTTGCCTTTGAACCTGGGGTTAACAAGGTCCCACCAAGATTTAATCTCTTCCACTTTTACCTTTTCAGTGTTGTACATAAAGGGCTCAACCGGAAAGGCCCAGAAAGCCAAGTAGTATTTTTCCTCCTTGTCAATAAAATCGAGCTTGCCACGCCACCAGTTATCAGGTTTCTTAATCTCCGGCAGAATCAAGGCTTGCTCTAGAGGCTGGAAGAAACCCGTATCTTTTAAAGACTGAAGTCCCGGTTGAGGTCCACTGATATATACGTCTGCTATACTCCTACCTGCCTTGCGTGATTCTACCAGTTTAGGAACGTGAGCAGGACCCCATCCACCGGAATACTCGACAGTGATTTTGGGGAAAGCCTTCTGAAACGCCTCAGAAAAAGCCTTTCGAGAAATTTCTCCGGGGGGTCCCATCACGACTACTTTGCCCTCTTGGCTCGCCACTGCCAAGGTTTTGTCCCACTCCCTCTGCCATGCTGCCGCGCCAGCGAGAAGGAGTGGAGTTGATATCAGTTGCGCAAGCCACGCGAGCCAGAATACCACTACTGTAGCGAGAGTGACTGACCTAAAGTTTCTTCCCATGGTCATGCCTCCTTTCCAATTTACCGTCGATCCACAAGTGACAGAGGTGAGAGATCCTGTCGATTATTTCTAAATACCTCCAAATGCTTCTACGGTTGACTCCGGTTTACCAGTTCGGGCAGGGTTAGCGGCGCTTTCTGGGTAGAAATCCCGAGCAAGGTTTGGAATGCCGCCATTGGCGTGTTGCGCCGGTTGAAGCGAAATACAAACTCGTCCAAATAGCTCTGGAGATACTTCGGCTCAACGCCGTGATGCGTTCCGTTGAGCCAGGTCTTGAGGTTGCTAAAGACTCGGTGGATGTGAGGAGCAACCCGATGCGCTCGTTCCGGAGTGCGGACGACCCGAACGCGATGTTTGTAGCCGACCAAGGCCGCATCAGAATACCCGCGCCAGCCATCGGTTCGAAGCGTTGAGCCAGCGTCGATATTTTGCGTCAGGAAGTTGCGAATGCTGACCTCCCCGGCATCGTCCAGGGTCGAAAGCCGTAACCTGCCGGCACGCTCGCAGCGCTTGCCCTTCTTGTCCTCATAGGAGAGAACCTCCACAGCACCAATCACCAAGGTCTTGTGCTTGGCTGCAGTAACGCCTCGACCTCGCTTGCGTTTTGCTGGCCCCCCGATGATCGTCTCATCCGCCTCGATCAGGCCAGACAGATGGCTTCGATTCTCATTGACCATTCCTTTGCGTAATCGATGCAGCATGTGCCAGGCCGTCGTGTCGCTCGAAATCCCAAGCTGCCGTTGTAGCTGCACGGCGCTGATCCCAGGCGTATGAGTCGCTACGAGGTAGGCTGCCCAGAACCACTCCTGGACAGGAACATGGGAGCGGTGCATGAGAGTCCCAGCCATTGGCGAAGTCTGCCGACTACATTGTCGGCACTCAAACACGTAGCGCTTGGAGTTTAGCCATGCGGACTTACCCGAGCACTTCGGACAAACGAAACCGTCAGGCCATCGGCTCTGGGTCAGGTATTCGAGGCAGGCCTGCGGTGTGGAGAAGCGTCGGCGAAAGTCCCGCATGTCCTTTGGATACTCCGGCCGGCCCATGCCCGCATAGTCTCAACAAGACCAACCGGAGTCAACCGTATAGGCATATACCTCCAATTGGCGCCTCCCTGCACGATTGAGTCTTGTCTGTTCCCATAATCGATACCGCCGGACCTATAACATTTTTGATCGGGCGGTTCAACCCCATGTTAGCTGTGGCCCGATTTGTGTGGAATTTCGTTTCTTCGGTATCCATGCCTGAAAACTTTCTTCGATGCGCCATAACCTCCCTCAATCCGCCACTCGCATCTCCGTCGGCAATACGTTAAGTTCCTCAACATCATCCTGCCGCACAATAACCGTCCCACCGATATTCGTGCGGTGCTTCCCCTTACAGGCGTTGGGCTCCAGCTCAAAGACCATCCCCGCCTGGATCACGAGATCACCACCCACGACAGGCCTGCCGCGAAGGTCCCTGTATCGCTCGTGCCCCGGCATCTGCTCAATCCCCACCTGGGTGGCACTGGTCCAGGCAATTGGATTCAAGCTGTGGATGAGCGGTGTTAAATGCCAGCATTCCGCCGCGCGAATCGGCTCTTCCATGGCATCACATACCTGTTGGAAAGTCTGTCCCGGACGGATGGCTTTGAGCCCGGCTTCGTAGGAGTTCCGGGCGACTCGGGCGCACTCGGCATTGATAGAGTTCACAGGCTTCAATGAGACCGCCATCTGCTGCTGCGCCTCTAAGCCGCCATAGCAAGGAAAGATCTCAGCCTGGACTAAGTCTCCGACCTGCAAGATTTGCGGTGGCTGTGCCTGATACTGCCACATAGGGGGACCCCAGCTCACGTTATCTACTCCGGTATGCAGAATAAGGAGCGGATAGCGAACCGCGGCACCGCTTTCGCATATGGTCTTCATGATCTCAGCATATAGTGTGCGCTCACTCACACCTGGCTTCATGTTCTTGATCATGACCTCGCAGGCCCGCTCCCCAATCTTCGCAGCGCAGCGAACGAGGTCCAGTTCCTCATCGCTCTTGACGAGAACGAGTTCGCAGAACGGCAGCGACAGGTCTATAAAGGTCCCGCTCTTGAGTTCCTCCAGGATGTAATTCCAGGTTTTATAGGGGATATAGCCACCGCTCTCTCCAGGCGCCCGGCTTTCCAGGCCAACGACACCGATCGTTCCCCGATCAAATCCCTTTTCCTTCAGCGCTGCCGCAATGGCTGGTCCCGTCACCCCAACCCGCATGTCCTCCACCCAAGGGGGAAACCCGCGCGAAGTACTCTCCATCTGGCGGGTGATGCGGGTGCCAGTCCAGCTCAGGCAAACAGGATCACCCTCCAGAGGAAAGACGACGACACCTTCTGCATAGTCGTTGGTAATGTAGCCCTCAAGCTGCTCACGGCCTTTGAGTCCGGCGACGAGGAGACACTCAACCTTTTTTTGTCTTATCATCTCCCGAACTCTCCGCCAGCGGCGGTCACGCTCGCTCAGCGACAGTACTGGATATTCGCTTTCCATGACTCCAACTCCTGACGAACGTTGCCAAATTATTTTTGCGGACGGTGTACAACTGCATCCATCCGCACCTCTACGCCATTGGCTACGCATTCGCGGATGAAGCTCTCCCTAACACTTGGATCTTCATCTTCATACTCGATCTGCTCACCGAAATTTTCCTGGTACTTTCTCCAGTTAGTCACTCCCGGATATTCGAGGCTCCCCCAACGCATGGCGAGATGCCGGGCCGGAGCTTTTCCGGTGGCAAAGTGCTGGTGATACCACATATCGGGGGGAGAGATGACAACACCGGGTCTCCAGTTCACGCGGGAGACCTCGCCGCCTTCAGGCCAGATCAAACTGTACCCCGACCCGCTCAAGATAATGATGTGAGCTCCCGGCCCATGCCGGTGGGCCTTCTTGTAACTGCCGCTCACAAACTCCAGGATGTGGCCCGACATCGTGTTATCCGAGAGGCCGAAAAAGATGATTCGCGCGCGCCCTTCCCCAAACATGTGCTTTTGATCCGCAAGGGAATTGAAGTTAGGCACATCGACCATGAAGTTGGTCTTCCAGTACTTTTCCGTGCGATTCCCGATCCTCGCCCCTTCGGATTCCGGCAGCTTGACTGTGAGTCTCACCCCCTCCCCGCTAAAATAACTCTCTTCTCCCCGGAAGCGATTACTGAAGACATAGGGATTGTTGAAGATGTATTCGGTATCATGAAACAGATTGATCATGTGCGGAGCGCTCGTCACCGCAACGTAACGGGCAGGCGTGTTCCCTGAACCGTTATAGTGCTCGTGCCAGGCGTTTAGAGGAGGGGAAAAAAGACTCCCGGCCTGCCACTCGAAGGTGCGCTTGGGAAGACCATCGTACCAGACGCTCGTGGCTCCGCTGCCGCTCAAGACATAAATAGCCTCCTCAAACATGTGGCGCTGGGGGGCAGTCTTACTACCGGGAGGGATCTCCAGCACATAGGCGTCCAGGGTCTCCTGGTCAGCCAAATTGATGAATGCTCCCTTGGCCGCCTTGCGCGGCCAGGGGTCCACGTCGAGAGTGTTTAGGTCTGCGGCAAACCCTTTGTAGCTGCGTATCCCTTCCTGGCTTTGCCATTTCTCGTAGGGAGTCTGCATGTCAGCAATAGTGTCTACTGATTTTGTCATGGTTTTTCTCTTCTAAGTGCTAAGCTATCTGCTCAACCTGATATGGCGCTCGGCTATTCACGATGGACTTCCACTTTACGATCCTCACCCGATCATACCTCCGAAAAGCTCGCTTATATGATTGCTAATCTTTTCGGCAGCAGCGCTGGTGAGAACCCGGGGCCTACTTAACGGAATTTCCACCTGTTCTAGGAGAACAGTCGGTTTGTCCGACAGAACAACGATTCGGTCGGAAAGATAGATCGCCTCGCTCACCGAATGAGTTACGTAAATGATGGTTTTGCGTTTTAGCTCCCAGAGTTTCGCGATCTCGTTCATAAGCTGTCTCTTTTCGGTAATCTCATTCAGGCTAGCGAGCGGCTCATCCATCAGCATGATATCGGCATCCAGAACCAAAGCCCTGGCCAGGTTCACCCTCTGACGCATACCGCCGCTCAACTGCCGGGGCAGGTGGTCGGCAAAATCCACCAGCCCCACCAGCTTGATGGCCTCTCGGGCTTGCTGCTTCGCATCCCCTTTGGAGACCTCCGGGTAGCGCATCTCCAGGGCAAAGGTGACATTTTGTAAAGCGGTGCGCCAGGGCAGCAGGCGAGGATCCTGCCAGACCACGCTGATCTTGCCCTTGTACTCCTCGTGCCGGGCGAAGCCGTTCACGCCGTTCACCTCGATGGTCCCCTGATCCGGTTGCTCCAGAGTCGCCAGGATCCGCAACAGTGTCGTTTTGCCGCAGCCGGAAGGGCCGAAGATAGTGACGAATTCTCCCTGGGCCACTCGGAAAGAGAGACTGTTGATCACCTGCAAGGAGCCGAAGCGCTTGCTCAACCGGCTCACTTCGATTATTTCTCGGTCTGCCATTTGTAGAGGTATTTTCTCTCGGCGACGTCAAAAAAATAGTACTCAAGAAAGACCACCAGCATGACCAGAAGGAAGGTCCAGGCAAAGACCATGTCCGTCTTGTACTCCTGCTGCGACTGGTAGACCATGAATCCCATGCCGCTGGTCGCCCCCAGCAACTCGCCCACCAGGGCCAGCTTGAAAGCCACCGAGAAGGAGAGTTTGGTGGAAGCAAAGAGCACCGGCACCAGCATTGGAAAAACCACCTTTTTGAGAATACGGGTACCGTTGCTGGTCAGTACGGTGGCCATCTCCACCAGCGTGGAATCGATCACCTTCATTCCTTCCCACAGGTCGATCATGTAAATCGGCAGCACCGTGATCACGATGACGAAGACAACGGTGCCTGAGCCCAAACCGAACCAGACAATCGCCAGAAGAGCGACGGCCACCGGCGGGATGGCCCGCATTCCCGGATAAAACACCTTCAAGAAGTAATAGCGAAAGGGGCTCCAGTACCTGGCTGCAATGACCACTGCGGCGGCGATGAACATAGAGAGCAGCACGCCGGCCACCGTGCGGCCGAAGGTGATCCCCACGTGTTTGATCAGATTCGCGTTGGTGAGGATCTTGCCGACGGCCACCAGGGTTCTCAGGGGGTCCGGAAAAATATCCGGGCCCATCCGTAATCCAAGGCCATACCACAGGAGAACCGTAATGGCATAGGAGATCCCCAGGCCGCGGATTCCCTTCAGCGCCCGAAACCAGCCGCGGGATGCTTCGGATTGAACTGTGGACATTTCCGCTCTCCGACCTAACTTCAATCAGTTATCGGGTCGCCCTTAGCGCGCCGGTTCTCCCAGGTTGGCAAACAAGGTAGCCAGGTCAAGTTCTTTGTCGATCATCTTCAACTCCACGGCGTACTTCAGGAGGAGCTTGATGCTCTCGCGGTCCTTGGGGCTGACCTCAAAGGGGAAGAATGCCGTCCCCAGCCCCTGCTTCAAATTTTCCTTGCTGAGGCCCAACTTCTTGGCGGCAATGTCCAGGATCTGGTCCGTGTTCTGCAAACCGTACTCCCGCGACTTCTGCATGGCGGAGAGGACGCTTTTCACCGCCTTCGGATATTTCTCCACGACGCTCGCCTTGGCCACGATCAGAGTGGTGATCGTTGTGGTACCCGTCCAGGCTTCCCAGACATCCGGGGTGACGAAGGACACCTTCAAAGAGGGCTCCCGCAAGGCCCGGTAGCTGGGTTCGCCGTACAGAACCGCCGCATCGACCTCCCCCAACTGCAGTATCTGGTAGAGGATGGGAGGCGGCTTATCCACCCAGGTGATCTTGCTCAAATCCACTCCGTACCGATCCTTGAGAATCGCTTGCGCGTAGAGGGAGGAGGCCGAGCGCATCAGGGGCAATCCGACCTTCTTCCCTTCCAGCTTTTTCGGCTGGTCGACTCCGGCGGCGGCTCGAACGAAAAGAGCATTAGCGGGAGTGCCGGTACGCTCGGTTTGTTGCAGCCGCTGTTCGACGGCCACGGCTACCAGTGGGACTCCCCGGGACCGGGCGGTGAAATAGGCGAGGAACGACATGACCCCCAAATCGCGCTGGCCCGCCATCATCAGACGCTCGGCAGCATCGATGGGGGCATGAATGATTTGGAGATCCACCCCATCCGGCTTGACAAACCCTTCGTACAAAGCCTGGTAGCTAATGACGGCGTTGGCCGCATAACCGTAGGGGTAGTCCCCGAAAGTCAGGGGTACCTTCTCTTGCCCGCTTGCGCCGCCACACCAGATCGCGAGCCAGACCATCGTGACAACGAACACCCTGCGTCGATTTCCGTGGTTCATGTTTCCCTCCTTCTATTTCTTTCAGTAGCTAACAGTATCATCAGGATCAATCACAGATTGGGTAAAATGTATTTTTCCAGAGCTTTGACTTGTGCCTTGATGTCGTAGGCATGCAGGTAAAACACTACCCGCTCCGCCCCCAGCTTTTCCACTTCCTTCACCCTCTCCAGCAGTCTCTCCGGCGGCCCATAGAGGGCTGCCCTCTGTTTCACATCGAAGGGCCGCCCGCCTTCGATATATTTTCCTACTTTGTCCCAGTAGCGGCTCGCCTCCTCCACCGCCTTCTTCGCATCCGGATTGATGTTGGCTCGAAACATCATCGAGAGATGAATCGTGCTGAAATCCCGGCCCGCCTCCCGGGCAAAGCCCTTGAGCTTGCTGATAACTTCCGCCGGGCCGTACGTTTTCACTTCCCCCTCTAAATGATCCATACCCACGTGACCTGTCTCCAGATGGCCGGCCCAGCCGTTCCCAATGCGTACTACTCGCCGCAGCGCCGCGTCCGAAGAGCCGCCGATCCAGATGGGAGGATGAGGCTTCTGTACCGGCTTGGGCTCTAAGGAAAAATCAGAAAACTTGAAATACTTTCCAGCATGGCTAACCACAGGCTCGGTCCAAAGCCTCTTGATCACCTGCAGGGCCTCATCGGCGCGCCCGGCCCGCTGGTTAAACGGAATCCCTAAAAACTCAAACTCCTTGTGAAACCAACCCAGGCCGACGCCAAAGTCGAAGCGCCCACCCGAAATCGTGTCCAGCGTCGTCACCCGGCGCGCAATGTCGATGGGATGGCGCAGCGGCACCTGAAAGACATCCGTGCCAATGCGAATCCTCTTTGTCTTCGTGAACAGGGCAGCCGTCTGGATCAGGGCATCAAGCTTGTGAAAAGGCCGGGCAATGGAGTCCGGGACAGCCAGAAAATCCAGTCCAATATCGTCCGCCAGCGCCGCCACCTCCAGTTGCTCAGTGAAGGGCGCGCCTACCTTATCCATAACCGTGATCTCAATTCCCACTTTAAGTTTTTTGGCCATCTCCAGCTCCTCGTAAGGCATTCGTTTATTATTGTTGCAAGCGCCGCAGTGATCCTTACTCAAACATTTCCCCTCTACATATGTGGAAGAACCGTTTTTTCCAGGCGATCGACTTGAGTTCTGATGTCCGGAGAGTGGAAATAAAGAACGATTCTTTCGGCCCCGTAGGAAAGTAATTCTTTGATTTTGGCCGCCATCTCCTCCCCCGGCCCGTACACCGCGACATTCTTTTTAATCTCGAAGGGGCGCCCGCCCTCGATGGCATTCATCTGACTCTCCCAGAATGCCCTACCCTCTTCGATGGCTTTCTTAGGATCAGGGTTAATGTTGCAGCGCAGAATAAAGGAGAAACCGATGGAATTAGGATCTCTCCCCTCGGCCTTGGCGTATTGCCGCAGTTTCTGAATCGGCTCGTCGGGCTCCA
>Ga0209317_1002169_pt1 | contig 14752 bp, 13 predicted proteins | sample RifGroB2_FD_183994 | JGI IMG/M metagenome (GOLD analysis project Ga0209317, IMG submission 183994) | Soil microbial communities from Rifle, Colorado, USA - Groundwater B2 (SPAdes) (version 2) | ecosystem: Environmental > Terrestrial > Soil > Unclassified | place: Rifle, Colorado | collected... | reverse complement strand
CCCGAAAGGTCTCCAGGCAGCCAACGTCAGCAGGGCTTAATTTCATAGCGTAGAACTTTATCGAAAGCCCCGGAGAGATCCGGGGCTTTTTTTCGTTGTACGCCGCTCCCCACCCCGACAAACCGCCGCTACGCGCTTCTGCTGGTCCGGCTTCACTTCCCGCCGGCTGCACAGACCGGGCATCCTTGCATCGACAGGGGCTTTTCCAGCCGGCACTCCCTGAGCAGCGCCTCGTCCCTGAAGATTTCCACCGTCGGCCCGTCCGCCCTCACCTCTCCGCCACTCAACACGACGGTCCGCTCGCACAGCTCCAGCACCATGTCGAGATCGTGGCTCGTTATCACCTTGCTGTGATTAAACTCCTTCAAAAGGCCGATCAGTTGCCGGCGCGCGAACGGGTCCAGCCCGTTGGTCGGCTCGTCCATCACCAGGACGTCCGGGGACATGGAAAGCACCGTGGCGATAGCAACCCTCCTCTTCTCCCCCGCTGACAGATGGTAGGGGGCCTTGTGGGAGAGGTGTGCCGCGTCCACACGCCTGAGGGCGTCCGTCACGCAATGCTCAAGATCGCTTCCCGTGATGCCGAGGTTCGACGGGCCGAAGGCGACGTCCTCGTACACCGTCGGCATGAAGAGCTGGTCGTCCGGGTCGTGGAACACCATCCCGACCGTGCGCCTCACCTCGGAGAGGGTCCCCTTCCCCACGGCCAGGTGCCCGATCCTGATGACGCCTGAGCTGGGGAGGAGGTAGCCGTTCAGGTGGGAGAGGAGCGTCGATTTCCCCGCGCCGTTGGCGCCGATGATGGCGACGGACTCGCCGTGCGTGATGCGGAGGGAGACGTCGCGCAGGGCCTCGGTGCCGTCGGGATACACGTGGCGCAGGTGCTCGATCTCTAGGATGTGATGACTCATGGCAGTTGTCCCGTTACCAGCGCGCCCAGAAGCCTGGGGGCGTTGTTCAGTCTGAGCATGACGCAGAGCGCGGACCAGAGCAGGAGGAACGCAAGTTCGGGCGCCCCGAAGCGCGAGCAGTCGCGTCCCGGAAGGACGCCGGAAAACCCCCGGGCGAGCATCGCCATGTGCATCCGCTCGGCGCGCTGCCAGGTCCGCAGCAGAAGGTGCCCCAGAAGGGATGCATAGCTGTTCAGGCCGTCGCCGGTTTTACCGAAAGAGCGGAGCTCCCGCGCCCGTGCAGCACGCACACCTTCTTCCGTAAGCACAAAGAGATAACGGTAGAGAAAGAGGAGCTGCATGGCGAACGCCCTGGGCATCCCGAGGCGCTCCAGGGCGTTGCAGATCGCGGGGAACCCGGTAAGGGCGGTCAGCGTGAGCGCGGCCCCTACGGTAAGCGCCGTGCGCAAGACGATGGAAGCAAACGATATCCAGCCGCCGGTGATGTCGAGCGGCCCCAGGTGCGCCATGACGCTCCGGTCGAAAAAGGGGTTGAACATCCCCACGGCGACGGCAAGCGGGCAGACGAGAGCCACCTTCGCGACGAGGTACCCGGCGGGAAGCTCCCCCAGGGCGATCAGGCATGCAGGAAAGAATAGGAACGGGATCAGGGCGGAGAGTTCGTACCTCCCGAAGGAGACCACGGAAACGATGAAAACGAGCGTTGCCAGCACCTTGGCGCGCGGGTCCAGCCGGTGCAGCACCGTCCCGCCGGCCGCCAGTTGATCCAGCCGCTTCAAATCCAGCAATGCCTGGTTGATCGATGCCATTGATTACGCTCTCAACGATGCCGGCTTGTCGGCCGCTCCCGGCGCTGCAGATCGTAAGCCCTACCCCTCCGGAGCAACGGTCGCCCTGCTCCCCTTTTTCAGCAGCCATCCCGCGGAGAAGACAAGGAATAGCGTCAGCATCGTGCCGACGAGGCCGGAGACGGCGGTCCCGCTCGCGGCAGCACCGCCTGCCGCTGCAGGCGAACGGGGCGGATCGACGGGGGGCTTTGCGGAGTCGAAGCTGTAATCAGGAAACCAGGCGCTTTTCTCCTGCATGGCGGCGAGGAGGGCGTGCACCCCCTGTCGCGCCCCTTCCAGTTCGGCCGCTCCCGCCACCTTGGCGACGGACCACTCCAGCCCGTCCGGTTGTTCGGAAGCGAGAGAGGAAAGGCCCCCTGCCGTGATCACCGAAACGGCGAGGAAGAAAGCACAGATGGAGGCGCGCGAGCGCTCCGCGACAGCAGGGACTCCGATTGCCTGTTGCAGCAACTCAGGGCGGGCCTTGCGTACGAAGGAGACAACGGCCACGGTTACAGCCCCCTCGACGAGGCCGATGGCGAGATGTATCGGCTGCATCAAGAGGAGAAACCTGGAAAAAGGAAAGGAGGATACACCGGAGGCTACGGTCTCCAGCACCACGGCAAAAGCTCCCAGCTGCATGGCGATCACCGACGCGGTCATGGTTACCGTCAGCTGCCGGAACCGGCCGGGGGCGTGGCCGATGAACCTGCGGTAAACAAGCGGAAAGACGACGAAGGCAGGGATAAATCCCAGGTTGAAGATGTTGCAGCCGAGCGCGAGGAGCCCCCCGTCGGCAAAAAACAGGGCCTGCACCATGAGAACGGAGGCGACGGTGAGGAAGGCGGCAGGGGGACCAAGCAGGATGGCCAGCAGCAGCCCGCCTGCCAGATGGCCGCTGGAACCGGTACCGGGTATGGTGAAGTTGACCATCTGGGCGGCGAACAAAAAGGCGCCCAACACCCCCATGAGCGGGGCCTGGCGGTCATCGCTCTCCCGGCGCAGCCGTGCGGAGCACCAGGCGATACCCCCTGCGGAGACGGCCCAAACGGCACCTCCCACCGTCGGCGAGAGCAGAGCATCAGCCATGTGCATGTCGCCACCCCCTTACATGCCGAACCGGCGCACCAGTAACACGAATCCGTAATAAGTAACACGGGAAGATATACAAGATGCCCCCGGTGCTGTCAATGTCAATTTGCCCCAGTAAATGGTCATATGCCCCACAATTTCGTATACGGTTTACTCCCAGACAGTGGCGCCGGAATAGATCCGATTGTCAAAGCCCCCGTAATTCAATGTCACTTCAGAGTTTCACACAACGCATCACTGAGTTACATAACATCGCGGCACAACTCTTGCTCTTTCACGCAGCTCACCGTCTTGAGAACAGTCTTCTCTTTCTCTTAAAATAGTGCTAATCTCTGCCGCGCATCGAGTGTGAGAAAGAGGGAGATCGGTTCAGAATCCCCCCTAAAAGCGCAAGGAGCGCTAGTATGACTGGTTCTGAGAAAAAAACAGTCCGTTTCACAGCAAATTGCACCGTGATGCTTGCCTTTTTTGTCGCCCTCTTTTTTCCCCTTGGCTACTTCGTCGTTGCCTATCAATACACAATAGGAAGCCTTGAGACAGAAACCCGGATCAACGCCCAGATCATCGCAGGGCTAAGCGACCTGAGCCGCGATTCCTGGCACGGGGAAGCACACCGGCTGGACGCGATACTGTCGAACCAGCCCAACCCGTACCAGCCCGAAATGCACCGCATTTTAACCGCCAGTGGCGACGTGCTTGCGGCCGGCGGCCAGGAACTGCCGGAACCTGTAATCACCCGCTCGCAGCAGATGCTCTACGGGGGAAAGGCGATCGGCAGCATAGAGATCAGCCGTTCCCTGCGCCCCATCCTCAAAAAGACCGTCCTGGTGGCCCTGCTCGGCCTCAGCATCGGGCTGATCGTGTTCATCCTGCTCCCCTTCCGTGCCATCAACCGGGCCAACCGCAAGCTGCAGGATTCCTACAACTTCCTCACCAAGGTCATGGAAAGCAGTGCCAACCTCCTGGTGGTCCTCGGTCTTGACGGAAACGTCGGGATGGTGAACGGCCGCTGCACCGAGATGAGCGGCTACCGGCCGGAGGAACTTGTCGGAACCAGGGTCGAGGAGCTGATCTCACCGCAATCGGTCGACATGGTACTTGGACAACTCGACCTGGTCGCAAGCGGCGAGGCCGAGATCGTGAAATTCGAGGCGGACCTGCTCAGGAAAGACGGTTCCACCATCGTCATCGCCTGCGGCGCCACCCCGGTTTACGAGGAAGGGCGCATAGCCGGCACGGTGCTCGCGGTCGAGAACATAACCGAGGCGAGGCTCGCCGTGGAGCAGCTGAGGTCGGCCAAGGAATACACCGAGAACCTGATCCAGGCCGCCTGCGTCATGATCCTCGGCCTGGATCTCAGAGGGCACGTCACCTTGCTGAACAGGACCGCCGAAGAGGTCACGGGGTACGGCACCGAGGAACTCCTCGGGAAAAACTGGTTCGAAACGGTCATGGGCGCCGAGGCGTTCTACAAGATGTGCACCATCCCCGCGATGACCGTCGAGAGCGTCAACCGCTGCGCCTTCGAGAATCAGATCGTGACCAAAGCCGGAGCGGTGCGGACCATCTCATGGCGCAACAGCTCCATCGTGGAAAACGGCGAAACTGTCGGCACCCTCTGCTTCGGCATCGACATCACCGAGCACAGGAAGATCGAGGCACAGCTCAGGCACGCTCAGAAGATGGAATCCATCGGGCAGCTGGCAGGCGGCGTGGCGCACGATTTCAACAACATGCTGAGCGTCATCCTGGGGTATGCGCAACTGTGCGAGATCGAAGCCCCTGAAGGGACCCCGCTCTGCCTGTACCTCAAGGAGATCGTCAAGGCCGGCGAGCGGTCACGGGACATGGTGCGCAAGCTGCTCGCTTTCTCCCGCAAGGAGATCATCTCGCCCAGGGCCGTGAATCTGAACGCCCACTGCATCGAGACGGAAAAGACCCTGGGGAGGCTGATCGGGGAGGAGATCAGGTTCAACTTCCTCCCTTCCACCAGCCTCTGGACGGTCAAGATCGATCCGTCACAGGTGGACCAGATCCTGATGAACCTGGCTGTGAACGCCCGCGACGCCATGCCGGGCGGCGGGAACCTCACCATAAAGACGGAGAACGCCGTCATAGACGACACCTTCTGCGACTACCGGCTCGACGCCAGGCCCGGCGAGTACACCTGCCTGACCGTGGAGGATACCGGATCAGGGATGGACCGGGAGCTGGTCAAACGCATCTTCGAGCCGTTCTTCACCACGAAGGAGGTTGGCAAAGGGACGGGTCTCGGCCTTGCCACGGTTTACGGCATCGTGACACAAAACGGCGGCTTCATAGACGTCGATAGCGAACCGGGGCAAGGGACCTCTTTCCGGATCTACCTCCCAAGGCTCCCGGACGCCCCCGAGACCGAGACAAAAATCGCCCCGCCCGAGCTGAAAGGAACAGGGACCGTACTCGTCGTCGAGGACGACTCCATGCTGCGGCTGATGGCAACCCAGATGCTCGAGAAGATAGGGTACCGGGTGATCCAGGCCGAAACCCCGCATTTAGCTCTTTCCATCTGCGGGGATCCCGCGACCCACATCGACCTTGTCCTGTCGGACGTCGTCATGCCGGAGATGAACGGCACGGAGATGGCGAAGGGTATCGCCGGCCTGCGCCCGGGCACGAAGGTCCTCTTCATGACGGGATATTCCGCCGATTTCATAGCGAAGCGGGGCATCCTGGCAGATGAGGAGGTGCACTACATACAAAAACCCTTCGACATGCAAGGTCTCCATGCAAAGATAATGGAGATCCTGGCGATCTGACTCTTTCTCATTCGACCGGCAAAGTCCACTGCCCAGGATCACCCCACCCGTCAGGATTAATCCCCTCCGCCGAGGCCCTTCATCGGGCCCCCAACTCTCTTTGCCAAGCAATTGCGTTCTGTTAGACTGAGACGGTACTTCAACGCAAGGCAACAGAGGGAGTTTCACCATGAACAAGTCATTTTTAATCCTATTCGTGGCACTGATTGCCCCTTTCCTCCTAACTAGCGGGTCTGCCGCCGAAGCTGAAGATTACCCGCCGGGGTACTACCAGGTTGCGGATCAATGGAGTTACGAGCTGCTGCCCCCCCAAGAGCTGGACGACCTCCTTGCACCCATTGCTCTCTATCCTGATCCGCTCATAGCCCAGATCCTGCCGGCTGCCACCTTTATCGAACAGATCGGCGAGGCGGCCCGCTACGTCAGGCGCTACGGTCCGGCGCGCGTCGACTACCAGCCGTGGGACCTAAGCGTCAGGGCGATAGCACACTATCCGAAAGTGCTGTACATGATGGAAAAGGAGTACGAATGGACAGCGGCACTGGGGCAGGCTTTCATCGAGCAGCCGCAGGACGTGATGGACGCCGTGCAGAGGTTGCGCGATTACGCCTGGGCGCAGGGAAACCTGTACTCTACGAGTGAACAGGAAGTCGTCTATGAAACAGGGGTCATACGGATCGTGCCGGCGCGCCCCCAATACGTGTACATACCGGTGTACGACCCGTACGTGGTCTACGCGGAGCCTTACTCCCCTTCCTACCCGTTCGTCACCTTCAGCGTCGGGTTCACCATCGGTGCCTGGCTCAACCGCGACTGCGACTGGCGGCAGCGCCGCGTATATTACCACGGGTGGCGCGGCAGCAGGTGGGTGGACCGGGCACGCCCGCATGTGCGTGACAGGCGCGGCATCTACATCACCCCTCGCGCCTCGACAATCAACGTCAACACCAGGGTCATAGAGCGCGACACGCGGGTCTACCGTCAGCAGCTACGCAGCGAAGGGGTGCGCCGCCGCCAGGACGGGCGCTTCCCAAGCGCCCCCATCCGAACGCAGCAGCCACGCCCGGGGAGGATAGAGCGCCCCGCTCCAGGCAGGACGCAACAGCAGCGCCCGGCTACCATCGAACAACGCCGCCGCGAGAGGATCGAACAACGCCCGGGCGGAGAGCGGCTGGAACGGAAGAGCCCCCCTCCCCGCCAGCAGGCTCCCGCGGCAACAGGGCGGCAGGCTCCTGCGGCAACAGGGCGGCAGGCCCCTGCGGCAAAAGGCCGGCAGGCCCCAGCGGCAACCGGCCGGCAGGCCCCAGCGGCAACCGGGCGGCAGGCTCCCGCGGCGACAGGGCAGCAGCGGCAACCGGCAAGAGAGGGGCAAGGGGGGGAACGCCGCCGCGAACCGAGGCAGATAAACCGTCCACCGGCAACCGGGACAGCTCCATCCGCAGTGCCGGCTCCGGTTGTCCCCCAGGCGCCGGCCAGGGTGATCCAGACCCCTCCCGCAACCGCACCGACCGTCGTGCCGGCGCCAAGAGTTCCCGCACCCACTGTCGTGCCGGCGCCAAGGGCTCCCGCGATCACAACACCCGCCCCGTCGATTACCACGCCACCCCCTGCAACCAGAACACCCGCACCGTCGGTTACTCCGGCCCCGGGTCCGTCGGGGATCACGGTCCCGAGGGCAGCCGAGCCTGCTGCGCCGTCAAGGCCTGCACGGGAGCAGCAGCCAGGGAGTGGCAGAGGTCGGTCGACGGATGGCCCCTCCGGTCCGCGAGCCGCGCCGAGGGAGGGGAGATGACGATAGCGGGTAGATGACGGAAGTGATCAGGACAGAATAAGAGGAGGGGGCGCATCGACGATGCGCCCCCTCTTGCTTGTTTCGCTGGTCAGTCATGGTAGGTGGGGTTGCCCGTGAGTGGGAACGGCCTTTGTCAGTCGCCCCTTCCCAGCAGATGGAGCGCGGCGGCGGTCAGCGCCTTTACTCCGGCGCGGATGGTGGGCTCGGGCAGCGGCGCGAATAGCGGCGAGTGATGCGAGGGAAGCGGTATGCCGCTCTCCTGGCTCTCCCGGAAGGCATCGGGATCGGATGCGCCGAGCCAGAACATGCAGGTGGGGATCTCCCCCCCAAGCCCCCAGGACCCGAAATCCTCGCTTACCATCTTGGGCCCCGTCCTGACGACGTTTTCATCGCCCAGCGCGAAGCGGAGCGCTGACGCCACCCGCTCGGCCAGTTCAGGGTCGTTGTAGGTCGCCGGGTGGGATGCCTTCACCGTGACTATGGGGGGCCGGTCTTCAGGCACTCCGGCCGCCAGCGCCACGCCGGAGGCCATGCGCCGCACGGAGGCGATGATCCGGTCGCGCACCCTCTCGTCATAGGTCCTGATGCTGAGCTGCAACCGCACCTCTTCGGGGATCACGTTGCTCGCCGCTCCGCCGTGTATCGAACCGACGGTAAGAACTGCAGGCTCGTGCGGGCTCTTCTCACGGCTGACGATGGTCTGCAAACCGATGATCAACTGCGCCGCCATGACGATCGGGTCCCTGCCGCACTCGGGCGCCGAGCCGTGCGCGCCTACGCCCCGCACTATGACCTCGAGCTCGGTGAAGCTCGCCATGAAGTTCCCCGGCGCGTAGCCGGCTGTACCGGCCTCAAGGTGCAAGGTGCTGTGCAGCGCCAGGGCGTAATCGGGTTTCGGGCAGTGCGTATAGGCGCCGTCGTTGAGCATCGCCTGGGCGCCACCGCCCCCCTCCTCCCCCGGCTGGCCGATCAGGACCACGCTTCCCCGCCAGCTCTCCTTCAACCTCGCCAGCATGCGGGCCGTGCCCAAAAGGGAGGCCATGTGGACGTCATGCCCGCAGGCGTGCATGACCGGCACCTCGCTGCCGTCGCGATACACACCGCAGACCTTGCTCGCGTAAGGGAGCCCGGTCTTCTCCTCTACCGGGAGGGCATCCATGTCTCCCCTCACCAAGACGGTCGGCCCCGTCCCGTTTTGCAGCACAGCCACGATGCCGTAGCCGGGCCAGTCGTACCTCTCGTACTTGCCGATGCTGTCGGTGACGGTATAGCCCAGCTCCCTCAAATTCGCGGCGAGCAGCGCCGATGTTGCCGCCTCCTGGCCGGAGAGCTCGGGAGCTGCGTGCAGATGCTTGTAGATCTCGACCAGCGCGGGAAGCTCGGCCTCCACCATGGCGTCGAGAGCGCCGGCAGCGGGGATGTTTGCGTTAAGAGTGCGGGTGGCACTAGGCTCTTTCATAGGGGCTCGCATCTTCACTTTCCTCAAGGGGTGCGGTCGGATCAGTTAGAGAAACCGCGGCCAAGGTTACTATGGAATGGGTGATCTTATCAACACCGATATGCGTAACCAGCACTGTTTATCGGTTTCATCCCGCCCTGCTGCTTCCACCAAAGCAGCATGGTCAATTAGTAGGCACGTGCCGCGTCGCCGGGTTTTCCATTCAGCACGGCAGTGCCACAATATCAGCCCCTTATGACGGCGCACATCTTCTGGCATGTTCCGTGTAACACCGGCTCAGCACAAGGAGGGACTGCCATGACCGTGGTAACGGAAGAAGTAGAATTCATCTCTATATCAGAGGCGGCTGCCAAGCTGTCGACTACAGAGACCAGGATCCTCATGCTGCTGAAACGGAAGGCCCTTGAGGGGATGCTGACGGACGAAGGGTGGCTGGTGGGAGCAGCGTCGCTTGCCTCTTATGACAGCAACGAGACGGAGCCGGAAAACCAGCTTACGTGCCGCGCCAGTTGCACCAGTTCCAAGTGCGACTGCCATTAGCTTTTACGCGGGGGGATGACATCATGGGACTCAAGATACATCCGTCGGATCTCAAGTACCGGTATCCAAAGGCGACCCAAACCAGGTACGAGGAGAAATTCACCGGCAGGGACGACCCGGAACCGTTCAACCGGGACGACATCTACGACATAGTCCCGATGCTTGAAGCCGTCATGGACGAGCTGGGGCGCGACGATGCGCCCACCCTGCATTTCGTGGAAGACCTCATGAACCAGGACCTGCCGCGCTTTCTCATAAGCCGCGGCGAGGTCTTCGATTTTCTCGCCGGTTGTACACGCGAGACCCTGGAGAGGACCAGGAAGATCTGACAACGCAACGTGGCGTAAGCTGCAATTATCCAAAAGGAGAGCAGTCAATGAACGGATTTGCTTCAAGTAGAGAGTCAGCGACCGACAACGCGCCCCCCGGACTCCGGTCCGGTTTCAACATAGAGCAGATCCCGGGGAAACCGAATTCCTACAAGCTGGAGATGTCCGGCTTTCTCTCACCAGGTTGGAGCGGCAGGCTGGCGGCCGCCCTCGCTCAGCACCGGGTCGGGATCGTCAGGGGCGAGGCGGAAAAGGTGACGGCAAGCGCCTGGCGCTCGAGTTTCGAGCTGAAGGCAGCGGCTTTTGCCAAGAATCCGGCAGGGCTCGACTACGTGCAACTGGCAAACACGGAGATCCCGTACGCAAGAGAGGCGGCCCGGATAGAGCTGCTCGATTTCCGCATGGAAACCGGCAGCAGGCACGACGGAAGCCTGTACATAGAGGTGAAAGGGGTGGACCGGCTCGGTTTTCTCGGGGACCTTCTCGACTACTTCAGCATGAGATGCCTCTTCCCGGTGAAGATGACCATAGATACCCTGAACGACACGGCCATCGACCGGTTCTGGTTACGAGGGGTCGGCGGATCTCTTCCATCCGAATCAATCACAGCCTCCATCAAGGAGAACCTGGAACAACTACTGGTCCAAGCGAGGTAAAAAGTACGCTGTTTCCTCTCAGCCACCAGATGGCCCCTGGTCGTTTGACTACCCCCTCCCCGCCCGGGGAGGGTTGCATCCCCCCCTCAGACAACGAGCTTGACCAGGTACTGACTCCTCCCCCATTTGCCTCCCCTACCCCGCTTCTACTTCTATGCAGATCATCCGGATGACAGTTGCCTGCCGCACTGATTGAACGTCCCGGCTTATCCAATCCTGAAGGGCTCAAAATAGAGACAGCGGGTTGCAAATTCATAGAGATTCGCTAAAGTCTTCACTGTTGAACATTAAGGAGCTGTCATGATCATCCACATCGTTCGCCACGCAGAAGCAATAGAGAGGAGCCCGCTGGTCCCGGAAGAGCACCGTTTCCTCACCCGCCGCGGCAGAAGACGTTTCAGGAAGGCCGCCAAGAGCCTGGCGACGCTGGGAATAGAGCCGGACATCATCCTGACGAGCCCCCTGATACGCTCGGTCCAGACGGCCGACATCCTCGCTGAGAGGCTCCGTTACAAGCGCGAGCTCGCCGTGTCGGGACTTCTTGCCCCGGGCTTCGGTCCGGACGCGCTGGATGATCTTCTGAAAACCAATCCCCGGGCCAGGGAGATCGTCATCGTGGGGCACGAGCCGGATCTGGGCCTTTTATCACAGGCGCTGCTCGCGGTGCAAGGGCCCTGCGCCCTCCCCAAGGGGGGGACCGTCTCTTTCAAGAGGGGAGGCAATGGCCACGGCGACGCCATCTTCATCCAGATGGTCACCGGGTCGGGAAGAATCGTCACCTCGCGCAGCAAGGCGCTCGAGCACCTGCAGCGCGACGGAAACTGACCAGGTCGGGATGAAGGTCCTCTACCCAACAACAAGGAGCGTAAAAGATGGTCCAGTCAACTGCAGACCTGAAACAGCTGAAGGGTGTCGGCATGATCCTGGGGAAGCGGCTCTACGATGCAGGCTTCGACAGCTTCGCAAAGATCGTCCAGGCCGGCGAGGAGGGGTTGAAGACGGTACGCGGAGTGAGTCCGCGCACCGTCAACTCCATCCTTGAGCAGTCGAGGAAGCTCGCAAGCATCGAGCACCACGAGGAAAGCGAACCGGCCGGGGTCATGCAGCACCGCGTGTCGGAGGTGCGGGAAAAGGTCGAGACGCTGGCGCAGACGACCCGGGACCGGTTCTCCGAAGAGATGTCAGGCAAATGCGGCAGAAAGCTGAGCGCGGACCTGGTCCGGATGGAGAACGCACTGGGCCAGATGCATGATTTCGGCAAGAAGCGCTCCAAACGCGCAAGCAAAGCACTGGTGAAGGCAGAGAAAAGGGTCATGGGACTGGAGGACGCCACGTTGAAAAAGGTCCGCAAGGGATTCAAAAGAGCAAGAAAAGCTGTGTTGAGTGCCCTCAAGTAGTGTTCACCCTCCGGCGCGCTCTCACACAAAAGCCGGTGTTGCCAGTGAGGGGCCTTCTTGATACAATCCTTGCCATCCCGTCTTTAAGCACGCCCGGAAAGTTCCCCGGCAGAGGCGGGTCCGGTTCAGAGACGAGCTCTGAGTTGCACGAGGAGATCCCTTTTGAAACAGACCCGGCTTGCCGCCATCGACATCGGCACCAACTCCATCCGCAGCATAATCATCGAAACCGCCGGAAACGGCAAGTACAGGATACTTGATGACGAGAAGGTGCTGGTGAGGCTCGGCGAAGGGCTGCACCAGACCGGCGCCATTGCGCCGGCCGCGTGGGAACGCGCCCTGGAGGCGCTCTCGCGCCAGAAAAAGATCATCGACGGCTACAAGGTAAGCTCCATAGAGGCGGTGGCGACCAGCGCGGTCAGAAAGGCAAGTAACGGTGCTGAACTGGTGCGCGCCATCAAGAGCAGAACCGGTATCGAGGTGGAGGTCATAAGCGGCGAGGATGAAGCCGAGCTCGCCGCGCTGAGCGCGCTGCACAATTTCGAACTCGAAGGGGTGCGGCACCTCATCTTCGACATCGGCGGCGGCTCCATGGAGCTCATCACCGCACTTGGGTCCCACACGGAGGAGATGATCTCCCTGGAGCTCGGCGCGGTCTTTCTGACCGAGAGCTTCCTGAAGGGAGACCCAGTACACCCGGCCGAGCACCAGAAGCTTAGAAAGCACGTACGCAAGACGTTGAAAGCGTCCTACACGGGGGATCGCGGCGGGATGCAGTGCCTGGTCGGCTCGGGCGGCACCGTGACCTCGATTGCCGCCATGGTGGCGGCCATCCGGAGGGAGAAGTTCGACTCGGTGCACGGCTACGAGCTGCTCCGCTCCGAGGTGGTGCATCTTCTGGCGATGCTGCTCAGAAAGAGCGACAAGGAGCGCCGCCAGATACCCGGGTTGAACCCCGAGCGCTCCGACATCATCATCGCCGGGGTGACGGTTGTGGACGAGTTGATGGACTTCTTCCAGGTGAACCTCCTGAAGGTGAACGAGCGCGGCATCCGGGAGGGGCTGATACTGCGGGGGTTGCGGCGGCAGAACCTGCTCCCCCATGAGAAGAAGTCGCGTTCCTGGCGCAGCTCGGCGATGGAGTTCGGCCACTCCTGCCACTTCGACCAGGGGCACTCGGAGCATGTCACCGAACTCGCACGGCAGGTATTCGAGGAGCTCGCAGCGAAGTTCGGGATGGGCGAGAAGGAGCTGAAGCTGCTGGAAGCCGCGGCGCTTTTGCACGACGTCGGCTATTTCATCAACTACTCCAGCCACCACAAGCACTCCTACCACCTGATCAGGCACGCCGACCTGTTCGGCTTCACCCCGCGCGAGCGCGAGCTGATCGCCAACATCGCCAGGTATCACAGGAAAACAATGCCCAAGAAGAAGCACGACCAGTTCACGCGGCTAGCCTTGGAGGACCAGCAGACCGTCTGCCGGCTGGGGGGGATCCTGCGGCTTTGCGACGGGCTGGACCGGCGCAGAAACGGCGCGGTGCAGCGGGTCCACTGCGCCCTTTCACAGAACACGCTCCGCATTGCCATGATGGGGGAGGAGGATATGTCGGTGGAACTCTACGGGGCCAAAGCCAAGGGGGATCTCCTGCAGGAGGCCTTCAGCCTGAGGCTGCAGCTGGAGATCGGCGATCCTGCCCATTCGTAGCACCCTTGCATAAACATTATTTGCCCCTGCAGATGCCCCCCTCACCCCGGCCCTCTCCCGCAGGGCGAGGGTGAGTTGTTGAGGTTGCGGATGCGATGCACTTTGGCCCATTGAAAAAGGGAACCCGGCTCGGGTTCCCTTTTTTCTTCATCAATCGGGCGGTGCCGCCGCTACAGATCGGCGAAAGCGTCCTGCTCGTCACTGCTGAACATCCGGTCCAACTGCAGCAGTAACAACAGCTGCTCGCCATGCTTGATCACCCCGCAGATGAAGTCCTGGTCCATCCCTCCGGCAGCGATGCTGGGGGGGGGCTGGATCTCGCCGCTCGATATGCGTATCACCTCGGAAACACCGTCAACTATGAACCCCATCAGCTTCCCGGCTATATCCATGACCATTATCCTGGTGTGCTGGTCGTCCTCCGTGCCGGGCATGCTGAACCTGTTTCTGAGCGAGATGATCGGGATGACCTTGCCGCGCAGGTTGATGATCCCTTCCACGCTTGGCGGGGTGTTGGGGATGTGGGTGATCGCGGTCATCCTGATGATCTCGCGGACCTTGAGCACCTCTACCGCATACTCCTCTTCGCCGAGGTTGAAACTCACCAGCTGGATGAGTTCACTTTTTGATTCGCCCGCCTTTACCGGCACTATAGATTTGGACATCGCTTCCTCCCAGGTGTTGTCATTGTTTGCTTTCACGTTTCAGCTGCCTGATGGGCAGGAGCATGGTCCCGGCTTCTCCATACAACTGCTTCTCTTAAGCGCATATCGGCAGAACTCGGCGCATCTGTAGTACAAAAACAGGGTATCCAAGCGTTTTCGTACGGCTTCCTGGAGGCACCAGGCCGATTTCGCCACCTACTGTTCAACAGTTGCACAACAGCCCCCTGGCTATTCGGCCGACAGCCAGGGGGCGCCGCAGATCTGCTGTTCAACAGTTGCACAGAAACGGGCTCGACCCGGGGACCAAAATCGTTATAAATCGGCATTTTACAGATGGCATATATCTGGCTAGACTCTAGCTGGAGGTAGCTGTCATGAGAGGGAGCAGGCACCTGGCATTCATAGTCGCGCTGGCAGTGTCAGTAGCAGATCCGGCCTTCGCCGCGTCTTCAGCCACCTTGCAACTCTCTGCCACCGTGCTCCCGTTTGTCAGCTTCCAGGCCGTACAGCACGTGGCAACCTACCGGGTGAACGGGGAGGATATCAAGCGGGGTTATGTCGACCTTCCCGCCTCGGTCA
>Ga0209317_1002168_pt1 | contig 14752 bp, 13 predicted proteins | sample RifGroB2_FD_183994 | JGI IMG/M metagenome (GOLD analysis project Ga0209317, IMG submission 183994) | Soil microbial communities from Rifle, Colorado, USA - Groundwater B2 (SPAdes) (version 2) | ecosystem: Environmental > Terrestrial > Soil > Unclassified | place: Rifle, Colorado | collected... | reverse complement strand
TCCCCAGCGCTTTGGCTCGGTAAAGGGCCGCATCAGCGGCGGCGATTACGTCCTCGGCCGTCTGGCCAGGGCGGGCAGCGGCAAGACCGATGGAAATGGTAAGGGGGGGGAGAAACGAACCGTCATGCCGCGGTATTTCCGTCTCCCTGACGGTCTGCAGCAGCCTTTCCGCCACCTGTCTGGCGGTATCCGCCGCGACCCCCGGGAGGGCGATGATGAATTCGTCGCCGCCATAACGGGCAGTCATCACGGTGGGTCTCAGGTTTTCCATCAGCGCCCGGGCTACGGTATGTATGGCCCGGTCGCCGCAGAGGTGTCCAAAGGTGTCGTTGAATGCCTTAAAGGAATCGATGTCTACCATCAGCACCGACAGCGGTCCGCCGCCGCAGGAGCTCCGAGTCACCATCCTGGCAAGTACCTCGTTCAGCCAGTGACGGTTGTGCATTCCGGTAAGCGCATCGACTGTCCCGTAACTGTGGAATGTATGCTCCCTGAGCATCCTTTCGGCGATGCACTCATTCGCGCTGCGCAGCCTTGCGGAGAGCATGGTGAGCAGGTTGCATGCGGCTGCATGGGAAACAGTGACCAGCGACCAGACGAGTTCCTGCTCCATGACCAGGACGCGGCTCCGCCTCTCGGCAACGACGAAGGCAGAGGTGTGATTGCCGTCTATGACGGAGAGCTCCCCGGCTATTTCACCCGGTTCGATGTGTGCGATCGGCTCCGAGTCGAGATTATGCAAATGGACGCGCAGCCTTCCCGACAGCAGGATGTACAGTTGGTGGTTTTCACGACCGGGGTGGAGAAGCGTCTCCTCCGGTTCGATACTCCTGACCTGGCAACAGTCGATTATTCCTTCCAGCGATTCCGGGGAGACACACCGGAACAGGGGGATCCTCTCTAGTGGAAGATCCTCCAACGCGTCGATGGTTTCAAACATATTCGGGCTCCCGGCAACCGTCATATCGCCTATTCTCATCGGCGTGCGCCCCCTTTTCGGCTCCATTCGGATGGTCGTGAATATATGCATAAAAAACGGAAATCGGCAAGTTTTCCTTTGGCAAAGGGTGGATCGGTTGCAGCAAGCCCGGCGCCCGAATTAGCCGGAGGCTGGGGGTGATACAACCAAGGTAGTTGGATGTGAAAAATGGTTGTAAGACGCCAGGGCTTAGCCCTTGTGACTCTGCAAATCTTCCTGCGCTGTTGAACTAAATATACCTAGTTTGCGTGCTTCTGTTTAAAAAAGTTTAACTTCTGGCAGCGTGTCTGGTATAAGAAAGGCAGGACACCTTAATCCGGAAGGAGGAGCGAAAGATGAATCCTGAGATAGCCAAATTGACGCCGGGTCAAAAACTGATGAAACAGGCCATACATGAAATAGACGATTATTTCGGTGAGGGGATTGCCTTTAAGAATATCGAGTTTCTGGGAGGCTACATGCAGACCCTGGCGATCCTCGAACTCAAGGAAACACTGAGAAACAAACTTTGATGGCGGACCCTCTTGGGGCAGATGGCTTGCCGGCTTCCTCCTGCAGGATTCCCTGAAGCGGCCGCGCGCCGGCCGGTCGGGTTAACTTGATGGGGCTTCTGTTTTCGGGAGCGAGAACCAGAAGGTCGCACCACCGTCGACCGCCCCCTCGGCCCAAACTCTGCCGCCATGTCTCAGGACGATACGCTGCACGATGGCCAGGCCGACACCCGTCCCTTCGAACTCTTCATTGTCGTGGAGACGCTGGAACAGGCCGTAGAGCTTGTTGGTGTAGGCCGCGTCGAACCCGACGCCGTTATCCCTGACATAAATCTCCGTTTCGTACTCCCGTTCCATTGCACCTATTTCGATCTTCGTATCGGCGCGCGCCCGGCTGAACTTGACGGCATTGCCGATGAGATTGATCAGCACCTGGCGCAGCATGGCGGAGTCCCCAAGGACGACGGGAAGAGGCGCGATATCCCATGTTATCTCCCTTTGCTTTGCTTCCCCCTGCAGGTCGCTGACAACCTCCTTTACCAACAGTCCCAAATCAACCCATCCTTTCATCATCTCGCTGCGCCCCATGCGTGAGAATGCCAGCAGGTCGTCGATCAGGACCCCCATCTTCTGCGCCGCCTCGCCGATTACCTGCAGGTAATGGCGGCTCTTTTCGTCCAGCGCCGTCGTGACCCTTGCATTGAGCAGGTCTACAAAGCCGATGATATGGCGCAAGGGAGCGCGCAGGTCATGCGAGACGGAATAACTGAACGCCTCCAGCTCCCGGTTGGTGGCGGCCAGTTGCTCCAGCTGGTTTCTGAGCGCCAGGTTCAGTTCCAGGATCTTGGTCTCGCCCTGCTTTTGCGCGGATACGTCGCGTACCACGGCGAAGACCCAGGTCCCTTCGTTGGTCTCAATGGGGTTCAGCATGATGTCCACCGGGATCTCGCGGCCGTCCTGGTTGCGCCCGTACAGCTCCAGTCCGATCCCCATCTTGCGTGGCCTCGGATCGGCGAAATAGTTGCGACGGTGTTGGCGGTGCTGCCTGTGGAATCGCTCCGGAATCAGCTGCTCAATGCGCTGGCCGAGCATCTCCTCGCGCATGTAGCCAAAGAGGACTTCGGTCTGCTGGTTTACCTTGCGGATCACGCCATTGCCGTCGACCACCACCACCGCGTCCGGTGCCGTTTCAAAGAGTCGCTCCAGCATGTTGCGGCTCTTCAGCAGGGCCCCTTCCACGCTGCGCTTTTCGGTGCTGTCCCGGGTTATCTCGACGAAACCGGTGTGCTCTCCGGCCGCTTCAAATAAGGCGTTGATGCTTGTGGCGGCCCAGAAGCGGCTGCCGTCCTTACGCAGGCGCCATCCCTGCACCTCGATGCTGCCGAGGGAGCGCGCGATTTCAAGTTCCCTTTGCGGGGCACCGGATCGAAGCTCTTCCTTGGGATAGAAAATAGAGAAGTGCCTACCGATGATCTCGTCGGCTCGATACCCCTTGATCCGCTCGGCACCGGCGTTCCAGGTCAGGATCTGCCCCTGCGGGTCGAGCATGAAGATGGCGTGATCCTTTACCTGATCGATCATCAGTCGGAACTGCCGGTCAACTGTCGGCTGCATTGCCGGCTCGTGCAACTGGTCTGCCCCGGCTGCTGTGGCTGTAATTGTTTCGTCTTTTATGGTCATGGCTTTTGCCTTGAGATAACAACGTGCGTGGAGACGGGAACTCGTCACGTTCCGGATTGTCGCCTTCAGCTTTAGCTGCCGGTCGCACTTGGGATATTATATGTTTTTCCCCTGCCGGCAGCAACGCTCTCTTGGACCTGCCCTGCAAACATGAAAAGGGGCACAGCCCGCTGTAACCCCTATTCGTGTTATTGCTTTAAGCATTGCGGCATCCGGAGCATGTCTGTCACGGCGCCGCACTCGATGCGGATCTTATGCTACCTCGCGGGCACCACGGCATCGAAGCTCTGCATCCAGTCGGTGCCGCGTCCAAGACCAATGGCAAACCCGTCGTCGCCGCCCTCACTCCCCCGGTACTTATAGGTGAAGCGGAGTTTGGTCCCAGGCTCGACAGTTACCGGGAGCTTTACCTGGAACGGGGCCACTTGGTCCATATTGAGTTGAGTGGGTATTATGAAGGAGACTGACCGTGCCGCCACCTTTCCAGCGGGATCCAGTACCGATACCCATATCTCCAGATCGTACATCACATGGTAGCGGACGTTTCTCACCACCCCGTCCACTATAGTATTCCCATCGGCCACCCTGGTCTCCCAAGCCACTATCAGGTCGAACTGGGAGTAGCGCTGTGGCAGGGTCTCCAATCGTTCCCTGTCGGGGTCGGGGTAGGTGGCGCAGGCACCAAGAAGCGCGGAGATCATTATCAGCATCAGTGTGCGTCGTATCATGGTTTTTACCTCCTTTGACAATGTCTAATTGTACGCGAGGAGGTGTGAAATCACAACGAAGCGGCATTTGGCTGGGTGGGGGAGGTATGGAGCTAAGGCGTTGGAACGATGAGGCTGGACCCGCGGGCAGCCCGGCGGGGGGGCACTCGCAAAGGCTGCCCCACCCGGGGTGCACATCTGAGGGGGGGTGAGGCAGCACTTTCCCGCGACGCGGGCTACTTCTCGGGGCCTTCTTGGCAGTCAAACCCACCGAAATTGCGCCGGTGTTTGCCCTGGTGTTTGCCCTGGATCTCCTTCAGCCTCACGGCTTGTTCAGGGGTGAGCAGTGCCAGGAACTGTTTTGCCTGTTTCCCCTTGAGGACGGCAAGGTCAGATCCGACGTCGGCGACCTTTGCCGCCTGTGCCCGGATGGCAGCCTCATCGGCGCTGCCTGAAAGCACCAGCGTTTGCAACTGGCCCTTCTCGGTTCTCAGGGAGTCGAGCAGCGGCTTGTGCTGTGCCCGACTGCTGTCAAAAAGCTCCTTGGCCTGGGTCTTTTGCTGGTCGGTGAGGCCCAGTTCCCTGGCCATCTTCTTGAAAAACCGCTCCCCGCGGTGCCCCTTGTGCCCCTTGTGCTTTTGCTGCTGCCAGGATCTTGCTTCTGACTGCTCGGCAGGCGTACCGTTGTCGGCAAACGCAATCTGGCCGCCAAAAGCCGTGGCTGCGGTGATGCAGGTGAACAGTGCGAAAGGTCTAAGCTGTTTTCTCATTTCTATGCTCCTTTTTTAGTTGTGGTTCCGGAAGATCCCGGTTGCTCATGCAGATGGAGCAACATTACTCTCAGATTGTGGACGCAATGTGGAAGAAGTGAGGAAATATAAGTATCAATGGGGCCTGCAAGGGAGGTAGGGAGGCCGCCGGGGGACGGGGGGAGACAATGGGGAAAGAGGGGGAGTCAGAAGGCTCTCTCTATATGCTCTCTGCCGGAGCTTGTACTTAGAAACGCCGTCTTTTTGTCTCAGTGGTTCTTGATATCTGGATCGGCATTGCTAGAATATCCTAACGGTTCTGACTCTGAGGTTTTTAAAAGGGGGTGCTATGAAAATTCCGGTTGTGTTTGCTGATGAAAGACGCGGCTTGGTAAAGGCAGAGGAGCTTCAGGAACTGATAGATCAGGCTGCGATTGTCTCTTTCCTGCGCAGTGATGGTGAGAGCGTGCAGGTTGGTGTCGATACCGTGCGTGGCATGGGCGGCAGAAAGTATCGGGGGCCGGAGCGCAGAGGGAACGTCCTCTTCTGCTGATTATTGGTCCGACCAATTATCAAAGAAGGCCGACATCCAGCAGGAGTCGGCTTTTTTCTTTGACTTTTGGTAAGACAAGTTGCAAGATATGACCGGCCCAGCAGTTCGGGGACCGGCCATATCTTTTTCGGCCGTTCTTTCTCGGGCGGGACCAGTTATTTGGGGGGGAACATCTCCGCCCCCTACGCCATTGAGGGCTTGCTTGTTTTTCACTTCTGCAAAACGACGCTCCCGCTTTTGCATTTCTGCAAATGCCCCGTCGCTATGTATTAGCACCAATCAACGTGCTGATATTACGCCGCATCATCCTCCGACCACTGAATTCCCTCTCCAAACATTTTTGCCGTTCTGCGAAAAAATCATTTTGCGGTGCCGCAGTTCGTCGCGGCTGGTCTATTGTTAACTGGCTGATATTTTTGTGCTTTATTCAATATACATAATTTTAAAACATTGGTATGCACCTTGCTAAAGGGTATGGCAAGAGTCGTCAATCCAACAATGGAGGTATAAAGGCATGTCACAAACGTCATCTAACAAGGGCTGGCAGGTAGTAATGGCCGGAACCGGAATCAACCTGGCGCTCGGGGTGTTGTATGCCTGGAGTATCTTCAAGGGAGCTATCAAGGCTTCCATCGAGAAGGGTGGCCCCGATGCATTTCAATGGAGCCTCAGTTCGATAAACGACCCGTATGCGCTCTGCTGCCTCGCCTTCGCCTTCTCGATGATCGTCGCCGGCAAGTGCCAGGACAAAATCGGCCCGGCACGGACCGCGCTGATCGGAGGGCTCCTGGTCGGTGCCGGCTTCTCTCTCATGGGCTATTCCAACAGCTATGCCGCCTGGGTTGCCGGGTTCGGCGTCCTGGCAGGCTCGGGCTTTGGCTTTGGCTACTCAGCGGCGACCCCTCCCGCCCTTAAATGGTTCTCCGCCAAAAAGACCGGCCTGGTCGCCGGTACCGTCGTCGCCGGTTTCGGTCTGGCGCCGGTCTACATCGCTCCGCTCTCCAGCTACCTGCTCGGCGTCTACGGCATCCAAAAGTCGATGTTCATCCTGGCGGCAGGCTTCGCGGTTGTCGTCTGCGGCCTCTCCTTTGCCCTGGTGAACCCGCCCAAGGGGTTTGTTCCGGCTGAAGCTGCCGAAAAGGACGACGAGGCCAAGGCTCCCGCCAAGAAGGCCGTGCACGACGCCAGCGTGAGCGAGATGCTGCGCTCTCCCAAGTTCTACATGCTTTGGGCCGCCTTCTTCATAGGCTCCGGCGCGGGCCTCATGGTCATCGGCAGCGTGGCGGGTCTCGCCAAGCACAGCATGGGTTCCATGGCCTTCATGGCGGTCGCCATCATGGCTATCGGCAACGCCTCCGGCCGCGTGGTGGCGGGCGTCCTTTCCGACAAGATCGGTCGCCGTGCGACGCTCACCATCATGCTCTCCTTCCAGGCGATGCTGATGTTCGCCGCCGTTCCCGTGGTCGGCTCCGGCAGCGCGGTGTTGCTGGTACTGCTTGCCTCCTTCATCGGCTTCAACTACGGCTCCAACCTGACCCTTTTCCCCTCCTTTGCCAAGGATTACTGGGGCTTCAAGAACTACGGCCTGAACTACGGCGTCCTCTTCAGCGCCTGGGGCGTTGGCGGTCTGGTCATGGGTCGCGTCTCCGAGATGATGAACGCCCAGCCGGGCGGCCTGAACAAGTCCTTCATCCTTGCCGGCACCTGCCTGGCCTGCGGCACCATCCTCACCTTTTTCCTGCGCGAGAAGCAAGCCGTTACCGTCGAGGCTTCCGAGCTTACCGGGGAGCAGGTTCCTGTCAAGGTTGCCACCTCTGCCTAACCGCGATTCAATAGCTTAAACTGATAAAGAGAGGGTCATGCATTTTCTGCATGGCCCTTTTTTGGGCGATGGTGTTATCATGTCGGACCTGAAAGTTACCGCCTTGTGTGAAAAGGAATCTGCCATGGATACCACCTATGTCACCATCATGCTGGTCGTGTTTCTCGTGCTGACCGGTCTCGCCATCGATATAGGGTACATGTACGTGAGCGAGGAGGACCTGCAGGCTTCCGCCGAGACGGCCGCCCTGGCTGGCGTGCATTCGATCAAGCAGCGCATCCTGTTACAGGTGCAAACCGATCCGAAGAAAATCGGCGGGGTCCTGGCTGATACGGTGCAGTCAAGCGCCAGAAACGCCGCAGTCGATACCGTCTCGGGAAAACAGAGCGCGACCGCCCTGGTAGGTCTTTCCAATGACAACAGCAACGCCCTGACCGGCGACAACGATGTGACGGTGGGATTTTGGAATGTAAGCAGCCGCAGTTACATCCCCGGCGGGACTCCAGTCAACGCGATGCAGGTAAGGACCAGGCGCACCGCCGAGAGCAGTTCCGTCGGCATGGGGTCCCTCGGCAGCTTCGTGGCGAGGATCACCGGCACCGCTTCCTTCGGGCTCACCCCCGTCGCCACGGCCGTGGCGCTACCCGGCACGCGGTCGAACATCGCTATCTGCGCCGATGCCTGCGAGCCATCATGCAGCTACCCCGAGGTGTGCAGCATCAAGGAGAGAAGGATGAGCCATGCGCCGTGGGATCCCCGAAAGGAGAGTTCCGCCGCTGACCGTTACCTCTATACCTCGCTGCTGCACCCCGTCACCATCACCAACACCATGTCCGACCTGGTGTGCCAGGAAATGCCGGTGCAGGAGGTATGCGGCCTGCCGATCTTCACGGCTGGCGGCAGGAGCGATGCCGTCCTGCGAGACATCAAGGCGATGATGTACGACCCGAAGGTGGACAGGCCAAACAAGGAGTACGACAAAAATGGTAAACTGCTGGGGTGGTGGACCATCGTTCCCGTGACCGATTGCGCTGCTTTCAAGGCGGGCGAGGTGTTCGAGCAGCATACAGTGACCAACTACTCACTGGTGCGCATCAGCAGGATATGCTCCAGCGGTCCGGCCGGATGCGGCAAGTCCGGCGCTGCCGAGGATCTCCCCGCTGCCGGGTGCGGCGCCGGCGAGGAGGGGCTGTACATAGACCGCATCTCGTGTGTCGGTTGCGAAACCAAGTCGAAGAAGTTGTTCCCCGGGCTGCGTCCGGTCCTGGTCGAGTAGCCGGTAGAGCGCTCCGGAGGGACCAAGCGGTTGCCGGATCGAAGTCAGGCTTTGTGCATAAGGGGAGGATCGCGATGCGACGCTGCCAGGAAGTGCCGCCCGAGGAGTTGCAAAAGGCGGTTGAAGAGTTCAACAGTGGCGACTGGTTCGAGTGCCACGAGACGCTGGAAGAGCTCTGGGTGGGAGAGAAAGGGGAGCTGCGGGATTTTTACCAGGGACTGCTGCAGATCGCGGTAGCGCTACATCATTTGCGCAACGGCAACTTCAAAGGTGCCGTCAACCTGCTAAAAGGGGGGAGCGAATGTCTGAGCCGGGTTTCGCCGGTGTGCCAGGGGGTGGACGCGGCGCGTCTTGTCTCGGACGCCGGCAAACTGCATGAGGCGCTCACTGCAGCGGGGGAGGAGCGGATGTCGGAACCGGAGCTCTACCTGATACCCAAGCTGCATCCGGTAAAACCTCTTTGCGCGGCAGTCGAGAAACCCTGAAAATAGCGACGGTAACAAACAGCCGCCCTGTCACCTTGCATAAGTGGTAGGGCGGCGTTTATTTTGTGCCGAGACAAAGCGTGCTTGAGCAGGATGGCCTACTTGAGGATGGTGACCTTGCCGTCGTCCAGGTCGTACTTTGCCGAGACGATCTTTATCTTCCCTTCCTTGAGCTGTTTTGCCAGGACCTTCGACTTCTTGGTCAGGTCCGCCGCAACCGCCTTGGCATTGACCTCGACCGCACACTCCACCAGCTCCTCCCTGGATTTTCCCTTGTAGATACCCTTGGCCTTCTTGGCGGCGGGCTGAATCGCGCTGATGATCGCGCCGAGGTTCCCCTCCGGCTTCCCTTTGCTGCCTACCGTTGCCGTGACCGCTCCGCAGCGCTCATGCCCGAGCACCATGATGAGCGGTGAGCCGAGGTGCTCGGTCGCGTATTCCACGCTTCCCAAAATGATCGGATCGGCGACGTTGCCGGCCACGCGCACGACGAAGATCTCGCCCAGCGCCTGGTCGAATATCAGTTCGGGCGGGACCCGGGAATCGGAGCAGGAGAGGATGATGGCGTAGGGTTGCTGCCCTTTCGCCAGCTTGCCGCGCGCCGTGGCGTCGCAAAGGGAGCTGGCTGCCATCTTGCTTTCCACAAAGCGGCGGTTGCCATCCATCAGTTTTTGCAGCGCCTGTTCCGCGCTGACGCCTGCGCCGCCGCTCGATGCGAAGGCAATGCCGACCGTTGCCGCCAGTGCCGCTGCGAGTATTGCGATCCTGCCCGCTACCTTGCTGCTTTTCATAAACTGTTCCTCCTTTGGTTTAATCCGGGGCCTCCCCCCGAAAGCTCTCTTTCATATCGGCGGTAGAGCTGGATCCTTGCGAGGGCCTCTACCGAAAACGGCAGCCCATTTTACCCGAACGTTCCAATTATTCCAGCTTAATCTGCGGGCGCATTGATTTTCTTGATCTGCGTCTGCCTTGTGCCGTTGCCAAAAAGTCCGTCCCATGGGACCTGCCGTGTTGACAACCCGTACCAGTTCGGGCACATTAGGCGGGTGGAAAATCTTTGAACTGGTAAACGGAGTTACACAGCATGTTCTGGCTCAAATTCATCGGAATCGCGGTCATTCTTACCGTCGGCATATTTGTCATAGCGTTTCTCGAAGATCTCTTTGTCAGCGCCCCCCGCAGGCGCCAGCTCAAAGAAAAGGCGCGTGAGAGGCTGGCCGGAAGCGCGAACCAGCACCAATAGCGATACCCCCACGCTCCAACCAGTGCCAGAGCCGGCTTGGCGCACTGCACGTGACCGGCGCCCCTTCCACGCCCTTTCCGGGTACCTATCCCCTTCCGACACCCTATCCGATGACACAGGAGATGCGCGTCTGGTTGCTCCTTCTCCACCTGTGCTCCGCCCGTTTCTCTCTATTGACTCACCGGCGAATTCCTTTATCATTTCTCGGTTATAAATATCTAATTTGAATGATTGCGGCTGCGATTTCGACTTCACCTCCGGGAGCCCATGTGAAGATAGCGCAGATAGCACCTTTATATGAAAGTGTCCCCCCCAGTCATTATGGCGGCACCGAGCGGGTCGTCTCCTATCTGACCGAGGAACTCATGCGCCAAAAGCACGAGGTCACGCTTTTTGCCAGCGGTGATTCCGTGACCTCTGCCCGGCTGGTCCCCTGCTGCGAAAACTCACTGCGGCGGGACAAGACCTGCATCGATCCTATACCGCATCATCTGCTCATGCTGGAGCGGGTCTGCCGCATGGCGCCGGAGTTCGATCTGATTCATTTTCATGTCGACTACCTGCATTTCCCAGTAAGCAGGCGCCATCAGTTTATGCAACTCACCACGCTGCACGGCCGGCTCGACATACCTGACCTTGTCCCGCTGTACCATGAATTCCCAGAAATGCCGGTCATCTCCATTTCCGATTCGCAGCGCACACCGCTTCCCTGGTTAAACTGGCTGGGGACCGTGCACCACGGCCTTCCCGCCGACCTTCTGCCGTTCAACCGGCAGGGGGGAGACTACCTCGCCTTTGTCGGCAGGATCTCTCCCGAGAAGGGGGTGGAAACCGCCATAGCGATCGCTCGCAAAAGCGGCATCAAGCTGAAGATTGCCGCGAAGGTAGACAAGGCTGACGAGGAATTCTATCAAGCCGTGATCAAGCCTCTTCTGAAAAATGGACCGCTGGTTGAATACGTCGGCGAGATTTGCGAGGAGGAGAAGAAGCATTTCCTGGGCGACGCACTGGCGCTCATTTTCCCGATCAACTGGGAAGAGCCTTTTGGCCTGGTGCAGATAGAATCGATGGCGTGCGGCACACCGGTGATCGCCTTTGCGCGCGGATCGGTGCCGGAAGTCGTGCAGGACGGGGTTTCGGGTTTCCTGGTGCACGACGCGGAGGGGGCGGTCCGGGCGGCGAACCGGGTAGGCTCTCTCAGCAGGATGCGCTGTAGAAGCTATTTCGAGAAACACTTTCTGGCGGCAAGGATGGCCGGAGACTATGTGGCGATTTACCGGACGCTGATTGCTAACGCCAAATGCAGGGGATAACAACCAAACGTCCCCTGCATCCCAGTGAAACGCATGTGATTCTAACAGACGATGAGATTAACCGGAGGATCCATGGAGGTCATCCAGATAGAGGATAGGTTTTACATCCTGGCCAATTCGGACCGGGCGGCGGAGTGCTCTCGGGTGTTGAAGGAGGGTGAGACCTTCGCCATTTTCGACTGCCATGGCGATCTCCAGCCGATAGGACTGGGGGAGCAGGGGATCTTTCACGAGGGAACCCGTTTCCTGTCGAGGTTGGAGCTGCGCTTTGCCGGGTTGCGTCCACTTCTGCTCGGTTCCACCATAAACAAGCAGAACGAACAGCTGGCAATCGATCTGATGAACCCGGATTTTACGGTGGGGGATGTCCTGGTCCACCGGGATTCGATCCATATCTTCCGGTCCAAATTCATCTGGCAGGGGAACTGCTATGAACAGCTGCGGCTGGAGAATTTCAGCATGACCGCCCTGAAAATCCCCTTTACCGTCAGCTACGCGGCTGACTTCGCGGACATTTTCGAGGTGCGCGGGACCAAGCGTGATCAAAGGGGCACCCTTCGGCCGGCAGAGGTAACCCCATCCTCGGTCACCCTGTCGTATCAAGGGTTGGACCAGGCCATCAGGACCACGCAGATCAGCTTCACCCCCCAGCCGGAGCGCATTGACGCTGCCGAGGCCGCCTACCTGGTGCTGCTCGAACCAAAGCAGTCCGTCACCATCGGCGTAACGGTGACCTGTGGCTGCAGGGAGTGCGAAAGCTTCCAAGGCAATTACACGCAGGCGCAGCAAGAGGCTCACTCATCGCTGGCGCAGCTAAAGAGCTGCTACTGCGACATCGTCACCGATAACGACTACTTCAACACCCTGCTGGACCGCTCGCAGTCCGACCTCATCATGATGATGACCCGCACCCGTCACGGTCTCTATCCCTATGCCGGGGTGCCCTGGTTCAGCACCGCGTTCGGCAGGGACGGCATCATCACCGCCCTGGAGACCTTGTGGGTCAATCCGGGGATCGCTCGCGGCGTACTCTCCTACCTGGCCCGGACCCAGGCAGACGGAATCGAACCGGAGAAGGATGCCGAACCCGGGAAAATCATCCACGAGACGCGCATGGGGGAGATGGCCGCGCTGGGAGAGATACCTTTTGGCTGCTATTACGGCAGCGTCGATTCGACACCAATGTTCGTCGTGCTGGCCGGCGCTTACTACCGGCGCACCGGCGACCGGGATTTCATCGCAGACATCTGGGACAACATCCTGCGGGCGCTCGAGTGGATCGACGTCTACGGCGATGCCGACGGCGACGGTTTCGTCGAGTATGCCCGGCATTCGCACCAGGGCCTGGTGCAGCAGGGGTGGAAGGACTCCAACGACTCCGTGTTTCACGCCGACGGGACCCTGGCCGAAGCTCCCATTGCACTTTGCGAGGTGCAGGGTTATGTCTATGACGCCAAGATGCGCGCCGCGGAAATGGCGGAGGTCATGGGGGACTCCGCACGGGCAGCTCAACTGCTGGAACAAGCCCGGACACTGCAGCAAAAATTCCTGGAGGCCTTCTGGTGCGAGGAACTCTCCTATTATGCGCTGGCCCTGGACGGCAACAAGCGCCCTTGCCGGGTCCGCTCCTCCAATGCCGGGCATTGCCTGTTCTCCGGCATCGCCTCGTCCCAGCAGGCCCGGCCGATCGCCGATCAGCTCTTGTCGGAAGATTTCTTCACGGGATGGGGCATACGCACCCTGGCCAGTTCCGAGACGCGCTACAATCCCATGTCCTACCATAACGGTTCCATCTGGCCGCACGACAATGCCCTGGTAGCCTACGGCCTCGCGAGATATGGCTATACCGGTCATGCCATCGACGTTCTGCAGGGGATCTTCCATGCCTCGCTAGCCATGGACCTGCAGCGGCTGCCGGAGCTTTTTTGCGGTTTCAAGCGCCGCGGCGACTCCAGTCCGATCCTCTATCCTGTCGCCTGTGCGCCGCAGGCATGGGCCGCCGCCTCCGTGTATCTCCTGTTGCAGGGATGCATGGGGCTCTCCATCGACGCCGAAAAGGGGCAGGTCTGCTTTGCCTATGCGGCTCTCCCTCCGTTTCTGAACAAGGTCTGCCTAAGCAACCTGCAGGTCGGGGCCGGACGTTCTGTCGATGTCGTCCTGAATAGGTTGGACAAGGATGTTGCGGTGAGCGTGGTGAGCAAGGAAGGGGCGGTAGAGGTGGTGATACTCAAATAGAGGTGAACCCGGGTAGGGGCCGGGGCAGGGTGAAATGTCGTCTCTGCACAAACAATAGGCTTGGCTGCCTGTTTTTTGTTTGTTTCTCGGGATCATCAAACAGCTGTTTTGGCGAAAAACCGTTAGTTAGCGGCATCTTTTGTCCTAGGTGCTGAACTGGCATGCCTCCTGCTATGACAGGCATAGGAAGCGAAGCACAATGAAGTGCACGTGACCAACAAAGTCAGGCAATGGCGCCTCTCTTCCCCCGGGGAGGAGAGGCGCCATTTTTTATCATGGGTACACTTAAGGCTACGAAAGGGGGGGGCTCAGCCGGAGAGGCTGACAGTTGCATGCGGCTTAGAATGAAATTAATCCATCAATTACAAAGGAGTAAACAATGAAAACGATTTCCAGAACTCTCATCATGGCAATGGCGCTGACTGTCGCATCAACCGGTGTCGCAATGGCGACTCCTTCCACACAGATCTGGATCCCTTCGACAGACGTCCAGGCATTCAAGTCCCTGCACCTGGGCGTCGACAACTATACGCGCACTTCCAACCAGTCAGCCGTGGGTCACGTTTACGATCTTGGCGTTACCGCAGGCGTTCTTCCCTTTGAGAAGGTTCAGGCCGAGGTAGGGATCGATTACATCACCAACGGTTCGAACGGTTACGACAGCCAACCGCTTTACTTCAACGCCAAGCTCGGCACCCCCGAGGGCTCGCTGTTCTCCGCATCCCCCGCGCTGGCGCTCGGCGGCTACGGCTTCGGGACCAACAGCGACAAGAGTAGCGCTTTCAGGACGGACGTGAACGTGGTCTACGGTCTCGCCGCCAAGACCCTGCCGGTCATCGGCCGCCTCTCGGCAGGCTATTACGTCGGCAACGACGATCTGCTCCTGGATGTGAACGGCAACGAAGAGAACGACGGCGTGCTCCTCTCCTGGGACCGCACCCTGAGCGAGATCTCCGACAAACTCTGGGTTGCGGTGGACTACCAGGGTGGCGATAACTCCCTTGGTGCCTTCAGCTTCGGCGCTTCCTGGGCCTTCGCCAAAAACGTCTCCGTCATCGTCGGATACGACATCTACAACGAGAAGAAGCTTGCCGGCGAGAACACCTTCACCACTCAGCTCGACATCAACTTCCCGTAGGGGAAACGAGGCCTTTGGCCACGCTTGATTCGGATAACTGCTAGTCAAAGGCTTGAGCGTTGAGTACCAATCTGAAGGTAG
>Ga0209317_1002167_pt1 | contig 14754 bp, 14 predicted proteins | sample RifGroB2_FD_183994 | JGI IMG/M metagenome (GOLD analysis project Ga0209317, IMG submission 183994) | Soil microbial communities from Rifle, Colorado, USA - Groundwater B2 (SPAdes) (version 2) | ecosystem: Environmental > Terrestrial > Soil > Unclassified | place: Rifle, Colorado | collected... | reverse complement strand
CGACAAGAGCGAAGTGATGAATGTGATGAATAAGCTGATCTCCAGGGACCGGGTGGTGGCCATCTTGGGCCCGATTAGCAGCGGCAATTCCTATACCAGCTATCCGCTTGCCAATAGCTCGAGGGTTCCAGCAATTGGAACTACCGCCCAGGCAGCGGGAATCGCCGATATCGGGGAGTATATTTTCTCGCAGGGCGGCACTCAGGCCGAACTTAGCGGGCCGGAATATATCCGGTTGCTCAAGAAAAAGCTAGGAATCAAGAGAGTGGCTGTCATGACCGGATCCGACCTCGAATCCGAAACGACCAGTTACCAGTCCGTCTTAAAGGGGCTCAAAGATCAAGGTGTTGAAATTGTCACCACGCAGAATTACACGAAGGACACCGTGGACTTCCGCCCTCAAATGTTGGCCATCAAGAAACTTAATCCCGATGCGGTCTTGATAACGTCCGAGGTCCAGGGGGGGCTCAGGATATTGCGTCAGAAGAACGAGTTGGGCCTGCAGATGCCTTTCGTCGGTGGGCCTCAGTGTAATACCAGTAACTTCATACAGGACGTTGGGCAGAACGGGGTCGGTTTCTACATGACTACCATGTGGAACGACGCCAGTCTCGTCCCAAAGAGCATTGAGTTTTCCAATAACTACCGCAAGAAGTACGGTCGGAAGGCGACCCAGTTTTCCGCTAACAGCTATGACGGGGTCTATTTCCTGGCGGAAGCGTTGCTGCGGGCCAAGGACCCGACGAATCGCGAAGATGTTAGGAATGCGCTGGCCTCCATTAAGACCCTTTCGGGTGTTCTGGGAGAGATCCAATATTCGAACCGGCATGCTGTCCATGGCCCGATCCTGCAAATGATCACCGAAAAAGGGGCTATTAAGACCGTCAAGTAAAGGTGCCCCGCAAGAAGGTAGGCGAACCTGGCTGCCACAGGATTACGGCATGATGGGAAGGCAGCGAAACAAAGTGCGTGAGAAGGGGTAGTACCGGTCGGACCGTTAGAGAGGGGATTGGTAAGCCAGGGCGGGCGGTTCCCCGTCCTGTAGTAGATAGGGGCTACGTTTTGGAAAGGGGAAAGATAGTCCTGGAGGATAAAGGAATCAATCTGCTGAATAATAAAATGGTTCAAGAAGCCTACGTTGGAGCCACCTAGGAATTAGAAGGGGATTCTCCATGACGAGAGCAAAGAGAAGGGCGAAGATCAAGCTGGAGCGCTCCGAGCTATTAGGCAGGAAGATTCGTAAAGATGACTGGTCTGTGCTTGGGACCAATTCGATCGACAAGATCAAGGAAGCCATACGAAAGGGGCAGCATCAAGAGGCCATCGATCTCGTTGATTATCTTTTACCTGAAGGGAAGGCATTGCATGACCTCTATACGGATTGGACTTACATGATGTTGTCTTTTATTGCCGACCGCTTGGGCGAGGAGGCTGTGCCAGAAGTTCTCAGATACTCCCGAAGCCTTCTCTCTTTCACTGCCTTTCAGCCTCCCAAGGGTCTTACTCAGGTGGAGATCGTACAGTGGTCGTCGGAATTCATGAGGAGTCATCGTTCGGGCCCGGGGGAAAGGGGGGATATCATCATCAGGGAAGATGATGAGAAATATGAAATGACCTTCCATCCTTGCGGCAGCGGAGGTCGAATGCGGAGAAAAGGGGAACTGGACAACATCCCACCGCGAACCGGCCCTCCGTTCAATCTGGGGAGGACAAAAAAGCCATACCCATGGTCGTGGGATAAAGCCGGAGTCCCTTACTACTGTATTCATTGTTGTCTCTGGGGCGAGATCATTCCCATCGAAAACCAGGGATATCCCGCCAGGATCACGGAATTCAAGGACGACCCCAAAGAGCCATGCTCGTTCATATTCTATAAAAGCCCGGATCTTATCCCGGATCACTATTTCACTCGCTTAGGATTCAAGAAAGATCCTTCCAAATTTATTAAATTATTAGACTAACTGAAAATTATTCTTTTTTAAACTCTAAAGGAAAATAAGAAGGAAAGATTATATTTAATATTGGGTAAATTTTTAAAGGAGGCTGATAAATGGGTAAAACCAAAAATAATATAATAAAGGTAAAAAGAAAAGTTGCAGATAGAGCTCCAGAAGATGTTGGTCTGCAATACATTTCTACGGTAGGCTTGGGAGAAAAAAAATTATTGTATGGCCCTTCTGATGTCGATGACGATTATTCTAGGAATCTTGGTCTTCCTGGCGAATATCCGTACACAAGAGGAATTTATCCAACAATGCATCGTGGACAGCTTTGGTCCATGCGGGAGTTATTTGGCTTTGGATCACCCGAGGAGACAAACAGGAGGCTTAAGTTTATACTGGATTCCGGAGCAACAGCCCTTAGTCCATGCCATGACATCCCTACACATATGGGTTTAGATTCAGATAATCCGCTGTCGGAGGGAGAAGTCGGAAGAGGCGGGGTGCCAATTGACTCCCTGGAAGATATGGAAATAGTTTATGAAGGGATTCCAATAGAGAAAATAAGAGTAGATCTACTTGAAAGTAATGCATCTTCACCAGTCCTGTTGGCAATGTTTATAGTCTTGGCACAAAAAAGGGGGATTAACTTAGAGATACTACGTGGATCAATACAAAACAACTATCTAGAACTCTATGAATCAATGCCAAAGTTCGCTGTTTATCCACCAAGGGCAGGTCTAAAAATAGTCACTGATACATTTGTCTATTGTACAAAACATATGCCATTCTGGACTACGATCAACATCAACGGTCATTTTTCCAGCGAAGCTGGTGCAACCATTGTCCATGAAATGGCATTCTGTCTTGCCAACGCTATGACTTATGTGCAGTCCGGAATAGAAGCAGGACTAAGTGTAGATGACTTTGCGCCGAGAATTGGATTTTATGCAAGTGCACGTACTAATATTTTTGAGGAGGTTGCAAAGTATAGGGCAAGTAGGAGACTTTGGGCCAAGATAATGAAAGAAAGGTTCGGAGCTAAGGATCAAAGATCACTTACCATGAAGATTCATTGTCAATGTTCGGCATATACCTATACTGCGCAACAACCAAAAAACAACATAATTAGAGGGACTCTTGAGGCATTGGCGGGTATTTTAGGTGGTGCTCAGTCGGTGGCTATCAATTCAATGGATGAGGCGCTATCACTACCTACGGAAGAAGGCGCTAGAATTGCATTAAGAACTCAGCAAATACTCGCTTATGAGAGTGGTATCACGGAAACAATTGATCCATTGGGAGGATCATATTATGTTGAAGCTTTAACGAACCAAATTGAAAATAAAGTAAAAGATATTCTCAATGAGATAGAGAAGATGGGGGATGGCGACATAAAGAATGGTGTCATAAAAGGTATTGAAAATGGCTGGTTTATCAAGCACGTTAGAAACTCAGCTTATGATTTCTCGAGAGAAATAGCATCGGGCCAAAGAGTAATTGTAGGTCAAAATAGATTTACGGTAGACGAAGAAATTCCAATAGAAATCCAGGAAATAGATCCATCCCTAGAAGAAGCTCAAAAGAAGAAATTGGCAAGATTAAGGGAACGGCGAGATAATGAAAAGGTCGAGGATACCTTAAATAAGGTAAGGGCTACGATCAGGCAAGGCGGGAACATGATATATCCGATTATCGAAGCAGTAACTTCCTACGCAACTCTGGGAGAAATTTGCTCTGTAATGAAGGAAGAACTTGGGGAGTACGTTCCAAGCGCATATTTATAGGGAAAAGGCGGTTACTCCAATGAACAATGGTTCAAAAAAAATTCGTGTATTGATGGCAAAACCAGGCTTGGATTCTCATGACAGAGGAATGAATGTCGTTTCCAGAGCTTTGATGAAAGCAGGAATGGAAGTGATATATCTGCCGGTGCAACAAACGGTGGAGGGGATTGTTGCTGCTGCTGTACAAGAAGATGTCGATGTTATTGGGCTAAGCATATTATCAGGTGCACACATGGGGTTATGCCAAAAACTTTTCAACAAGTTGAAAAGTCAAGGTATTACTGATATTTCCGTTGTTGTTGGGGGAATCATACCTCAAAAAGATATCTCGAAATTGAGGGAGATGGGTGTATCTGAAGTGTTTCTTCCAGGGGCTTCTGAAGCAAATATTATTAGCTCGATACGAGACCACGCAAAGAGGGACGGAAGATGAGGCGGGCTAATCAGACATTAATAGGAGATATGTTGTGTAAAACCACTAAATTTTTCCCAAATAAAACGGCAATTATATGTGGTAATTCTAATATCACCTACAAAGAGCTCAACGAGAGGGTTTTACGTTTTGCAAATGCTTTGTTTAATATGGATGTTAAAAATGGCGATAGAGTAGCTGTACTTCAAGATGACAGCATTGAAGTCATTGAACTCTATTTTGCGATCCCGATGCTTGGCGCAATATATGTACCTCTTAATATCAAACTCGTATCACGAGAGATCGTTACAATACTCAACGATGCAGAGGCCAGTACTCTGGTATTTGGAGTAAATTACTCTGGAGAGATCGATTCCATCATTCCAAAGTTAAAGTATTTGAAGAATTATATCTGTATTGGTGACAATCCAAAATTCGCAACTAATTACGAAGAATTAATTAATAATTCGTCAAGCATAGAAAAAGAATTTGAAGTGGACGATGACGATGCAGCATATCTCATATATACGAGTGGGACTACGGGAAGTCCAAAAGGAGCGTTGCTGACCCATAGGAATATGTTTTCTAATTGTATGGCATGTTTGAGTGTATTAAATATTGATCAAGATGACGTTTTTTTAAACCTCCTTCCTTTGTATTATATGGGTGGATTAGGCTATGTTCTGCCGAGGATTCTGGTTGGCGCTACAATCATCGTTCAGGGAAAATTCATACCATCTATGGTATTGAAGACGATAGAGGCGAAGAATATAACCTCTACATTCATAGTACCAGCGATGGCGATATTTATCTTGGAATCACCTGATAGATCTAAATATAAATACAGTAGCTTGAAAACTGTTGGTTATTCGGGTGCTCCGATGCCTGTGGAAATATTGAAGAAGGCCATGAAAATGTTTCAGTGTGATTTCGTTCAAATTTATGGATTAACCGAGCTAAGTTGTGCATGCATCACGTACTTGAGTCCGAAGGACCATATCTTGGATGGGTCGCCGAAGGTGGTCGCGAAGCTTGAGTCAGCGGGCAGGATATCACCTACGGCTGATTTTAAAATTTTAGATAAACATGGATATGATGTCCGACACGGGGAGGTTGGCGAGATCGTTGTTAGAGGGCAGCTAGTGTGTAAAGGATATTGGAAGCAGCCGGAGATGACAGCAAAGGCCTTTGAGCAAGGCTGGTTTCATACGGGAGATCTTGGAAAGTTGGATGATGATTCGTATCTGTATTTGGTCGATCGAAATAAAGATATGATTATCAGTGGTGGAGAGAATATATATTCCAAGGAAATAGAGGAAGTATTATACAAACATCCCGCAGTGCTTGAGGCTGCTGTTATCGGGGTCCCTGATATTAAATGGGGAGAGGCAGTTAAGGCCATACTCGTACAAAAACCTGATATGAGTGTCACGGAGGAAGAAATCATAGAGTTCTGCAAGGGACAACTTGCTAGATTCAAGAAAGTGAAATCAGTAGAGTTCGTTGAGAACCTGCCAAGGACACATACAGGGAAGATACAGAAAAATGTACTTCGGGAAAAATATTGGAAGGGTTACGAGAAAAGAATTCACTGATAGCAGGAGTTCAGAATAATTACCTCATTGTGAGGACGGGAGAAGAAATGAAACTGTTCGAAGCGATTAAGATAAGAAATATGGAGTTAAAGAATAGGATAGTAATGGCCCCTATGGGAACTCATTTTTCGAACAAAGACGGCACTGTTAGCGAAAAACAACTGAATTACTATCGAAGAAGAGCCGAAGGAGGTTCTGGCTTGATAATAGTTGAAGCAACTTCTGTGGACCCATATGGAGAAAATCATCTTAATGAGTTGGGTATATGGGACGACAAGTTCATAGATGGTTTATCGCGTCTTACGGAGAGTATTCACTCTCAGGGAGCCAAATCAGCTATCCAAATATACCATCCAGGTCGTCAAGCGTCATCAAAGCATACTGGTATCCAACCTGTAGGTCCTTCCGCTATCCGGTACTTCCCGGCGGGAGAGGTTCCAAAGGAGCTTTCGCAAACGGAAATTGCAGAGCTTGTACGGAAGTTCGGTGATGGAGCAAGAAGGGCAAAGCATGCAGGTTTTGATGCTGTCGAGATACATGGAGCTCATGGTTACCTGATTTGCCAATTTCTATCACCCGAATCCAATAGACGTAATGACGAATATGGCGGTGATGAAAGCAGAAGAGCTAGGTTTGCGCTCGAGATAATCCGCTCTGTAAGAGAGAATGTCGGCGAAGAGTTTCCTGTATTTTTCAGATTTTCTGCAAGTGAATACACAGAGAGCGGTCTAACCCTCGATGAAACTAAAAGAATTGCGAAGTCCTTGGAAGACAACGGTGTTGACGTGATTGATGTATCAGCAGGAAATTATGAACAAAGTACCTGGATGATCCAGCCAATGATGCTACCGAGAGGATGCCTTGCTCCATTGTCGGAAAAGATTCGTGAGGTAGTTCGAATCCCAACGATCGTCGCTGGTAGAATTAACGATCCCGAATTGGCAGAGCAGATCCTAGTGGATGGTAAAGCAGATCTTATAGCGTTAGGTAGAGTTCTTATCGCTGATCCGGATTTCCCGAGGAAAGCGCTTGAGGGCAAAGTAGATGAAATAAGGAGGTGTGTAGCCTGTAACACCTGTGTAGATAGGCTAATGGAGAATATGGAAATAAAATGCACGCAGAATCCGGAAGTAGGGAATGAGAACAATTTTGAGATAAAGACCGCAACAAAAATAAAAAAGGTTGTTGTAATCGGGGGTGGACCTGGAGGGCTGGAGGCGGCCAGGGTATCTGCAATAAGAGGACATGATGTTGTGCTGTATGAAAAGGAGGAAAAAGTTGGGGGTAAACTGCGAATGCTTGGCAGACTTCCTGGAAGAGAAGAATGGAACACGATGATTCAATATTACCTAGAACAACTGGATAATCACAAAATCAATGTTAGGGTTAGGTGCGAGGGAACCTTGGAGACGGTAAAAAAGGAGGCGGCAGATGCTGTCGTCGTAGCAACTGGATCGAAGGATAGAATCGAGAGCAGCCCCGGAATAAAGATGGCATCGACTGCGATGGATGTTCTAGCAGGGAAGATTAAAGCGATGGGGAAGCGTATAGTTGTTGTAGGTGGAGGAATAGTTGGATGTGAGGTAGCTTGTTTTCTAATGTCACAAGGGAAGGCAGTTACTTTTCTTGCAAGGAAAGGTAAATTCTGGGATCATGTTGGCAGGTCAAAAAAATGGTATTTACAACCTAGGTTTAAAAGCGCCGGCATGGAAATGATCCCCTTTCTGAATATTGAAGAAATTTTTCCCAAGGGCATCAAGATAGTCGATATTGATGGAAAAAGCAGATATATCGAGGGAGATCATATTGTAATTGACGTCGGTACTGAAAAAAATACGGGGCTTTATGAAGAAATAAAGGCTGAGAACATTGAGGCTTACTTAATTGGAGATTCAAAGGAGCCTAACAGCATGCTTAACGCGATCCACGAAGGATCCGCTGTTGCTAGAAGCATCTAGCAGGAAAATAGATGAAAGGTGGCGGCGTCGGTAGCCAGGATCTCGGCTCGTGAGCCAAACCCGTTTCCGGTGGTAAGGAAGAATTTATGCTGATACAGCAAATTGTGAACGGTCTTCTTCTCGGGAGCATGTATGCCCTTGTGGCGATAGGATACACGCTGACTTTTGGTGTTCTTCGGATTCTGAACCTTGCGCACGGAGAGGTTTTTATGCTCGGAGGACTTGTCGGCCTTGGCCTTGCCGCAGGTCTTCACCTGCCATTTCCCTTGGTTCTTGTCGGCGCGGCGTTAGCAGCGGGTGTTGCATCGATTGCAGTGGAGTACCTGTGTGTTCGGCCAGCGAAAGGCGATCCTCTCGGTCCTGTGCTGAGCACTATAGGCATTGGAATTATTCTCACTTCGGTAGCGGTGAAGGTAATCGGGTCAGAGCCCGCCATCCTGCCCGTGCATCTGGCGGCATGGGATGTTCAGCTTGGACCATTGTTGATTTCGTGGGTACAAGTCGTGATTCTTGGAATTTCTGTTCTTCTGATGGTCGGCTTGTATCTGCTAATAATGCGCACTCGTTTCGGTCGTGCGTTACGGGCGCTGGCAGAGAATTCCATCGCCGCGCAGATGCAAGGTATCGACGTCGCACGTCTGCGCTTATTGACTTTCTTCATCTCCGGGCTGCTTGCAGGGGCGTCAGGCATTCTAGTCGCGCTGCGTCTTGGAATGGTCAGCCCGTTCGTCGGGGCATCTGTCGGAATGAAGGCGCTTGCGGCGATGGTGGTTGGGGGTCTTGGTAGCCTGCCGGGTGCGATGGCGGCAGGGTTGCTTCTCGGCACGCTAGAAGTCCTGGGTGTAGCCTACGGATCTGCGGCGTATTCGGAAGCAGTGGTATGGGCGGTATTGCTGATGGTACTGCTGGTGCGGCCCAACGGGCTATTTAAGACGGCCTGATGCGGTTGGCGTTAAAACAAGGATCGTTGTGTTATTAACCTCTGCACCCCAGCTTGTCCAGGGCGGTCGAGAGTGTGTCCCATACTTTCACTATGCAATAATTCCTGCCAGCGCAGAGCAAAGTTCTTTGTATCTCAGGAAATTATTTGAAGATCTTGATAGAGTTATCTACCTGCACGTTGATCTGCTGAATAAGTTCGCGCGTTCCTTTGTCCCAGAACCGGACATTCGTTGTTGCCCTAGATTTACCAGGGACAATTCACGTGTCATTATGGGACATGATTGTGCCCGGCGCAATGCTCCATTAGCTATCGTAGCTAGCGAGACTTATTAAATATATGCGTAAATTTAAGGTCTTATAGAATCAACGCATGATTTTTCAATATGGCATGGCTCGTGCTTTATGAAACACGTGTTTAAATTTGTCTCACCGAGCAGGGCATCCGGAATACCGGAATTCGGACGGATTTCATCGTTAAAAAAAAGTTCCATGGAAAAAGGGCGGCCATCTCGTCGGGTAGTACAGGGCCTCTTAAAAGGCGACATTCGTTCCAAGGGATTGAATTAGTTGGGGCGACCTCCGCTGACCGAGCGGATTCGCCGAGTTCGCAAATCAACGTAAAAAAAACGTCAATCAAACAAAGGAGATGATCATGAGCACGAGCATGAGGAAATGTAACTTGGCAATGATCCTGGCGGTTGTCGCAGGAGTGTTTGCTTTGACGTCAACGTTCGCATCCGCCGCAGACGAACTGCGACTTGGGCTTCTTGTTCCGAAGAGCGGGGCAGGCACAGACTGGGGTCGTCGGCAAGAAGTCGCTGCGAAGATGGCTGTGGACGAAATCAATGCCAAAGGCGGTGTAAATGGCGCACGCCTTAATTTGGTGGTCATGGACACTGCAAGTCAGCCCGATCAAGCCGTATTGACAACGCGCAAGTTGGCTCAGGACGAAGAAGTCCTCGCTATCATGGGGCCATTCTTCTCCGGCGAATGCGAAGTGGCATTTCCGCAAGCTGTTCGGCTGATGGTGCCCATCATTACCGCTTCGTCCGGAAAGCCTGGTGTAGCCGAGAATAATCGGCCATGGGCATTTCGTAACGCCCTAATGGACCTCGACCATTTGCGTCCGGGTGTGAAAAAATTTTCAAGCATGTACAAGCTGCAGGGCAAGTCGGTCGCCATCGTCGTCGATATGAAAGACGCATGGGCAAAGAATCTGGGTACAAACTTGCTCTCGAAGGTTCTGTCCGAGGTAAATGTGAAGGTCATGAACTCAAATGACCTAGTGACCTTCAATACCGGTGATACTGACTTCACTGCGCAGGTGACGAAGCTTAAGCGGATGAAACCGGACGGGATTGCACTGGCCGCTCTTTATGGCGAGGCCGGTGGTTTAGCACTCGAGATGAAGCGGCAAGGACTGAACGTGCCCGTTTTCGGAGCGAGCGGCATCTTTGCGGCAGCCTTAATCCAACGCGCAGGGGATGCAGTTGAAGGATGGGTTGCCACTTCCGCATTCTGGCCGCAGAAGCCTGATGTAAAAGTGAAGCAATTCGTCACGGACTTCGCGGCCCACGCCAGTGCGGCCAAGCTGGGGGTGGTCTCGCCCGACCATTTTACCGCGGCGATGTATTCGAACATCTACATAACTGCCAAGATAATCCAGGATAGGAAGATCACGCCAAAGACCCCGTTAAAGGATGCGCGACTCGACATCCGCAAGGGGTGGGAGACACTCAAGGACTATCCGGCAGTTGACGGATCGACCTCGATGACGTTGAACGGAGACGCTGTAAAGACACCCTATGTTCTTTACGTCAAGGGTGGGCAGTTCGTGGCGGCGGGGCAATAAAACCGGGCCATGAGATTCACTGAAAGGACCTCAATAGTCATGGGCGGTGGTGATGGAACGGGCGAGAAATCGCCTACTGCCGCCTTGCCTCCGAAGGAGCAAAGGTCGTCGTTGCCGAGGTTGTTTATATTTATAGGATTGTGGCTTCACAGACGGACGTTTAACCGCAACGATGCGTGTAAACATAATATCTAGTTCATGCGAGCTGCCAAGTGACGTTGGAGCCTATCCTGCGAAACTAAGAGGAGTACGCGGACTCGCTATTGCGGAGCGCGGCGTGGTGAACATTTGCGAGAACGCGTCGACAACCGCGTCCGCGGGGCGCCTTCATGGGTGAGACCCTTCAGGTCTTCATTGGGATCAATGTAATCCTCGCGATCGGCTACTACTTGACCGCAATGACGGGATTACTATCACTCGGATCGGGCGCCTTCATGGCAATCGGCGCGTATAGCACCAGTGTCTTGACCGTGAAGTTCGGTTGGCCATTTCCCCCAGCGCTTGTCATCGGCAGCATTGTCACCGGTTCGATCTCCGTTGCCATAGTATTTCCCGCATTGCGTCAACTACAAGGCATTTACTTCGCAGTTGCCACACTTGCGTTGTTGGAAATCGTTCGCGTATTTTTCATGAATTTCGAGCCTACGGGTGGGGCCTCCGGTTTCCGCGGCATGTCGGGGACAACGCTGCAATTGCTGTATTTCGTGGTTTTGTTGGCCATCGCGCTCGCTTGGATAATTTCACGATCCAACCTCGGAATGCGTATGCGGGCAGTAGGGCAGGACGAAGACGCAGCGATGGCTTCTGGTATCAACCCGGCACGCATCAAGATGTTCGCAGTATGGAGCGGCGCTTGTCTTTCCGGTGCCGCTGGTGCGCTGTACGCGCACTACGTGTTCTTCATCAATCCAGAGATGTTCGGATGGACTCGATCGCTCGAGATCCTACTGTTCGTGGTTCTTGGGGGTGGCGAAGTCGTACTTGGGCCGGTTGTGGGGGCCATCATACTGACAGCGCTCCCTGAGGTCCTGCGCTCGCAAGGAGCCATGCGGATGATCTTCTACGGCATCGCAGTGATCCTCATGATGGCACTCAGGCCGCGAGGTCTAATCACCCGCGATACGGTTCAAGCCTTTGCGACGAGAGGGTGGAGGCGCTGATGCTGTGCGTATCAGGCGTATCGAGGCAATTTGGAGGTTTGGCAGCGCTCTCGGACGTATGCTTCAAAGTCGGAAGAGGTGAAGTGGTCAGCGTCATTGGACCCAATGGTGCGGGCAAGAGCACGCTTTTCAATGCCATTACCGGCTTCATTCGGCCGAACGCAGGATCGATACAGTTTGCTGGTCGCGACATAACGGGTCTGCGACCGTATGAGATTGCAAATTTTGGCATAGGTCGTAGCTTTCAGCATTCGCGACTTTTTCCGCGTCTTACTACGGCCGAGCACCTGCGTGTGCCACGCGGGTCCGATGTCGACAAGGCATCGGTCCGCATGATTTTAAAGATGTGTGGCCTTGCCGGCAAGGGCGATCTTTTTCCCGCTCAGATTAGCTTTGAAGAGCAACGCAAGCTCGAGATCGCGCGCTTACTGGCAGGTAAGCCAAAGCTGATCCTGCTGGACGAGCCCGCTGCAGGCCTCAATGCTCAGGAAACGGCGCGTCTGATGCAGCTCATTCTCGCTATACGAGATATGGGGTGCAGCATCACGGTTATCGAGCACAATATGGGGTTCGTCATGGACATCTCGGATCGCATTGTCGTCCTGAATTTTGGCCGAAAAATCGCCGAAGGAGTGCCGGAGGCGATCCAAGACGACAAGTCCGTTCGCGAGGCCTACATTGGGGTGGAGGCCTAAGTGGAACCGATCCTACGCATTCGCGACGTCGAAGCATGCTACGGCCGTATCCAAGTTCTATGGGGTGTTTCTTTGGACGTTTATGAGGGGCAGATTGTTACCATCGTGGGCCCAAATGGTGCGGGTAAGACCACATTGATGCGCGTCATATCACGTGTCCACAAGAACACCGGCGGCACTCTGAGTTTCGGAGGCCGGTCGATCGATCGGCAATCGAGCGCATGGGTATATCGTTCGGGTCTCGTTCAGGTTCCCGAGCAGCGGGGCATCTTTGGGGCCCTGACGGTGCTAGAGAATCTGAAAATTGGCGCAGACTGGCGTACCGACCGACGTGACATCGAGAAAGACTTTGAGTATTGTTATGCTCTTTTCCCTCGGCTCTTAGAGCGGCGCTATCAGCCTGCGAGGACGCTTTCCGGCGGCGAACAGCAAATGCTCGCGATCGGCCGTGGACTCATGTCGCGCCCCAAGCTCCTCATTCTAGATGAGCCGTCAGTCGGACTCGCACCCCTCCTTGTGGCGGAAATATTTCAGGTCGTGCAAAAGCTAAAAAGGCTTGGTATTACGGTCCTGCTGGTAGAGCAAAACGCAAAGCAGGCGCTGCTTATTGCCGACTACGGTGTCGTTATCGAGAGCGGGAAAATCGTCCTGAGTGGCACAGCGGCTGAACTAATGTCTGATGAAGCTATCACTGCGGCTTATCTCGGGAGGCGGCGAGATATCGCCGCTGGTTTATTATAATAATTGATAGGTGCTGCACGATGAAATTCGAAACGATCTTGACGCCGGAGATGATGGTGAACTACATCCGACAAGGCGCGTGGGAACAAGCCACTGTGACTTTTTTGACGACGTGTTACGGCGCTTACCGGCCGGCTGGCGGATATCGATTGCAGTGTGCAAAAGCTCGCCAGCCTGCTGGAACTGGTGGTCAATGACTTGGGGGTAATTTGGAAACTTCTAGGCGGCTCGCATGTAATGGGCAGTGGCGGGACTTGTGTGAGCGGCTGGAGGTAAGCCGACTACGTACGAAAAGGAGTTGAATCATATTCACATCTTCGGAAAGAGCTCGCGCGTTGTGCTGTCGCGGCAAGATCAACCTCGTCGTCGTCGAGTCGACACCGATTCAGAGCAACTGACCCGCCTTCTCGAGCTCCTCGGTCAGTATCTGAACGCCCATCGTGCAGGTATGCATTCCAAGGACCAAGACCAACTGGTAGATCTTGATGATTTCTTCCTACGTGGCGCTGTACGTCGTCATTAATGGAATAGTGTTTTTTATTAATAACCGAAGTGTTTCTCCCTTCGGCGATCGGATTTTTTCGGACGGGTCGTCCCGCATTACCTGGCGCTCCCTGAATCCTGAGCCGGGCATTCATGATCGACCTATCCCATCCAGGGACAGTTCATGTATCATTATGGGACATGGTTAAGTCTGGGGCAAAGACCCATGCGTAGAATTTTCAAAAATATACAGAAACTTAAGGCCTTATGGAAACAAATCCATGATTCCAATCTGGCATGACCCATGCAGGATAAAACTAATGTTTAAAACGTTTTCCGGAAAAGAGCATCTGGAAAGATGAGATCAGCTTCGCCCCGGAAGGTACTCCATTGTATGAGGGAACGAGGAGGTGACATTCGCACCAGGAAAGCGTCATTTAGGGCCGCTTGAGGCAAGGGCGTTCGTCTTAATAATTCAAGACTGTGCCAGGGGGGGGAGAGAAATGAGCACGAACTTCGGGTTGCTTTGCCGGAACCATCTCATGGGGCTGCTTACGTTAACCATGGCGCTTATCATGTCGTTGGCTTCGGCCACGATCTCCACGGGCGCGGAAACCGCCAGGAAGCAAGTCAAGGTGGGCATCATCACCTCGAAGAGCGGATTGACCGCGGCGTACAGCTTCGATCAGTTGGGGGGGATCCACATGGCTTTGGAAGAGATCGATGCTTCGCCGCGATACAAGGGCATCAAGATCATTCCGATAGAGGGAGACGACAGGAGCGACCAGAGCGAGCTGTTGAACGTGATGAACAAGCTGATCGCCAGGGACCGGGTGGTGGCCATCCTGGGTCCGATCAGCAGCAGCGGTTCCTTCGCCAGCTATCCTCTTGCCAATAGCGCGAAGGTTCCAGTCGTCGGAACTACCGCGCAGGCGGCGGGAATCACCGATATCGGGGAGTATATTTTCTCGCAGGGCGGCACCCAGGCCATGCTCAGCGGGCCGGATTATATCCGATTGCTTAAGGAGAAGCTGGGAATCAAGAGGGTGGCTGTCATGACCGGAACCGACGTCGAGTTCGAGACGACCGGTTACAAGTCCATCCAAAAGGGGGCCAAGGAGCAAGGCGTCGAAATCGTGACCACACAGAATTACCTGAAGGACAGCGTGGATTTCCGCCCTCAGCTATT
>Ga0209317_1002166_pt1 | contig 14755 bp, 15 predicted proteins | sample RifGroB2_FD_183994 | JGI IMG/M metagenome (GOLD analysis project Ga0209317, IMG submission 183994) | Soil microbial communities from Rifle, Colorado, USA - Groundwater B2 (SPAdes) (version 2) | ecosystem: Environmental > Terrestrial > Soil > Unclassified | place: Rifle, Colorado | collected... | reverse complement strand
CCTGGACGCTTACACGGGACGTCTAAAAGTCCTGGAGACCAGTAACTTTGTCAGCAATATATTATTTGCAATTGCCATTTTCATGCTCCTCTTAATTATGGGAACCCGCATTATTTTCAAGGCAGACAACTGGAGCAGCCTGGTTATTTATCTGATTGCATTACGATATGTATTGGTTAACCTGAGACAGTTAAGCCGGCAAATTACGAATATCAACAGATTTTATCCACAGATAAAAAGGTATTTCCTGTTCCTGCAGAACACAGAAACGCCACGGGAAATCCGCACATCAGACACGGTAAGCTATACGATACAGGCTGCTAACTCTACGGAAAATTCCTTAAAAACCTGGCAGTTGTCGAAGGGAAGCAAACTCGGATTAGTCAGTCCGGTTAAGCTGAACCGCTATTCCCTGGAATTTGTATTCGGTTGTCTGTTTGGACATTCGGAACGGGAGTCAAGGAGTGCGCTGGAATCGGTGTGGTTCATGGCGGTGGATTATGGAAATGCGTATAGTTCCTTGAGAGGGTTTTTATGTCTTCCCGCCGGTTATTCCCTTTCTCATGTGCAAAAAGAGCTTGAAGAAGCGGCATTATGGGACAAGTTTGAAAAACAACTCCCGTGCGATCTGGAAAAACCTATCCCGCGTGAAAAGTGGGAACAAGCAGACGTTGATCTGAAGGTGGCGTTAGCCTTATTTGGCGCAGTACATTCCAAACACTGTTGGGTAATGCTGGAAGAGAACGCGGTGCGGCATCTTTCAGACAGGACGTTACAATTTTTCATGAATCGTCTTTCCGACAGAATCCTGGTAATCGTTTTTCATCAGTATGCCCATACGCTGGGGAGATACGGAGAGGACGTGATTGCCGTACTTTCAGGCGATAGTATTGCAGGACTGGGAACTGTTAAGTGGTTTGAAGAACACCGGCAAACAATTTCTCATATTTCAAATCAAACCCCGAATGGCGGTCAGGATAAAAGATACAGGGAAGATGATGGTGAAGATTTGCTTGACGACGAAGATATGTAATTTTTTGTGATAATTTGTAACGGTGTTTTATTAAAATTAAACGGTAAATTTTACATTGATAGATTTTGGGAAAAGCTATCTGGAAAACTTTTGAGGTAAGTTTAAAAAGGTATGAATAACTGCTATTCTTTTGAAGAAGTTAAAGATTCGGCTAAGCGCATAGATGCCTGGTGGACAGTCAAAGTTATTGATCCAATTGCCCTTCGACTTACCTATCTTTTTGCCAATTACACGGGCCTTACCCCCAACCAGATTACCCTCTTTTCCTTAATCTTTGGGTTGTTAAGCGCCTATTTCTTCCTGAAAGGCGATTACATGCACCTTGTGCTGGGCGCAATAGTCATGGAACTGTCTTTTGTCTTTGATTGCGTGGATGGCAAGATTGCGCGTTTGAAGAAAGCGGGAACCAAATTCGGAGCTTACTGGGATTTTATTCAGGACAGGTTAGTACAGTTTGCTGCCCTTTTTGCCTTAATTTGGAGCCAGTGTCAGCGTACAGGCAATACGGATTTTTGGATGCTGGGGATGACCTACGTTTTTGCAGACGCATTCCATCGCACAACCTCGTTCCATATGCAAAATTTGGTTGCGGAAAAAGAGGGCAGGATTCCTGGTAAGCATACGAAAAAGGAAATTGAGAAAATTCTGACCAAATATGCAGAAACCCATAGCACCTGGAAGTCCTTTATCAAACGCTGGATGGTTAAAAACCGGCTGACAAGCTTTCCTACAACAATTGAAACCAGGGTGCTGCTGTTTTTTGTCTCCACCACCCTTAACCAAGTTTTCTGGGGTCTGGTGCTGGCAGTCGCTGCGCTGGCATTCCTTACCGTACTCAAAAGTATAATGTCCCTGCGTCACCTTTACAATATTTCTTCAAATAAGGAAAGGGATTTTCCTAATATTGACTGATAGATTAGGTGACTTTAGGATTCCCTTGAAGTCAACAAACTATAATTATATAATTAAAACATGAAAGTACTATTTCTAGCCGCCGGACTTGCCAACCGGCTTCGCCCCCTGACAAATAAAAAAACCAAGACCCTAATTGATTTAGGTGGAAAATCTATTATGGAACATTCCCTGGAATCGCTGACAAGTCGTGGTTTTAGGGATTTTGTCGTTGTTTCAGGACACGGACACGAGTTCCTGAAAGAAGAGACCGAATCCCTTTCCAGGAAACTGGATTTTAAATACACCATTATCTTTAATCCGGATTTTGAAAAGAAAAACAATTGTAGTTCGGTTTTATTGGCCATTGATCATCTTGATGACCACGTGCTGCTTATTAACTCTGATGTGGTTTACGACCCGGTAATTCTGGATGAAGTAGTTGATAAGTTCGATACAAGTTTAGTAATTGACGATTACAAGCAGTTAACTGAAGAATCAATGAAAGTTTTTGTAAAAGATGGATACGTTACAAAGATTAACAAAGCCTTAGCCATTGATGAATCCTTTGGTGAATACATTGGTATTTCCATTTTGCACAAAGACATGCTTCCCGCTTTAAAAAAAGCCCTGCAAAAAGTAGTTGCCGAAACTCCTCATCTTTTCTATGAAAACGGATACGACCTGCTCTTTGCCCAGATTCCATTTAAAGTCTTATCCACGAAAGGCAAAAAGTGGATAGAAGTTGATAACCACGAAGATCTTGCTACTGCCCGCAAACTCATAAAGGAATCCTTTAAGTAAATGTTACTTTCACGTATTGCAAATCTACCGATCATTTTAGAAGTTGGCAACAACCGGGTGAACAATCTGCACAACATCCTTTTGCATCACAACCTCGGTTTTGAAACCAAAATCTTAGTTACCACCAAGGCTATTTGGAAGAAATACCAAAAACTTTTCAAAAAAAGTGATTTTAATGATGTTTTGTACATTACTCATTCCGATACCAAAAATGTTAAAGAGCTTGTTGCCAAGTTGAAAAAGTATCCCAAAAACTCTTTGGTGGTTGCCTTTGGTGGTGGTAAAGTAGTTGATGTAACTAAATCTGCCACTACGGAAGTTGGTTTGAATTATCTGGCTATACCTACTGCTCTTTCCAATGATGGCATTTATTCGCCAGTTGCTTCAATTACTCAGGAGGACGGCCGTAAAAGGAGCGTGGGGGCTAATATTCCCCTTGGAGTAATTATTGATATCCCTCTGGTACAGCAAGCGCCTCCCGAGACTACTATTTCGGGGATTGGTGACGTTGTTTCCAATATTTCTGCCCTTGAAGACTGGAAGTTAGCGAAAGAAGACACTTCGGAGCACATCAACGATTTTGCTTATACCCTCTCACACCTTTCTACGGAAACTATTCTTAATCTTAATTTCAAAGACATTACTGAATATAATTTCCTTAAGAGACTTGCTTATTCTTTGGTAGTTTCAGGGTTAGCTATGGAAATTGCAGAATCCTCCCGCCCCGCCTCCGGAAGTGAGCATATGATTTCCAATGCCCTCAACCATCTGTATCCTGAAAGATCACAGTCGCACGGCATTCAGGTGGCCTTTGCCACTCTGCTCATGGAAAAGGCGCGAGGTAAAGATTTACACAGTTATTTTGTTTTTTATAAAAAAGTAGGCTTGCCAACGACTTTGGAGGAGTTTGGTTTTGGTAAAAAAGAGTTAGCTGAAGCAATTAAAATTGCACCTACCATACGCGACCGCTACACCCTTTTGAGTAAATTAAAATTGACCGATACCTTTATCAACAAACTCCTGGAAGATTTCTAGTGCGCTATAACTATACAGACGTCAAGAAAACTTTTAAGCCTGTTGATGCCTGGTGGACAGTTGCCATTGCCGACCCTATTGCGGGACGTCTTACCCTGTTTTTAGCCAATTACACGAATATTACTCCCAACATTGTCACTGTCTTCGCTTTTACCCTTTCATTCGCAGCAGCCTTCCTTTTTTACCAGGCAACCCCAATATCACTTGCTTTAGGAACACTCCTCTTTGAGATTGGTTTTATTTTTGATTGCGTGGATGGAAAACTAGCCCGTCTTAAAGGTTTGGGAAGCAAGCAAGGCGAGATTATTGATTTTCTATTTGACAGGCTTGGGTTTTTTCTGCTTCTCGGAGGGCTCATGTTTGGACAGTTTCGCCTCTCTGACAATTACGAAATACTTATGTGGGGATTTTTTATCATTTTTTTTGATAATTTTATTAATTTTATTTCTCTTTATTTAAAAATAGAGGATAAAAGTTCAGTAACTTTATCAGTCAGGAATATCTTTGGCAAAACAAAAGAGCTCTTAAACCAACGCCGTTTAGCCTCGTTTTTTACTACCGTGGAGGTAACTCAACTGCTGTTTTTTTTCACACCGCTTACCACTCGTATTCAGCCTGGGTTTTTGTTTGCAAGTCTTGCTTACCTTCTCCTGACTTTTTACCTCCTGGTAAAACTAAAAAAGGTCCTTTAATTTAACTTTCTATGGCAGAAAAGAAATTCGAACTTTCGATCATTATTGTCAATTGGAATGGCGCAGAGTTCGTTAGTAAGTGTTTGAAGAGTGTTTTTGAGAGCAAATTTAACAAACCCTGGGAGGTTATTGTTGTTGATAATCATTCGTCTGATAGAAGTGTAGAAATTATTAAACAGTTCCCTCAGGTAATTCTCATCGAAAACAAGGAAAATGTTGGATTTGGGGCAGCGAACAATCAGGCACTCAAACAAGCAACGGGGAAATTTGTTTTCCTCTTAAACCCCGATGTCCAAATTTTTCCTGACAACCTGGAAAAGCTGGTGAAAAAGATCGGGGAAGAAGAGAAAATTGCCATAGTCGCGCCACAATTAGTCAACGAGGATGGTTCCCTCCAGAGAGAAATTGGCCATTTCCCAGGACTCGCCGATAGTATCCTGGTGCTGTTAAAATTACACCGACTGCCTTTCTTCAAAGACCTTGTTTACCCGAAAGTTGATTACTCCCGGGAACAAGAAGCCGAACATCTGATGGGGTCTGCTTTACTTATTCGACGTAAAGTCCTAGACTCAGTCGGTGTTTTTGACGAACGGTTCTTTCTCTGGTTTGAAGAGACCGATCTGGAAAAAAGGATAAAGGATGCGGGCTGGAAACTAATTTACTACCCTCAGGTGCATGTGGTGCATCTGTTAAGCAGAAGCATCAAACAAGTGAGTCCATTCAAAAGGCAACTCATGTGGAGTAAGAGTTTGGGGATTTATTTCCGGAAACATAAAAGCCAGGCCGCACGGATTTTACTGCTTCCATTCATACTTTTGGGGTTAATTATTGCCGGTTTCATGGCACTTAAAAATATATTCAGCAAATGAAAGACAAAACTGCCTGACCCGAAGGTGTCGGAAGAGTTTTTTTGATGAAAAGGATGTAAGGTGAGAATAGGGATTGATGGACGATTCCTTGGGCCGGAAGGCACCGGTATTGGTCGTTACACTGAGAAGTTAATTGAAAATCTGGAAATTCTTGACAACAAAAACGATTACTTCATTTTTCTGAGGAAAGCCAATTTCTCTCTTTATAACCCAGGATGTCCAAATTTTCACAAAGTGATCTCTGACGTTCAGTGGTATTCTCTGAAAGAACAGGTGGTTATGCCGGCAAGTCTTCTTGCACAAAAACTTGATCTGGTGCACTTCCCTCAAATTAACATCCCCTTGCTTTATCCTGGCAAGTTTGTAGTTACCCTACACGACCTTACAAAAATTAATTTCAGAGACCAGGCAGCCACGCTCCATTCACCGTTGGTCTACCAGGCCAAACACCTGGCTTTCACATTTATACTCAAACAAGCCCTCAAAAGGGCACAAATGATTTTTACTCCTTCGGAGTTTGTTAAAAACGAGCTTTCTCAAACAATGAAAATTGATAAAAATAAAATTGTCACCACGTACGAAAGCGCCGATGATTTTGCTTTAAAATTTTTTCCTGGCGAAGGGATGGTAAAAGAAGTCCTGGGACGTTATTCGATTAAGTCCCCGTATATCCTTTATCTGGGAAATGCTTACCCACACAAGAATTTAGAGCGGCTGATGGAGGCATTGTTAAAAATTGATCCACAGGTCTCCCTGGTGTGTATTATCAAACGAGATGTTTTTTCTCAAAGAATTACTGCTAAAGCCAAAAATTTGGGCATAAGAAACCGTGTCGTTTTCGTCCCGGGCGTTTCTGATGAATATCTGAAAGTATTTCTTTCCCAGGCGGAGTGTTTGGTTTTTCCCTCGCTTTCAGAAGGCTTTGGCTTGCCGGGACTGGAAGCCATGGCGGTTGGTTGCCCGGTGGTGGCCGCCAATGCAACGAGTTTACCGGAGGTTTATCAAGAGGCGGCTGTCTACTTTGATCCATATAACGTAGCAGACATAGCCAGTAAAGTCAGCTCAGTGATAAAAAATGAAAAAATGAAAATTGATTTACGTAAAAAAGGACGAGAGCAAGTGAAAAAGTATTCCTGGAAGAAAATGGCTGAAGATACTCTCAAAGTCTACAACACTCTTTCAAGCCAATAAACTATCATATAGCAGTATTTTGTTAAATTTTTAAGCAGCCAATTTTTTCTTCATACGTATTGGTTTTGATAAGTGAAACGTAATCGCACATGATAATTTATTTATCCGTTCAGCGATACCCTTACAGAGATTAATAAACGCGTAGTCTTGTTTATACCAATTTTTGAGATTTTCTATCGCCCTCTCTTCGAGTGTCTTATCAAGATGCTCCGGATTTTTGTGTGCTTGAATATCATCGGTAGGAAGCTCCAGGCTCTTCGGCAGGCCTAGTTTTAACTTTAGAGGTCAAAATCTTCACTAAGATTTTCCTGAAAGCCAATAAAAAAAATATCGCACAATCTGGAATGGTAGTATTGTTCATTATCAAACCATTTCCAGTACGAATCCTTCACGTGGAAAATGCTCCTCATTGCCTTTTCAGCTCGTGCCTTTTCCTGTTTGTGTTCAGATGAGAGGGCAATTGCTAACTTATTCGGGGTATCAAAGTAATCAAAGGCTGCATTTTCTTCTGGACTCCAGGGAAAGAAATACTTGGGCAGTCCTTGTCGTTGTCTACTATAAAAACCGCTAATAAAACGGCTTACTGGATCACGCAGAAAGAAAAAAAACGAGATCGTTCTTGGGAAGGTCTCTCAATCTTACTTTATGCCGATGCAGATTAATCACATATTTATCTGTTATTAAATGGTTTTTCAAAGCATACTTTACAGCTGTTCCGCCAGTTTTTCCAATATGGAGCAGATGCACGTATTGCTTTCCCTGGATTTTATGGATTAATCGCTTTGCATTCCGCTTGATACGGGACACTATCTTTCGAAATCGCACTTTTTTCATTTGCGTTTCCTTTTCTTGGTTTGAAGACTTACCATCTTAATTGATGGTCTAAAGCCTTTATGATATTTAACCTGAATCTTGCACAAGTACAAGATAAAAGAAGGTGAAACCATAAGGATTACCTCATTATAATAGGGTAAGTGAAATTAACCTAATAATAAGAGGAGGAGGAGGAGGAGGAGGAGGAGGAGGTAACCCAAATGGTTAAAGAGAAAAATAATGATAACGTTAAAAGGCGTAAAAATCAAGGAATTCGTAGTGAAGGATACTTGATATAATCCTTGATTTTACAAGTCTTTCTCACCTGATTTCGAAACTTGGGTTAGCTGAAGGAATTAAAAAAGCTTGACATTTTCTTTGTTTTTGGTCTAATACTATTTCAAGCTAAAAAAGCAATTTCCTATCATCTCGTGCATAAGACTATGACATCAGAGTTGCCAGAAATCTTCAGCAGATGACATATACTGAAAGCTCATTATGAATGTAGAACAATTAAGGATTAAAAGACGAGAGATCGTCGAGCAATTTGGTGACTGGACAAGGCACAACATGTACTTGACGGATGATACATACACATATAACCAGAATCATCCTAGATTTAAAGAACTTCTGGTAAAGCGCGGGGTTCGTCTTCAGCGCATTATTCAGATCATTTCAGATATAACGAATCAGCCACTAAATAATCTTCGGGTGCTTGATCTTGCTTGTTTAGAGGGACTTTATGGAATAGAGTTGGCTCGACACGGTGCTGAAGTCATTGGCATAGAGGGTAGAGAAGCGAACGTGGTGAAAGCACGTTTTGCTAAAGATGTTCTCGCCCTGGACAATATTACGTTTATGCAGGATGACGTTAGGAATCTCAACGTCGAAAAGTACGGGCTGTTTGATGTAGTTTTATGTCTGGGTATTTTGTATCACTTGGATGCTCCGGATGTCTTTCATTTTGTGGAGAGAATGTCAGATGTTTGTAAACGAGTTACAATTATTGACACGCATGTTGGAATAAACGCAAATAAATCTCATATCTATCAGGGCCAAGAGTATCACGGCTGGTCATATAAAGAGCACTCATCAAAATCCACAAAAGAAGAAAGGCTCAAATCGCTTCGGTCTTCACTCGATAACGAAAAGAGTTTCTGGTTGACCCGCCCCTCGCTTTTCAATTTATTATCTCGCGCGGGTTTTACTTCCGTCTATACCTGTCAAAATCCTGCCGTGCTGATGCAGCGGATGGACAGAGACACGCTCGTCGCCGTAAAAGGGACACGGCACAAGCTGTTCTCCACACCAATCGTAAATAGTTTACCCGGTGAGATGTGGCCTGAAGAGAGACGAAGAGGCATACATCCAAGTCAACGGACTAATTTAGGGTTCAAACTCCGGGAAATTCCAAGGAGAGTGCGTAATTTGGCCAAACGTATTTTAGGTTAAAGCAATACTATCTAACAAGTCATTCAACCCGACATCAAATTGTTTTCTTGCTTTTCTTTCTTTTGCCTCTTGACACCTTTTACCCCTCTTTAGCGTCTAACAAACAAATCCAGAGGATGCGGTAAACCGCCTCGCTGATTTCGCCGTAAGTAACCGTAATTACAATTTTTCGTATACTGCTTCGCATTGTTTAGACACAAGAGAAAATATTAAAAAAACCTCAAATGCCTGTACAAAGATTTACCTATCTTGATAAAAAAGATATGCATACCCTATTAAATTCCATAGCACATAAATTGACCTTATCAAAAAAGAGGGCAAAACAGCTTCTCGACAAACGGGTAGTTTTTGTGAACAAAAGGCGTGTCTGGATTGCATCGTATCAACTGAATAAAGGGGATGTAATTGAAGTTATTACGGAAGAAACCAAACTGCCGGATTTATATTCAGGAGATACAGGAACAAGATTCCAAAAGGACAGCATCCTCTTTAAAGACGATCATTATCTCATAGTCTCAAAACCCCCAAATATATTAACAAACGGTCATGAAAGCCTCGAGGCTAATCTCAAGACGCGTTTTCATAATAATCACATACAGGCGGTTCACCGGCTGGACAGAGATACTTCCGGTGCCGTAATCTTTGCAATGAACACGGACGCCTTCGAGCGCATGAAAACCTTATTTAAAAAAAACGTATCAAAAAGTTTTACAGAGCTATTGTACGGGGCAGTATTAGCAGACAAACATTTACATAGATACTCCCATACGGGAACAAAGGGCCGTAACCCATGTGAAGCTTTTAAAAAGAGGTAAGAATGCATCTTATCTGGAGGTGCAAATTGAAACCGGCAGGAGTCATCAGATCAGAATTCACCCGGCGTCCGTAGGTTATCCGGTTATTGGAGAAAGAGAATACAACCGCAGACCGATTGAAAATCAACTATTAAGACGGGTCGAAAGGCACATGCTCCATGCTTATCAGATATCCTTTATCCATCCATATACTCGTGAAGCAGTGGCAATTTGCAGGTGCTACTCCATGGATATAGTACTCTGTGAAAAGTAGTCGATGAGTACCATTTCCCACGATGTAGTTATGCTTTCAACGGCAGATTGGAATAATTCCGGACGATTTTTTAAAATACCAGCCCCCCGGATAGGTTTTATCGGGGCCATAAGCGATTACAAAGTGGATTTCAATCTTTTACGGTACGTGGCGAAAACACGCCCTGATTGGTCACTGGTGCTCATTGGAAAAGTAGGAGAGGCGACCCATGGACAAAAACAGACGTATTCCATGACATCCCCAACATCAATCTTATGGGTCTCCGTCCTTATGCTGAATTACCTTGCTACCTTAATGGATGGGATGTTACTATATTACCGAATACAGTAAACGAATACACAGAATCTATGTTTCCCATGAAGTTTTTTGAGTATTTGGCTGCGGGGAAACCTGTGGTTAGTGTCGATTTACCCTCATTGCGTGAGTATCGGAACGTTGTGCGTATTGCCCGGTCACATCAGGTTTTATTAAAGGTATTGACGAGGCTTTAAAAGGTAATATAGCGCCACTGGAAGAACGTATTTCAGCGGCTAAGGAACACACTTACGAAATACGTACTAATAAAATGCTGCAACTGATTGAAACTTTGCCTTAATAATTCATGTTCAGGGATTTCCAATAATTAGTTATGAACGAACGTATGAAACCATCCATAAGCCAAATCTCAGAATATGCGTTTATTGCCTATTTTTTTATCCTCTCATTTTTCCCATTCAACGCAGATACCATTAAATTATTGTGCTTCTTGACTGTGATCGGATGTTGGATAGCAAGGATGATAGCTGAAAAAAAAGTATTGTTTACCAAAACATCAATTAATATCCCTGTTCTTTCCTTTCTTTTGTGCTCGTTGGCGGCTTCATTTCATTCGGATCATATTAAAAACAGTCTTGAAACTGTAGCACATGACTATCTCATATATTTTCTTATCTTTTTTTGTATGGTCAATACTATTCACAGCCAGGAACAAGCGAGGCGAATCTTGAAAGCTATGTTAATTACGTGTGGATTGGTCTGCGCTTATGGATTGTACGGATATTACACAGGAATCGCTATCCGGGATGGAAGGCTTGTGGCCTCCTTTGAATATCATTCCAGAATTGCAAAATACATATCGCTCTTATTGCCCATTGCTGTGTGTCTCTTCCTTTGGTACAAAGATATAATGTCTCGCCTATTTCTTGCCCTGTTGATCATCCTGTGTAGTTTTTCCCTGGTTTTAACGATGAGCAGGACAAGCTGGATTGCCATTTTAATTACCATGCTGTTTGTCGGTTTTGCTGTTCAAAAGAAGTTGCTAATGGTTATAGTTATCGGTGTATGTGCGTTACTCATTTTCATTTTACCTTCCAAATTTATTACACACGCTAAAACCGTTACGCAGGTTGATAAATTTTTCGCTTCTAAAAAGATATTAGGAGAACGTCTGTTATGCTGGAAGGCATCGATCTCCATGATTCAGGATCATCCTTTGTTAGGCATTGGACCTGGCAAGAAGAATTTTCGGGATGCCTTTCAACTATACGGGGGAAAGATAAAAGAAGCAGAAAAACAGATAAAAAAAGAAAAAACTTCCGTACAACCTAAAGAAATAAAGACTAGAAAAAAGTCCTTAGTTAAGGGAGTAGAAAAACTATCCCATGCTCACAATATCTTCCTCCATATATGGGTGGAAACCGGGGTTGTTGGGTTAATAGTGTTCTTATGGTTATTTGTAACGGTATTTTATGCAGCAATAAAATCAGGGCGGTCTTTAAAATCAGGATACGAAAAGGCACTCTTGCTGGGTATCACGGCGAGTCTCATTTCGATTTTTTCACACGGATTGACGGATAGTTTCTGGAAGAAACCTGATGCATTATTTCTTTGGTATATCATCGGCATACTGTTTGTTATTATTCGAAGTGCATCAAGCCGCGATCAAACGCATTCACTGAAATATTCTGGATAATTTCCTATGAAGAAGATTGCTATTATTCATGATTGGCTTACTGGCGTGCAAGGGAGGGGAGAAGGTCATAGCATAAACATTGGGTTTCATTTCACTCAACCCAACCTACTGAAACTGCTCCTTTTATATTGGAAAAAGCATATTCCGGTTTCATGTCTTCTTTTTTCGTTGTCATCATCCCATTCAAATGTAAGCTTCATGTTACCCTACTTAAAAGCAGTTTATCCCATTTTACCGTATACCGTTTAAAATTGGCAGATGCGCTTTTTGCGGTCAGATGGATTGCCTTTTTGGTAGGTTGGGTGAAGCGGAGCGCACCCAACAATCATGGAAATGATGGGTTCGCATTGCTTAACCTATCCTACTTGACTATTTAAGAAAACTGATTTTCCGGTCTTTTGTCAATTGATTTGTAAACAAAATAATAGATGAGAATGGAAGCAGTAACAGCTCCAAATTGGAAAACAAATAATACAGCTCTTACTTTGAGCCATATTGGTTTATTTTGTGTAAGAAGCTCTCTTCCTTTTAGTAAACTTAGGTAAAAACAGAAAAGAGATATTTTAAAGAGCTTATTTTCTGACTGATTCTTACATTCTCAGTGAGGTTTAATAAGGAGTCCTGTTGTAATAATTTCGAATTATAATTGTCTATTTGGTTGGAACACAATTGTATTCCTATTCCAGTCAAAGCAACAAACATCAATAGGACAACCTCAATTATGATTAATTTTTTTTCTTCTCTCAACTTCATATCATTTTGTGCGGCAGTGGGCTTCCCGTCGCTTCAGCGTAAATGTTGCAATTTTCTTGGTAGGTTGGTTATTGTTCGCAAGTTCCCTGTCCTCCATCAACTCATTCTGGTGTTTAGATGCTTCAATAACCAAACCAACTGTACGAGAAGGAATACGACCTTCCCGTACACGATTTTTAGGATCATATTCATGGCAATTTAACATCTTTACCAAGACCATTACGAAAAAAGGCTGCCCATTTGTTCTCGCCAAGTGCTATCAGTCCGTGATCCTGCATGTCTTTGTACCAATTTATAACCGCCTGCTTTACCAACTCATCATTATCTTTTGGGACAAGCTTCATATGTTTGACATACAATTCTAATTCTTTTGAGCTTACTTCTCTACCTTGTAGTAATGTATGTGCCACACGAACAAGCCTTTTTGCCAGTTCTTCATCTACATTTTGTTCTGGGTTTAACCAGTCAGCGTTATCTACGCAATCTGTGTAAAAACCTAATTGTTTTACACCGTTTAGATAGAAAGGGTGCTCAGAATTTTTGTCCACCATAAGGTAAAAATCTTCTATTTTGCGTGCTCCTTTATCAAATAAATCAGGCAAGATCCAATTTAAGTTCTTCTTTGTGTGGGTTCTATATTCTTTCCAACATTTACCAACTTCTTCTTCGCTATTGGCAATTAAAAGCTTACGCAAGATTACAACCTTTCCAGACTCTTCTATTGACAAAATTGCTATTGAAGCAGCCGTTGGATAGCTACCTGCCTTTAATAATAAATTGGCATCAATTGCAAGTCGCTTAGCATTCCTGTAAGCGCAATTCATTCCTTCAGCTACTTGAGAGGGAGATAATTTGCCTTTGTATTTTATTATTGTTTTATGCATATTAAGTATTATAGAAATTCTATACATCTTTTATTTTTTCTTTATTCTATAATTTTCAGCATACTATCTCTTGAAATAGCGTATGTTAAACCAAAAAACGGCATTATTACGTTGAAAACATGAAGATATATTCAATATAATAACAAACGTTTTAAATCACAGAGACCCTAGAGCAGATTGAGTTTACCTGGTTATAGGGTTTGTTGAGTTAACCCGACAAAGCCTCACAACCCAACAGAATTGATATAACTTAAACCGGTCGTTCAGACTATATTTTCTCTGCGCTCCCGGCGTCCTCTGCGGCGAACTAACGTTTCTTAAAATAGTATCGAAGGTTTAAAAAATTGAATAAACATATAAATCTATTTCTCCTGGCAACTGAAAACTTATTACGTCATAAGACAAAGACGATTGTCGTCTGTCTTTGCATTATTGCCATCCTCTCACCCTTTATTACCGCCATCGCTATTTCTGAAGGTATAAGGGCACAATCCCTCATTTCAGTAAAGGAAGGGGCAGACCTCTACCTTACATTTGATGAATTCGGCAGAAATGCGGCTGTTCCCCTGAAATACCTGGATCAAATCAAAAAGATATTTGGGGTAACAAAGGCGATACCGCGCATTATCGGCCGGGCTTTTGTGCAAAATAAACTTGCAGTCATCGTTGGTGTCAATAAAGAAGACCTGCCAGAGTCCATTTCCTGTGTTTCAGGCCGAACATTTGAAAATCCAAACGAGGTTGTTGTGGGACACGAACTGGCAGAGCATTTTCACTTAAGAACCGGCGACCAGTTCAGCATGAGGGGTCAACAGCGCAAGACCTTTACCGTTGTAGGATTCTTTTCCTCTGACGCAAGCATCTGGGGGTCTTCAATGATACTCATGTCCTTCAAAGATACCGGAGAACTGTTTGGGAAACAGGATGTTGCTACAGACATACAAATCCACACCCTGCCGGGACACAACTCAGAGATTGCGACCGACCTGTATGATATTTTTCAGAACGAACCTTACAGGTTACAAGACAAACATATGGTAGAATTGTACTTTAAAAAGGGTTTTATGCTCAAGGAAGGCATCTTTAGCGCATTATATCTCGTCGCCTTGTCCCTGGGCGTGCCTGCCATCCTGGTAGCCTCCGGTTTCGGATTATCTGAGCGGAAAAAGGAAATCGGTATTATGAAGGCAACGGGATGGAATACCCTGGAGGTTTTAGAAGTGATTTCCTTTGAGCAATTACTCATAAGCTTATTGGGGGCCACCATTGCCATATTGTTGTCCATTCTGTGGGTCAAGGGTTTTAATGGCGTATTCATT
>Ga0209317_1002165_pt1 | contig 14759 bp, 11 predicted proteins | sample RifGroB2_FD_183994 | JGI IMG/M metagenome (GOLD analysis project Ga0209317, IMG submission 183994) | Soil microbial communities from Rifle, Colorado, USA - Groundwater B2 (SPAdes) (version 2) | ecosystem: Environmental > Terrestrial > Soil > Unclassified | place: Rifle, Colorado | collected... | reverse complement strand
AAAGGCGGACTCGCGGCCTCAAAAAAACGGGGTACGTGTCGCCATCTCTGGCGACTCGTACCCCCGGTGCAACCATCTGATCCGCGGAATCGGCCGCCGCACACCAAATAGAGAAGAGCCGGAAAAGCGCTTGGGGAAAGGACCGCAGTTCTCGCACCCCAAGCCGGCAACCCCGCACCTTGAGCCCGGCCGACGGCACCTTCTGTGTCGCCGCGCTCTTTTCCAGCCAACTGTGTCGACTTATCGCCCCCGAGGCGTTACGACTTGAGAAAAATATTCCCGCCCCCCTGAACATGCGGATTCACCTATTCCTTGATCCCTTTCCCACTCCGCACCATCCCCGGCGGCCGCACAGCGCGCTTTTTGAAAAAACACTCATCTGTTAAAAATAGCGGAGTTTTCCTCTGTCACAAAAATGCTTAAACTTGGCAGCCGTCGTGCCGATACTGTTACAGCGAAGGCAAACATCCAGCAACCGTCCCTACAGTGAGGAGTTACACATGAAGCTCATCGACAACATGACCTTTCAGACCAAGATTCTTCTTTTGGTGCTGGCAAGCTGCTGCGCACTGGGAGCACCAACCGGTCTGACGGTCATGAAGCAGTTTTACGACAGCCTTGACAGATACAACGCCTCCTACAGGGAATCGCTCTACGCCGATTCAGACAACCTCGCCAAGTCACTGGTGCAGAGTGCGGTCAGCATGCTGCAGGTGATAAGCGACCGGCAGCAAGGCGGCGAAATCACCCTGGATGATGCTAAAAAGCAGGGGGGGGACCTGCTCAGGAAGCTGAAATTCGGCAAGGACGGCTATTTCTGGGCCGACACCCCAGACGGCACCAACGTGGTGATGCTCGGCAAGGACTCCGAGGGAAAGAACCGGTTCAACCTGCAGGACGCCAAGGGGAAATTCCTGATCCAGGAGATCATAAAAAACGGGATGCAGCCTGAAGGCGGATTCACCGATTACCACTTCCCCCGCCCCGGGAGCGACACCCCCCTGCCCAAGAGGGGGTATTCGCTGTACTTCAAGCCGTTCGACTGGGTGGTCGGCACGGGAGCCTACGTGGACGATCTCGACGCCATGGTCGCCAAGGCGTCCGAGGCGAACCGGCGGCACATAATGCGAGGCGTCTACCTGGTGGTCGGCTTGACCGTGTTGATCCTGGCGGTGATCTGCGGCGTGGCCATACTGACCGTCCGGCAGTTGATCAGCCACATCGGCACCGAGCCCGCGGAACTCGAGGTAATCGCACAGCGGGTAGCGGAGGGGGACCTGACGGTGCGCCTTGATCACGGCAAGACCGGTATCTACGAGGCGATGCGGCGCATGGTGGAGGGGCTTCGTGAGGTCATGGAAAAGGTGAGCCGGAGCGCGCTCGACGTCTCCGCAGCCGCGGGGGAGCTCGACTCCAACGCGCGCCACACGGCCGAGGGGGCGCACGAGGTGGTGAACCAGGCGGAGACGGTGGCCGTGGCGAGCGAAGAGATGTCCTCGACCAGCACCGACATCGCCAGGAACTGTCACCTGGCAGCCGACAGCTCGGGGCACGCCAGCAACTCGGCCCAAAAAGGCGCGGCCATCGTCAGGGATACGGTACAGGGGATGAACAGGATCGCCGACCACGTGCGCAGTTCGGCGAGCGTGGTGGAGAGGCTCGGCACCCGCAGCGACCAGATCGGAGAGATCGTCGCCACCATCGAGGACATCGCCGACCAGACCAACCTGCTGGCGCTGAATGCCGCCATAGAGGCGGCCCGTGCCGGCGAGCAGGGGCGCGGTTTCGCCGTCGTGGCCGACGAGGTGCGGGCGCTCGCCGAGCGGACCACGCGGGCCACCCGCGAGATAGGGGCCATGATCAAGAACATCCAGCAAGAGACCAAGCTGGCGGTGCGGGCCATGGAGGAAGGGGTGGAAGAGGTGGAACGCGGCACCGGCGAAGCGGCCAAGTCCGGCGACGCCCTCGAAGATATCCTGAACCAGATCAACGAGGTGACCGGCCAGATCAACCAGATCGCCACCGCTGCAGAGGAGCAGACAGCCACCACGCAGGAGATCACCAGCAACATCCACCAGATCTCCTTCACCGTGCAGGCGAGCGCCCGCAACTCCCAGCAGATTTCCAGTGCCTCCTCGCAGCTCTCCAGGCTTTCAGCCGAGATGCAGGAGATGGTGCAGCGCTTCAGGCTTTAGAGGCAAAGGCGGGACTGGGGGCTAACGCTTTTACCCCCTTCCCCCTGGCACCAAGTCGTGTATCATATCTGCTATGTCTACCTTCGATCCCGAATCCCAACCGATTGCGGTACAGCATGACGTGCCGCTGGCCCCCTTCACCTCCCTGAAGATCGGGGGGCCCGCCCGCTTTTTCACTACGGCGCGGAGCCTCGACGAACTGCGGCAGGCACTCTTGTTCGCGCGCCGGCAGGGGGTCCCTTTCTGCATTCTCGGAGGCGGCACCAACCTGCTGGTGAGCGACGACGGTTTTGACGGCCTGGCGGTCCGGCTGCAACTGGATGGGATACAGGTCTCGGGACATCGGATCGAGGCGCAGGCAGGGGTGGACCTGACGGCTCTGGTGCACCGAACCTCGGAGTTGGGGCTGTCCGGCATGGAAGCGCTGGCAGGGATACCGGGGCTGCTGGGGGGGGCGGTACGCGGCAACGCGGGGGCATACGGCAGTTGCATAGGCGAGGTGACCGACACGGTCTTCGCGCTGCACGCCGAAAGCCTGGAACTGCTCGCCCTGGACCGGGGAGAGTGCAACTTCGAATACCGCAACAGCCGCTTCAAGCGCGACCCGGGGCTTGTGGTGGTCTCGGCGCTTTTGGCGCTGTCGCCCGGAGACCCGGGAGAGATCCGGCGCAAGGTGGAGGCGACCATAGCAAAGCGGGAGGCCCGGCAGCTGCAGTGCGAAAGAAGCGTCGGCTCATTCTTCATGAACCCGATAGTGACCGATCCCGAGCTGATCTGCAGATTCGAGACCAACCAGGGGGTGCGCTGCAGGGAAAACAGGATCCCGGCGGGATGGCTCATCGACCAGGCGAAGCTGCGCAGCACCAGGGTGGGAGCCGCCATGGTGAGCCAGAAGCACGCCAACTACCTTATCAATACCGGCAGCGCCAGCGCCGAAGAGATGATCCGGCTGGCCCGACTGGTCAAGCTGGAGGTGCAGGCCGCGCTTGGGGTTCAACTCCAGGAAGAGGTCAGCTGCCTCGGTTTCAGCCCCGGGCCTGATCCGGGGCCACGCTCCTGAAGAGGGCGAACGCCTCCTCCAGCTCCGCGTAAAGTCCCGGCAGAACAGTCCCCCCTCCCCCCTCCTTGGACGCAGCCTCCTCCATCTGCCCCGAAATGGCGCGCACAACCTCGGCACCGACGCTGGCCGAGGCCCCCTTGATGCTGTGCGATTGCAGGTGGATCGTGCCGCAGTCCCCCTCCCCGACGGCTTCCTTCAAAAGCAGCATCAGCTGGCTGGTGCTCGCGATGTACTTGTCGACGAAGATGGCCAGGTATTCATGGTCTCCCACCCGCTCCAGCAGACCGTCCCGGTCGAACACTGCGGGAGCCTGGGCATGAACCTCATGAACCTCATGAACCTCATGGACCTCATGGACCTCATGAACCTCATGGACGCCTGCAGTGACCGCGGCTGCGGCAACCGGGTCGGGGACGCCTCCGGCGGCCGCCCCGGATACCACCATGCCCGGGAGCCAGCGCTGCAACATGTCGCGCAACTGCCCGAAGTCGAACGGCTTGCTCAGGTAGTCGTCCATCCCGGCGTCCAGACAGCGCTCCCGGTCCCCGTTAACGGCATTGGCGGTGAGCGCCACTATGGGCAGACGCCCCGCATACTGCGCGGCCTCACGGGCCCGGATCATCCTGGTGGCGGCAAAACCGTCCACCTGCGGCATCTGGCAGTCCATGAAAATCAGATCAAACCGCCCCTTGCGCGCGGCGGCGACGACTTCGTTGCCGTTTTCCGCGACCTCGACGCTGCACCCCAGCATGCCTAGCATGTGCCGCGCCACTTCCTGGTTCACCGGGTTGTCCTCTGCCACCAAAATGGCGGCATCGAAACGGATCTTCGGCTGGGGAGCCGGCGGGCTCGCTTGTTGAGCCACGCCAGCCGGCTGCCCCGACTCCTCCCTCAGGCGCGCCGTGAACCAGAAGGTGGATCCGACGCCGAATTCACTATCCATCCCGAGTTCCCCCCCCATCAGCTCCGCAAGCTGACGGGCGATGGCAAGCCCAAGCCCGGTGCCGCCGTAGGTGCGGGTGGTGGAGTAGTCGGCCTGGGAAAAACTCTCGAAGATGTGCGCCCGGGCTTCGGGACGGATGCCGATGCCGGTGTCCGCGACCTCGAAGCGGATCACCCCCGCTTGCCGGCAAAGGCCCACACGGAGCAGCACCTCGCCCCGACTGGTGAACTTGACCGCGTTGCCCAGCAGGTTCACCAGGACCTGGCGCAGCCGGACCGGGTCACCCTCGACGCAGCGCGGCACCCCGTCGGCGATGCGCAGGGCGACCTGCACCCCCTTGCGCTGCGCCCCCGGGGCGAACATCTCCATCACCTCCTCCATCATCACATGCAGGTCGAAGGACGCCGGCTCCAGTTCCATGCGCCCCGCCTCTATCTTGGAGAAGTCGAGGATGTCGTTGATGATGCATAGCAGGCTCTGTCCCGAGTTGCGCACCGCCTCGGCGAAGCGTCGCTGCTCGCCGGCCAGTCCGCTCTCCAAAAGCACGCTGACCATGCCGAGCACGCCGTTCATCGGGGTGCGGATCTCGTGGCTCATGTTCGCCAGGAAGTGCGACTTGGCAAGGCTCGCCGCTTCGGCCGCCTCCTTGGAGAGCCGCAGCTCGGCGACGGTCTGGCTCAATTCGCGGTTGGTCTCGCTCAGCTCGAAGGTGCGGCTTTGCACCACCTCCTCAAGCTCGACCCGATGCGCCTCCAGTCTCTCGTCTCGCTCCTGGATCTGCACCAGCATCTCATTGAAGCCGTCTATCAGCGTTCCCAGCTCGTCGCTCCCCTCCTTTTGCGCGCGCAGGGCGTAGCTCTTGTCGTTGGAGACCGCCTTCATGACCTGCGCCAGGTGCGTGATCGGCCCGGATATGAGGCGCTGCAGCCTTGACGCGAGGAAATAGACCAGGAGCAGCGCACCCACCATGACGCCCGCTACCAGGACGAAGAAGCGCGCCAGCCGGTCCGTGAACTCGCGGGAGTCCGACTGGATCACCACGGTCCCGATCTGCTGCCCGTCGAGCACGATGGGTGAAACGCCGTAGATGTCCACCCCGATGGCAAAGGGGGACCGGGACTGGTCGAGCGCAAACGACAGCCTGCGGCTGTCGATGCGGAGGCTATCGCCGGCGCTCTCGGTGAAAGGGAGCTGCTGCAGGGCGATCCCCTCGGCGAGGTAGCCCGCCAGAACCGAGCCGTCCTTCAGCATGACGAAGGCGGCGATGATGGCCGGCTTGGCCCGCAGACCCGAAAGCGTCTCGCCGGCAGCGTTTCGGTCGTTGAACGCCACAGCGGCCGAGGTGTTGTTGCCGACAATTTCCGCGAGCGCCGCCAGCTCGGTCCGCGCCTCGCTACGGAACCTGGTCGCCTCGTTGACCACGAAAGCCGTGGAAACCAGCGCCAGCACGATGCCGTTGGTAAGCAGCAGAATGGCGATCAGCTTGCGCCTTATGGAGAGGTTACGGAACCGGCTTACCATGTATTGGCCTCTATTCGATGACGCTGCGCGCTAGTTTCAGCAGGTGCGAACTGATCTTGAGCCTGGCCCGGGACGCGGCGGCGACGTTCACCTCGAATCCCACGCGGTTCTTGACGGATACCAGGTTCACCATCCCACCGGCCTCGCAAAATCCGTCCTGGTCTGCCACGGTGAGCATGCGGTAGTTTTGCGCGAACTTCAGGATCTGGGGGAGGCGCCCCTTTTCCGAGGCGCAGATGAAGAGCAGGTCGCACCCCTTCACTTCCTCGATGCCGCGGAAATGAAGCACCAAGACCCGGCGCCCCTTGGCGTACCTCCCCTTGACCTGCTCGAGCGCGTCCTCGAACGGGTCGCGGCCGAGGACGCCAAGGGTGATGGTCGTGGCGGAGTTCAGGCCGTCGCCGGGCCAGTCGACAAACTTCATGAAGTTGTAGAGAAAAGCAGCCTTCACCTGGTACTCGGAGGTCGCGGCGGGCGCAGCAGCCGCCGCGCTGGACCACCCCGTGAGCGCGAAGAGCGCGCAAAATAGCGCCAACGACCGGGCCGGCCTGTTCAGGCTGCCCCGCAACCGGCGCAATGAAAGTATCCAAAGGACCCTGATTTGGTGCATCTCGTCCCCTAGAAGTGGTAGTCGAGCTTCGCCCGGAAGCTGCGTCCATCCTGCTCGATGGTGTCCTGCACATGTTCCGCCGCCCCGGGATCCCGGTACTTCGCATCGAACAGGTTGTAAACCGACAGTGAGAGTTCGAGACCCGGGATGGGAGTGCGGCCGGAGAGCGTCGCGTGGCTCAGGTATGCGGCGCCGGTTTTCCCGGCGCGCGTGGCGCGCGAGCTGGCATACTGCTGCTCCAGGCCGAGAAAGAGCGTGTCCCGCAGCACCGGCAGCAGCAGGTTCAACTTGCCGAGATGGTGCGGCGAATTGGTCAGGGTGCTGTGGGTGCTCGTGTCCTCGGTCTGCTGGTAGGTGTAGCTCAGGCGCCCCTTGAGGCCGTTTGCCCAGGTCCCCTCCAGTTCCAACTCCACCCCCTTGGCATCGACGGCGTCGACGTTGGCGAACTGGATCAGGCCGTCGCCGCTGTCGGTCCGCTGGCTGATCAGGTCGTCGATGCGGTAGTAGAAACCCGACACCGAGGAGCGGTAATGCTTGAGGAAGTACTGCTCGTACACCACCTCGAAGGTCTGGATTCGCTCCGGTTCCAGCTCAAGGTTCGCCTTGCTGGTCTGCCCGCCGTCGCTGTAGTAGAACTCGAAGGCGCCGGGGGCGCGGAAGGCCTGGCCGTACAGTAACTTCAGGACGCTCCCCTCCTGCGGCTTGTAGATCAGGGCGACCCTCGGGTTGGTGGTGCCGCCGAAGCTTTGGTAATGGTCGTAGCGCAGGCCGGCGGAAAGGATCAGGCTGTCCAGGAGCCGGATCTCGTCCTGCAGGTAAAGCGCCCAGATGTCCGAACTCCGCTTGTCGTCCAGGTACTGGAAAAATGGCTCGGCATCGTAGTTTGCCTGCTGCTGTCTGCTGTTCTTGCGATACTCGACCCCCGCGGTCACCTTGTGCCGGTCGAAGAGGTTCTTGGTGAGCTGCGCCTCGCCGCCCCACCAGTAGCCCCAGGCCTTGTCCTTGTTGAGAACAAGCGAACTCCCTCCGGGGTCGACCCTGTCGTAAAGGTAGCTGCCGTCGTAGACGTAGCGGTCGTAGACCGCCCGCAGGGCGAGCTCCGTATCGCCGGTGAAGCTGTGGGCGTACTTGAGATCCAGGAAGCTGTGGCCGTCTGTGGTGCGGGTACCGGGATTGTCGAAGACCGTGTCGAAGGAGCCGGTAGGGATGGTCTTTTCCCGTGAGGCGAGGGCACCGGTCAGGTTGAAATCGCGGTAGGACAGTTTGCCGAACAACTGGTAGTTCTCGTCGCCATCGGCGTCCCGGGCGATGCCGGTACCGCCGGTGTCGAACTCCCCGTAATAGAGCCGGTTATCCCCTTCGCTTTGCAGCACCGAACCAGAGAGCAGCACCCCCAGGCCGTTGCGGTAATCCTTGCCGAAACTGACCCTGCCGCTCGTGGTCCGGAAGCCCCCGGCGGCGGCGGAGAGCTGCGCCCCATCCAGGTCGCCCGGCTCTTTGGTGATGACGTTCACCACGCCGAAGAAGGCATTGGTCCCGTAGAGCGACGAGCTCGGTCCTCGTATCACCTCGATCCGCTGGATGAGATCGACGTCGATCGGAAACTCGGTCCCGATCGGCGCCGATTCAAATATGTTGTCGTTGATCCTGTGCCCGTCCACGAGGAGCAGCACGCGGGTGTTGAGATCGCCGGGGCTGTTGAAGCCGCGCACCCCGAGATAGTTATAATTGCGGTCGTAGGTGACGTAGATCCCGCGTATGCTGCGCAGGGCGTCGGCGAGGGTGCGATAGCCGTACTTCCTGATGTCGTCGGCGGTCACGATGCTCACCGAGGCGGGCGCCTCCGTCACCTCCTGTTCGAACCTCGACGCCCCGAACACGGTGGCCACCTCCACGCTCATCAGCTCCTCGACACTCATCTCCAGAAGGTCGGGCTTGCTGTCCTGACCGTCAGTGGCCGCCTCCGCCTGACATAGGCAAGACGAGACCAGTATCAAAAACGACACGATCTGTACCGGTAGCGAACGCGACACGGAAAAACTTACTGACAGCAATCTGAAGATACAATGCCATCCCCGTTTCATAGAACCCTCTAATATGACAGAATAAAATCCATACCTGCTTCTCGGCAGCTTTGATACAGAACTTAAGCGACAAATCCGCAATAAACAACGGAGTGCAGAAACCAAACCTGACACTGCCGCCTGGACCCCCCTTTACCAAGCTGGGGACTTTCTGTTCTGTGCCGGATGGCTGAAAAGGGTATTTGCCGCGTGCGGGGGTGGACGGGAAGCGAGTGGCCGATTGGTCAACGGCCCAAGCAGTGAAGCGGGGGAGGGTTAAAGCAGGGCGAACTTGTTGATCCAGACGGCCTGCTGCTCAGAGAGAGAGTCGAACATGACGCCGATGCCGGGGATGCTGCGACACCCGCCCCATTCGATGTTCCAGCATACCACTGCCTTGACCGGCTCCTGGTCCGGCATCTCCATGAAGCGGAGCCATACCGCCTCTCCCTTTAGCGAGCGGCGTGTGGCATGCACGAAGCTGCCCCCCTGGGAGATGTTGACGGTAAAGGTCTTGACGCTGCCAGCTTCAGGAAAGGCGCAGCAGGTTGACAGCAGCCGGCTCAAATAGTGACGACCATCAATATCCTGGTATCTTCCATATGGCCTCTTGACGGCGGGTAGCGGAGCCCGGCAGCGTGCGGATCAGATGCCGGATCAGCCTTGAAGGTGATCGAGCGGGAACCAAACGTGCCCAGGATGGTGTCCTGGGCACGGAGTGGCGCATGGTGCGACTTCGAAAAGAACCTTACTTCATTTGCGAGTATTTCTTCAGAACCTGCAGCAGGTTTTTGGTGGGCGCCGATTTCTTGCCCGCCTGGCCGGCGATGATGTCCGCCGCAGGAAGCTCGCTCTTGCCGTAGTAAGCGGCATTGGCGTCGTCATCGACCAGAAGTGCCGCCCCTTCCAGCGACACCCCGGCGAAAAGGCCACGGCTTCGCGAGTAGGACAGGATGCCGGTGTCCAGCTTAACATCGGTCGCAGCACTCGCCTTACGCCCGACCGGGCCGGCCGCAACCGCCGCATCTGCTCCCAGCGTGAATTTGCCCTTCAGCAATTTATCCACGTCTTCCAGCTTCTTGAACACAAGAATCAGGTCGGTGGAACTCCCTCCCACCTGCCAGCCGACACTGCCGCCCGTGATACTGATGAAAACCGGATCGCTCCAGCGCCCATCCTCGCCGCGTACCGATACTACGCCGGTGCCGTGCCGGCCGCCGACGATAAAGGCGCCCTTGATGACGCCGGGGATGATGGCTATGGCGCGCGCGTCCATCAGGAGGACCGGTGGAATCCCCTTTTCCGGTATCTGCATGATCTTTTTCAGGACGTCCGCCGATCGCTGGACCTTCTTCGCCTCGTTCTTCGCCAGGGCGACACTGGCCCAAACAACGACCAGCATGACGGCAACCATTGCTACTGAGATGCCTCTACCGATTCTCATGGTGTAACCTCCTTTGTAATCCGGCCATGTGCGCGCTTTCTAGACGAAGGCAGGCGGTGCCGCCCACCGCTTCGGACCGGTTGATCTCACCTTCTCTTACGGTAGCGCGGCGCTCCCTGGTCCCCCAGGATGTACCCGGTCAGGGCACCCGCCGCCCCGCCCAGCACCGCTCCTACGGCGGGCCTTCCGCCAGACAACCCGCCCAGCAGGGCTCCGCCGCCGGCCCCTATGGCCCCTCCGCTCAAGGTACTCTGCTCCCGCGGGGTCATCCCGGTGCAACCGGAGAGAGAAACTGCAAACAGCATCAACACCAGGTATTTTGTCGATGTCATGGATTTCCTCCTTCTTTGCCTGTCGACTGGTTCCGATCCGCGGCTCCCCTTGCTGCGTGAATCCGGTTTGCCGCAGCAAGATTCGATGCCTATTGATCCTGGTTTTTGAACGGCACGTCGGCTATGCCGGCCTTCAGTTTCGGTCTCACTATCTGTGACCAGATGACCCTCATCACCGGGAGGTCCAGATCGTCGGGATTTTGCCGGTAGTAGCTATCGATCTGCTCGATGATGCCGCTCATCGGGACGCCCCTCAACCCATCGGCAAGCTTGGCCACGAAATCCTTTCTCTGCATTTCCGGATGCCGCTTTATGACGTGCTCCTCGATGGTCACCACATGCCCGATGCCCCAGATGAAGGCGATCTTGGTATCAGGTTGCAGGGACTGCCAGCTCTCCCCGGTCAGGACCGGCATCTCCTTCAGTTCCTTCCCCGTATCAACCGTAGTCGCCTCGTCTGCCGCCAGGGCGTTGCTGACCACGATCAGCCCGGCAAGAAGGACCAGCATCCAGCAAAATCGCGTCACCTTGCTTATCTTCATGCCTTCACCTCCACGCTATTAGATTAATTTGGACCAATAATTGATATCATAGGCTCGCATGTTGTCAATGGCGGCGCCGCAAACCCTCAAACCAGGTTGAGGTTCAGGTTGCGCGAGGGACGACAAGATCAAATTGCGAGGGGGAGACATGTGGCTTGATTGGGTGTTAGTGCGGGAGTTGCTTGGGGGGATTGAGTTACGCGGGAATTTGGGCAAAAAAAAAGCCCCGAATCTCTTCGGGACTTCTTTCACGCTGCCAGGATCTTGTTAGACCCTAGTCACGTTAGCAGCCTGCAGGCCTTTCGGCCCTTTGACTACGTCAAACGTTACCCTATCGCCTTCAACAAGGGATTTGAACCCGTCGCCGGTGATGGCGGAGAAGTGGCAAAAAACATCTTCGCCGCTTTCCTGCTCAAGAAAACCAAAACCCTTGCTGTCGTTAAACCATTTTACAGTACCGTTTACCATTTAGTTTACCTTCTCCTGATGTCTTTCTACTGGTTTTTTGTCTCCGGGATCATCCCGAAACTTTAGACACCTTAACAGCTTGATCTATACAAAGCAAGCTATTTAAATTTTCGTATTTTTTTATTGTAAGCATTGGCTCAGCAAACTGAATCTGCAGTTTGCGTCACGCATTCAGATCCACCTATTTCTTAACAGCATCTCACGCAATGAGCACTCCGCTCTTTTCTCAGAGCATCAAGGGGGAGTTAAATTAACGGCGAAATCGAGGCCGTCTATGGTCAAAGTGGTCGTCGCCGGGGCTAACACCGTAGCGAGCTGGTTCCTGACGAAAATCCGCTGGCCGTTCAGAATCGGGACGGTCTGTGTGATGTTGGTGAAAACGGTCGCGTTGCCGTTGTCGTCGGCGATGGAATATAACGCGTTACCGCTGTCAAGGGAGTCTTTTATGCTTATCACGTGGGTGCCGGCAAGGCCGTCAAAGCTGAAAAACGTGGCGTCGGCCTGCATGACCGACCCAAGTTGTATCGGTGTTGTAAAAAGAGGGGTGGCGACAATCTGCGTGGTGCTGATGAATTTCCCGTTCACGTTCCCAATACTGACGGTGGATGTGGTCGGGGTACCCAGGGAACTTGACGAGGTATGAGTCACGGTGACCTTGTCGCCGTTTTTCACGGTACCTGCCGCGTCGGTAGCAGCTTCCGTGTTGATCGTATACTTGCTGTTGCTCCCGATCGAACCGGTGATGCTGATGGGGCTGGAAGCGCCGGTAAGCCCGGTGACCGTGATGGGATCGGAGGTGACCTGCGTACTGAGGGCTGTGCCGGTCTTGGCGGGAAAGGTGAACTGATCGGGAGTGGTCGCGAGCCTCACGTATTCGGGGAACCAGTCGACGCTGCCGCACCCCGCCATGACAACCGCCAAGGTGATCAAAGCGCCCTTGCCGATCATCCCGTCGCGCCACCGGGGCACCCTTTTGCCTGGGGCCGGCCCCTGTACCGCACCTGCCCCAGGGCAAACCGACATCCGCAGGCGGTTTTTTAGAAGCGCCAACGTTGCGTAAAGTATCGACACCACAGCGCGGCGTGCGGCGGCGGAGTGAACATCTGAGCTTTTCATAACACCTGTCCCTGGAAACGGTTCGACCTTCGGAAGTACAGGATACTATCCCAAACCCGCCCGTTTTGACAAGCCGATAAGCAGCCAATGCCGCCCTGGCGCGTTCTCCCCTCCCCCCTACAATCCCAGGAAGCCGTTGATCGCCTTCTGCACCTCGGAGATGGAGACGCCGGCGCTGCCGTCCAGGTTCACACAGAGCTCCGCGAACTTAAGTCCCAGGTACATGTTGATCGCCGTCTGCACCTCGGAAATGGTGACCGCGCCGTTAGTGTCGCAGTCTGCCGGCTTCCAGGCGCTGCAGTTCGCCGCGGCGCCGCCGTCTGCTCCGGTGCAGGACCAGCTCCAGGGGCCGCTGCCGACCACGGTCGTCGCCGTGCCGGATGCGCAGAGGCCGGTCACCGGCGCGCCGGCGAGGTTCTTGCCGCTGCTGCTGCCGCAGGCCGCTTCGCCGCCAAGTGTGATCGATACCGTTGCAGTGCGACCCTGGGATACGTTTCCTGCGGCATCCTTGACCCAGGCGTAAGCCGTGCGGCTCCCCGGGGTGCTGAAGGTGTAGGAGGTAGGGGCGTTCGCGCTCCAGCCAACAGCCGCGGACGGCGCGGTTGCAGTTTCGGTGATCAGGTACCCTGCGACAGCTTCGTTGTCGGTCGCGGCCAGTTCCGTAACCGGAACGGTCAGGGAGGCAGCGGTTGACGGCATGGTGAAGGTGCCAATCACCGGCTTGGTAACATCGGTTATGGTGATCGTTGCCGTGGCGCTCTCGGAGACGTTTCCTGAGGCATCCTTGGCCCAGGCGTACACCGTGTAGCTCCCCTGGGCGCCGAAGCTGTAGGTTGCAGGGGGGGTTGCCCCCCAGCCGACAGCCGAGGCGGACGGCGCGATGGCGTTTTCGGTGATCAGGTACCCTGCGATGACAACATCGTTGTCCGTGGCGCTAAGCTCTGAGACCGGAGCGTTCAGGGTTGCAGCGGTTGACGGCATGGTGAAGGCGCTGATAACGGGCTTGGTAACATCGGTGATGGTTATGCTGGTGATTGCCGTGGCGCTCAAAGAGACGTTGCCGGCCGCGTCCCTGCTCCAGGCATAGATGGTTTGGGCCGTCGGGACGCCGGCGGGTATCGTTGCCGAAACGGTGTAGCTGGTCGGTGCGGTGGCGCTCCAACCTGAGGCGGACGGCGCGGGGGCAACGGCGCTTTCGGTGAGCAGATAGCCGGTGACGGCCACGTTGTCGGTGGCGGCCAGGGTTGCCACTGGTACGATCAGCGTCGAGGCGGTTTCAGCTACGGTGAAGTCGGTGATTTCCGGCTTGGTCACATCATTCGGGGTGATGGAGGTTGTCGCGGAGGACTTCTCCGAGAGTTCCGAGACATTCCCCGTGGCGTCCTTGAGCCAGGCATAGATGGTTTTAACTGTCGCTACGCCGTCGGGCAAAACCGCTGCAAAGGTGTAACCGGTCGGGATTGCCGTGCTCCAGCCGGCAACCGACGCTGACGGGGTGGAGTCGGTCTCGGTGATCAGGTAGCCTGTGATGGCTGCGTTGTCGGTCCCAGAGAGGGATGATACCGGCACCGTCAGGCTGGTTGCTGTCGCCGGGGCGGTGAATGCCGTCACGGTCGGCGCGATCGTATCAAGCGCCGGCAAAAACGGAAGGACTGAGACATCAAGGTCGCTCACCGTTACAAATCTTGAAATTGGGGTAAAGGTAGTGAGCGGTTTCGAGGGGGCTATTCTGTAGCCGCCGTTTTGCAGCGGCCCGATGCTGTAGTTGCCGTTGGCATCAGCGGTCACGCTTCCGTTGGCCGGCCCGCTGTATGATACCGTTGCTCCCGCGACACCGGCGTTACCGGTTAATAGGTAGGCGTTGGAGCAGGTGATGCTTATGGAGAGGGATTTATCAACGGTCTTTGGCGTAGCGGCGGAATCGGCCAGCCTTGCCGTAAAGGGGAATGCTCCGCAGTTGGACGGCGTTCCGGCTATGGCTCCTGTTACGCCATCGAGAATTACCCCCTGAGGCAAGGTGCCCGAGGCGATGCTCCATATGTAGGGTTCGGCACCGCCGGTTCCATTGAGGGTGGCACTGTATGCTGCTTTTTGAGTCCCGCCCATAATTGTCTCTGTGGTGATGGTAACTGCGGGCCAGATACGCAGAGACACTGTCTGGCTGACCGTCACGGGCGTCGGGGAGGAGCTGTCGGTCACGCTGAAGCTCAGGTCGTAGAGACCGGCTGCCGAGGGGGTGTCGATGATACTGCCCGTTGTGCCCTGGGAAAGCCCGGCAGGGAGACCGGTATAGCTGTAGATAAAAGGCGCGATACCTCCGGAGATCTGCATGCTTGCATTGTATGGGGTGCCAACATACCCGGAAGGAAGCGTTGTAGTGGTTATACCCAGCGGTTCTGCGGCCGATGCGGTAAAGGGGATCGATAAGACCAATAGCAGTTGAGCTAACCATTTCATCATTGCAG
>Ga0209317_1002164_pt1 | contig 14767 bp, 9 predicted proteins | sample RifGroB2_FD_183994 | JGI IMG/M metagenome (GOLD analysis project Ga0209317, IMG submission 183994) | Soil microbial communities from Rifle, Colorado, USA - Groundwater B2 (SPAdes) (version 2) | ecosystem: Environmental > Terrestrial > Soil > Unclassified | place: Rifle, Colorado | collected... | reverse complement strand
TACCGAAAGGTACCTAGGGTTCGAATCCCTATCTCTCCGCCATAATAACAAGGGGTTACAGCGACAGCGCTGTAACCCCTTGTTGCATTTTCAGTTTAATATGGTCTCTACTTTTCTTGCTGGCGGCTGCTCCCCTCTCTTGTCACCACTTGTCCTCAATTTATTATCGGCGTAGAGACATCGTTGACAAGATATATGAATAATATTACATTGACTTCACGCTAATACTAAGAGGGCGAGTTAATGTCAAGCTATGCGCCTGGCTGCTACTATCCCCTATAAACATTGAAGTCTTGTGAGAAAGATGCGAAACCTTTTTACTGCATATTTGGTTATTCTGCTACTGTTCAATCCTACAACTGTGAGTGATTCTCGCCTCAGGCTACCCGCGCCGATAAGTAATTTTTTTCAAACCCAAGGCTTTAGTGGTAGTGGTTTTGTCATGTGCGGGACAGCCTTGGCTGCTTCAGGAACGGTGGACCCAGATGACCCAAGAATCTTGAGTTTGGAAAAAGAGCTATCAAAGAACAAAAAGAGTGCCCCGTTATTCAAAATTGTACCAGCCAAAATGACAGTAGATGAACCGAAAAGGGTTACTTTTGGGATCGACATCAGAAAAATGAAGTTAGTTGACATAATCAATGAGTGGTTTCAAATTTATGACAATATCTCTACCTCTATTCTTAGCAACTACTCCGATGTTATGGAGGCCAAGTTATCTGGCGAATTTTTTACCGTATTACCGATATCGGCTTCAGTCCAAAAGTTTCCAACAGATAATAAGATAACTTGGGATTTTTCAGTTACGCCCCTAAAGCCAGGCGTTCACAAATTACATCTTGAAATTTACTCTATTGAAAGTGCTAAGAATGGATCCGATAGGCCAGTAAGAACCTTTAGGCATGAAGAGGACGTATATGTTTCTTCAACAGTACAATCTTTGGTAAAAGATACCGTCGGTCCACAGTCAACCTTAGGTATGCTCATGGTTTCGATAGGAGGCGCTGTCACTATTTTATCGGCTCTTTTTGGCATCCGCGTATATTTTTACCATAAGAGAAGAAAGTAAGAAGGAACAGCGGGGTCCCTTACCACAGGACAAACGTGTCTCCTGTCAAGGACTGACCTCGCCTATTACAGGGAAAGAATATGGGAGTGGTGATACAGCCGCTCGATTGAAAGCCAATGCCAGCATGAGGGGAGGGGCGATGAGCAAGAAGCCTGTTATGACACAGGAAGAGGTGCAACAGTATGTCGATAGCTATTCGGATTTCTCTTTCGAGGTAAAGACCCTATCACTTCTTGCTGCGTCCGGCTTCAGTTGCTCCCATTCCGGTACGTACACTGATCCTGTAACGGGGAAGACGCGGGAATATGACATAAGGGCTACCAAGGTTGATAACGCTCCAGGTATCGGGTACTACGAACTACAGCTTCCTGTTGAGTGTAAGAACTTTAAGCCTCAGTCACCACTGGTAGTGCATCGGCTTCCGAGAAGGCGGGAAGAGTCCACGCATGATTTAGTGGTCAACACAGGCAAGAACCGAGGCCGCGTTACCGTTCCACCTCCCTTTTCTCTGTACCAGAAAGGCAACCTGACTGGTAAATCAGTTGACCAACTACGGCGAAATGGCGGGGCCATAAGTGGTTCGGACTCAGAGGTCTTTGATAAGGTATCACAGGCTCTGTGTTCAGCTCATGAAATGGTGCAGGTTGCAGCCTCAGGCCACGGTAATTTCATTGTCTCCTCAGTCATTCCGATTCTGGTAATCCCCGAAGGGTCCCTATGGGTAATTGACTATGATGAAAACGGCAATGTAGTAAACGGCCCTGAAGCCGTCCAGCAAACAGCATACTACTGTGGGAAGACCTGGAGCTATCCGGGGCAGCCTCTCAGTGCTTACTCCCTCAGTCACCTTGAAATAGTCACCATAGACTACCTCCAGGAGTTCGTCCGCTGCCTCTATGTAGATCAAGATGACCTGATCGATCTACTGAAGAAAGAATTATTGCTGGCCTGAAAGGGCCATTTGAGCGGGGAAGGACAGGGTGGGGAATAGGAGGGACGTAGCTGAGATGTTGACTAAATTTCTGTAATGATTCCCCAGAAGTCAACAAGTCAGCTACGTTCCCCTCGCACCAAGAGCTAGATTGGATTCCATACAGGCACTTGGCTGAGAGAGATGGAAAGCACACAGCCAGGTGTAACGTCCCTCTCTCGAACCATCCCTTGTCCAACTGGGGCGAGGTCTTCGGCGATCAGATCATCGCCAGTGCCATTCTGGACCGGGTGCTGCACCACGCGATCTCTGTCAGCATCAAAGGCGAGAGCTACCGCTTGAAGGAGAAACTCAAAGCAGGACTGCTGGCTAAGCACGTCGAGCAGTCATAACCAGAGGGGGTACTTTTCGATCACCGAAAAGGGGTACTTTTCAATTGCCGTTGACAGGAACCTGCAGTTTCTATGGCGCGAATTGAGGCAGAAGGACACGAAGGGCATCTACAGACCCACAAGGCGGACTGAAGCAATAATGCCCTCTTTTTCAGTAAACCCTGATTTTTCGAATGTAATAGTACTCATTTCAAATCTGGAAACCATCTCCTGTATCTCATCGAAACAAACTGTTTTTTCCCGAAGATTCCTGCACAATCTCAGTATCCCAGGTTTGTTGGGAACCTTTGAATTTATCAATTTCCTGACCACCTCGGGTCTGCTTTTCCCGATAGCTGCGAGGGCCTCCAGTCCACCCGCTATCTTGATCACAGTCAAAATTTCACTGCCCTCGGTAGGCAGGGACAAAAGTCTACCCAGTACCGATAATGCCAAATCCACCTCGCCGCTTGCCGCATAAATGACCGAGCAATGTCTGCGAATGCCGTGAGCGGGGTAGGAAAGTCCATCTTGCGTGATCCATGCGTTACTTAATAGCTGTGACTTCTTGGCCGATGCTACGAATTCTCCTAACTCATTGACATCTAGGCGACGAGCTGCCTCCATACCTATGCGTGTCCAGTGCAGAAGAGGAAAACCTGTAGCTACTAAGGGCATTGCGGAGATGATATCTGCAATTGTCCCATGTCGTGAGTCGGATGAACCTAGGCTTAAAGCGAGGAATCTTCGTGCTTCCCCAAAATTTCCTGCATAGGTTTCCAATTGGGAGCGATATTGATATTGCTGATTTATATCCTCCTTGGTCGTGAACTCATTCAAGGCCTCATCGCTGATATCTCTCGCTTTATTAAGCCGTGCTGGGTCAGTCAGCCCAGCGACCATTTCGGCCTGTAGCAAGGTTCCAAGAGCACACCCTCGATCATATGAGCGTACATGGTCAGGGAACATGCCGGGAAATGCATCGCTCATCAGCCCAGCAAGATTATGATAATAGTCTGCCACAGCATTCATCAGGTCTGCAGCCTTATTGGGTGCAAACGTATCATTGTAATGTACAGCCTGCATAATAAAAGCTTCCATCATTATGGGTGCATACTCCCAATGGCCTGCCAATTTAGAGGTCATGGCTTCAAGCTTTATAACACAGTCTCTCGCACCAAAAAGTTTTCCGGAGTGATTATTTACCGCCAACTCCTGCACCGTTAAAGCGAATAGGAACCAATTAATATCTTCAAGGGGCATGCCCTTGAATTCGTTCAGCGGGGCAGCGATATACTTTTGCAACCATCCAACTGTTTCCCCTGCGAGGGAAAGATTGCGGGAAAGTACAATCTGTTTAACCCAATCCACCAACTGCCGTAAGTAGACGTTTCGAGAGAAGGCACCTAGGTCAGCCAACTGACTGATAATTTTGAGTCGGTACAAAATCAGTTGTGATTGTAATTTAGGATCTAGGTCGTTTTGTCGAGAACATTCCAAGCAAACTTGGATCGCGGTCACAATGGCGCCATCCTGAAGATGATGGCGCAAAACTTTTAACGCGTCGGGAGTGAGTAAGTCGTAGTCAAATGTAGACAAGGCACTGCTAAGGCGGGTTTTGGTATCATCGAAGCAGTTCTTGAAGTCAGCGTGAGATGCATGGCTTATGTGGTCGCATATTTGAAGTACTGGATTCGTAAGGCCTGACGCGTGCCAGATTCTTTTGATGTTCCAAGATGCGGCATTTAAAGCAACTCCACGACGAACTGCGGCAAAAGTTAGGTACTCAGATATACGGGCGGTGTAATTTGTTTTTTCTAGGAAGACTGGTGCTCCGTCTTCTGTTTCGCCGAGCAAAACCGACGCGTAGATTATATTCATTTCAAGTCTTGTGTTGGGATGCAACTGACTTAAAGTTTCAAAGACTCTAATTACGAACTCAGCGACAAGATTTGTGTAAGTTGCTGTTTTATTGCCGTAACCCAATCGAGCTGAGTTCGTGAGTCGGACAGGCTGCCAATCTTTACGCAGCAGGTGGTCCACAATTGAATTTATAATAGCCTGATAGGCATTTGCGTCCTTTCGGATGAGGTCTTTTGCATGGGCAGTTTTTTTAATTTCCTGTCCACCAATCTGATATGCAGCAGACATGATTGTGCCTGCATCCCTTTCAAGCACCCCAGCAGGGGCAACTATGCCTACTAACTGGCTGGCCCACATCTGTCGGGAGCGTTTCCGTGGAGGTTCTTCAACCAAGGAAATTTCCTCAAAGTCACCGCTTTCGTCGAAATATAGATCAAACTCCATCTTCTGGATCCTCCGCAATCTGTGCTGTTTTCAGAACAGAGATTGATTTATGTAAGCTGAAACGACAGCTAAATCAAAATTGTAAGCTCACTCTTTTTTTGGCTCTTCCGGGTTTTCCGTGGGTGAATTGATCTAATCTGCTATAATTTGCCCCCGAAAGGGGGGCAGCCATGAAAGATACTGAACTTTACCGTCACCTTCTGGGTCTTGAGTCTCCGTGGACAGTAGCGAATGTCAATCTGGACATCACAGCTCAGCGAGTCGATGTCCATGTAGAGCATCCCAAGGGGCAGAAGTGGCCCTGTCCTGTCTGCGGCGATCATCTACCAGTGTACGATCACTCAGAAGAGAGAGTATGGAGACATCTTGATAGCTGTCAGTTCCTGACTTATCTGCACGCTAGTCCCCCCAGAGTGAAGTGTCCTAAGGATGGCGTGCATCAGGTGCGATTGGCATGGGCAGAACCGAAGTCCCGATTCACGCTGCTTTTCGAGCGCATGGCGATCGACGTCATGCAGGTCACCAATATCAAGGCTGCTCGCAAGATCCTGCGCATCAGTTGGAACGAGGCCTGGCATATCCTCAATCGTGCCGTCGAGCGTGGCCTGCGCCGCAAGGAGCCTCGCCTGATCAAACACCTGGGCGTCGATGAAAAGGCCATCGCTCGTGGCCAGAGCTACTTCACCCTCGTATGCGACCTCGACCTCGGCACCGTGGAGCACATCGGCGACGGCCGGAACAGACGGAGCTTCGAGTCTTACTTGGAGAGTCTCACGTCGGAGCAACTCGAAGCCATCGTCGCGATAGCGATGGACATGCACGAGGCCTACGTCCAAGCCGCCCTTGCGAAGATTCCAGACGCCGATCAAAAGATCGTCTTTGACCTGTTCCACATCATGCAGCACATGAGCGGCGCTGTGGATGAGGTAAGGCGCAAGGAGCACCAGGCACTTATTGGGGCAGGTGATCGACGGTTAGCCCGAACCCGATACATGTGGCTGTATGGCAAGGAGAAGGTTCCTCGGAAGTACTGGGATGCCTTCTATACCCTGCGCAAAAGTGACCTGAAGACAGCTAAAGCTTGGGCTCTTAAAGAGAATCTGCGGCGACTCTGGCGATACAAGCGCCTATCTGCCGCAAGATCATACTGGAAAAGCTGGTACTTCTGGGCCACCCACTGCCGCCTTGAGCCAGTGGTGAAGGTTGCTAAGATGCTGAGGCGGCGCCTTGCCCAGATATTGAACTATTTCAGCCACCGAATCACCAATGCCCTCAGTGAAGGGATCAACTCCAAGGTGGAGACTATCAAGAATGCAGCTCGTGGCTTTAGAAATCCGGAGCGGTTCAAAACTATGATCTGGTTTCGCCTGGGAGGCCTCGATCTTTACCCTGTCACCCACGGAAAACCCTGAAGAGCCCTTTTTTTGATGGTCAATTAGTGTGGCTCTTACAGTATATTTTCAGCTTTTGCGATATTTCTTCTAGAAGCACGATGATTTCGTCAATAATCCGTTCTTTAATCAGTTTCCACATTGCAACTTCATATGGTGCCGCCTCGCCACAGTATCTGAAGAATATGGTTCCGGCCTCTTTGTAAGGTAGATTAACCACTGCGATATCTTTTTCATTGGCATGCTTATGTAAAAAAAAGTTCCTAATATCACTAATGTCGCCTATAACCTTAGCGCCTTTATATGTAGAAGCTATTTCATCTGGAAATCTATATATACGCTCTCTTGATGATAACTTACTTGTGCCTTCATAGAAGACCATATACAGATGTTCGATCGCGGCTTTGAAATTAAGCTCATTACAAGGTTCACGCAAAAGCCAAAAGTACTTGAGAGACTCCCCTGTATCAAAAGGGGCTAGCAGGCCTTTAAGCCGGGCCGTATCATTGATTTGTGATATTAGGCTATGGACATTAGTGATTTTGGAGTAGAAGGAGTCACCCTCATCAGACAGAATTCCTTTCTTCGTTAAGCCCAGCCTACATCCAGTTTCGGACAACCAAGTTGGTGTATGGATACGTTTACGGTAAACAATCCCGTCACGAAGTAAGTAATTCGCATTACCGTCTTGGAACGCCCATGCTTCGCATGAATTATTCAAAATAAAAAACCTGGATTTGTTATTTAAATCCCACCAGTAAGATGACAAATCACCTGAAATTTCGGACCTAACGCAACAATAGATTTCGTCAAGATCATCGTCATCGAGGGTCTTCCTGCAAACTATAGCGCTGGCTATGGATCGCATCATGGTCATAACGGCTACGCTGTACCCACCGACCTTTTCCCATATATGTAATGCGCATGACTGTGTATCAGTGTATTTGAGGTCTTCGCAAACTAAATCGAATAATTCCCTGATATCCCTTTCTAGCAGTGGGTAAATATGTTTTTGATTACAAATCCCTAAAATTCTGGAATTAATATCTGGAACCTCCTCAATCAGCAGTTCAGGACTTTTATGAGTAATAAAAATGTATGAAAACATACGGTTTATTTGTGAAAGTTTCCTGAGCAAACCTTGTTGCTCTGTTCTTAGGGACATTCCAACTCTATCAAACTCATCATATATTAATAGAATAGGTCTTTTGTAACTTAACAGAGAAAAGTCTTCAAAGTTTTCTGATAGGGATTTTTCAGTATTGATATGAAAGTTGGCAACATCCAGTGTAACTTTGATTAGTTTTTCGAAGGTTGTAATGTTGATAGCATCTATCCAATATGTACTAGTGCCTTTAGTGATAGCACGGCGCTCAAGTTCTTTTGCAATTGAAGACTTACCAATTCTCCTCGCGCCGTATATCCAAGCTGGAGAGCGTGCTTCTCCTTCTGTGCAGTTAATCAAATTTAATACATATTCGTCCCTGCCAACGAAATATCGAGAGTTTTCCATAGGGCCTCTCTCACCTAGAGAGGCCAATACTTTGATTTGGTCATTAGTCATTCACAACTCCTTAATGCAAGGTGTTCGGAAAGCAGACCTACAATAAATCGGTACCTATGGTTTGCCGTTTTAAAAACAAGTGGGCGCTCTTTACCTGACGTCGCCCGTTGAGCATCCACAAAATAATATTCAAGGGCTTCCTTAATTTGATTGTCATCGTGATTATAGCCATCTCTAACAAGAACTTCTCTTATTTCTTTGATGGTTGCAAATTCACGTGATTTTTTAACTTTTTGCAACGTTTTTGCCAATGCCGTAAGGACTTCCTTGTGCTTATCGATCAGAGAAACAATGTCAGTAAAATTTTTCTCGTTTGGTAAAATAAGGCGTTCAATAATATCTGTAATGTCCTCACTAGTTGCCTTATCGCGACCTGAAGTGATCATCATAATGAAGAGGTTGTGACATAATAGCTGAAGCAGATAGGGTTGTAACCCTGAAGCTTTGAATAATTTCATTCGAGCGTCAGGGGTGATCTCAAAAACATGATCACTAAGGCCTAGAAGTTTTTTCCCTTCTTTTTCGCTGAATGGACCGACTTCAACCAGTTCAAAAAGCCCGAACAATCGGTCATCATATTTGGTGTTTTTAATGTTGGGCAGGCCACAGATAACGATGCTGACTTTCTGGCTGAACATTAAGATCTTTCGTATCGATCCTAGTACTTCCTTCTGTAGCACTTCCGATGGTCCAAAAGATGGGGAAATGTTCATCTCGTTTTGCACATTATCTATGATATTCAGCAGCTTATCAAATTCGTCTATTACAAAAAGTATTCTCTTTGGGATGTTGGCGATTTCGACTTTCTCTATGAACTTTTCTGTGGCAAAGTATGGGTCGTCGACAAATTCATCTTTCCTTATCTTAATCTGGTCATGGTATTTTTTCGGAACTGCATCCCAGATCTTAAGGCACATCTGATACAAAAAATCAACAGAGGACAAGGTATACGGTTTGTCCTCAATGTCCCATATTTTAAAAAAATAGTGTCGTGTTATCTCCTCGTGTGTCTCCAATTTCAGAATGAGACTTGTCTTGCCAATTCGTCTGTTGCCAAAAACAAGCACAGCTCTTTGCTGACTCTTGCCGGTCATCGCATTTACAAGCCGCTGAATTTCATCCTCACGCCCAAGGAATGATGGGCCCCGAACTGCAACTCCTGTGCTATAAGGACTGTCAGCAAACTTTCTATTACCTGGCCTTATATTAACAGTAAAGTTTCTTTGTTCGGTTTTTCGCTCCCTTTTATTGGTCCTTAAATGAAGCACTTCCATATCAATTTCGATGTAAAATTTAATTGAAGTAATACGAGATGCACTATCTTTAGGTATATCCAAACATAATCTGATTTCACTCTCCTCTTGCGGAAACAGATTGCCGACAAAAAAATCGTAATCAATCAGTTTTACTTTGAGGTCAGCAGGTAAATCTTTGACTCCGAATTTAACCTTTATATCAGATAGCGGGCTTGAGCCCCCTTGATGCTTAAGAAGAATCGGAATTTCAAGTTCGCAGTGCCGCTCATCAGGATATATTATGCTTACTAACGGTTGCATAAGCACAGATGACTCTTTTTCAACGCTTCCACCGAGGATAACTTTGATTATGTCGGGTAGCTCAACGATGATTTTCCCGCATGGAGCTAGTGAGCGGCAGTGATCCATCGAAAGAATTTCTGTTAGGTTGTTTGTTATTTTAAGAACCTCACTTTTTACCCTCGGTAAAGGGTTTTCATAAAATTCCAGCAGGTTATTGGTCAATTCTTCGGCTAATGTGAAAATTTGATCAAAGTTGGAAGTCTGTGGAAGCATCTGAATCAATTTCAACAAAGTCCCTTCAGGATCTTTCATGAAAAACACTGGTCTAAGGAGGGAGTCTGCCATTAGCGTCAGTAATCGTTCTTGATTGCTGACCAGCGGCTCAAAATAACTTAAAAATACTGTAGCTGATGCATCATTTTCTAATGATGACCACTCGGTGGCTATGATTTCATAAACTTCGTCTCCTTCGAAATCTTCAAAAAAAGCTTTGCAAGGATCAATATACTTGTAAATATTGTAAGCTTTCAATTTGATTTTGAGTCGCGGATTCTGTATTACTTTTGTTAAAACAATCAAATATGATGCTTTGTAGGAAAGCTGAAGCTCTATATCCAACTTGCAATTTACAAGCATCGTTAAAGCATCTTTCAAATATCTACTTGCGTACCGCGGCATTTCTTCAGTGGTTAACTCATGTAGTGCTTCGCAGATAAGCCCTTCGCCATAACTAATGTATTTTTGATCTAGGATATCTGTGGATTTGCCGATCAAAAATAATGCTCCCCTCTTTTGTTGAAAGCTGTTCAATTTGCGTGCTTCTTTTATCATATCATCAATATCGGATTCAAGTCGGTGGCCTAAACTCTTAGTTTGTTCTATAAGAGTTTTAGATGCACCATCTAGATTGCCTAATATGCTTTCGTCTTGTTGAAATCCAGCCTTATGATTAGTGTAGCTGTGGATACTTACCGGCGGGTAATTGAAAGTGGGTAATTCCTTCATCTGGTTTATGATGAAGAATATGTCTACGTTGTCGTCGGAGATCTGTTTTAAAAGAGATGTGTTTCCATTCAGAACTAACAAGGGAATTTTCTGAAATATAATTTCCAGATTTTTCCTTTCTGCCGCTTCATTGATATAATCTCTTTGTATCCTGTCCCAAGCTGTCTTTCCTATTTCGAATGAGCCAGTGATGTCATTATTGCTTTGCATCCTAGAAAATTCATCGATGATATCTAAATATTCACCTATTTTGTGTAAATCTGATTTCTCCTTGTGGAAAGCTTGAAGCTCGACAAGATTCCTTGGTACTGATCCTTGGATTTCAAGTGCATCCCTATAGTCTTTTAGCTCGAGAGCAAGGACGCGTATGTCTGAGTCACCGCATTGATCTGACAGGAATTTAACCAGCCTCTGGTCAACCTTAGTGACAAATTTTAAATTTTCCTCAGCTATTTCTTTATAGCGATTAGATATTTCAGCAACAACTTTGGGTCCAATCAATATATCTTTGGAAGATGCCGATACAAAACACTTTAAGGCCACATCAAATGAACCAGCATTTAATTCCGAAGCGATTACAGATTCCCATGTACGGTCACCGGCGAGAATTTGAAGTGCATTACGTAACAGATCCGAGCTTGCAATGCTATGCTTCGAGCCGTAAAGTTCTGGCTCTAATCCGACGAATGTCACAAGCTCATCGGTTGGAAGGCTCCAGAGTAATTCTTTTACCATGAAATTGTCCTTTTAAGGTCATCGATCAAATAGGTGATGCACTCAGCATTGGAACGGATACTCATCTCCGTTAATTCCCTAATTACCTCTTGCCTAGACTTGATTAAGATTTTGGGAATTATCCCATTGCTATTGTTACTGATGTCTCTTAATGTTTTTACTCTGGCCGCTTGAGTATTAAGAAACTTACGCATTATTACGACCACCTTAGGGTCAACTGCAGGTAGCCCATTTTTCGTCGCCGATTCTATTACCTCATCAGCATCGTAATCGAAAAGTGGCTTATTATCGTCAAGCAATAAATCATTTAGATTTTCTCTAAAATGATTTTGATATAATTCAGCAGGTATCCAACTGAAATAACATGATTTTTTCTGTAGATCATGCCTGAATTGTTCAAGGATTAAGTGATACTGTTTTGCCTGTTCCCATGCCTCCTGCCAGAGAGATCCATAGGTTGAAGGTACGACTCCTAGAACATGGTCAGCGACTAATACAATGTTGGGGAATGTATTCGCAAACTCGTTATACAACTGTTTATTATTGTAAACAACATCGTTGAAAACGCTTTTTAAGTCCCATCTTAGGCACAACACAATGCAGTTTAGGAGGTCGTTGCTTGAGGATATCCAATCGGTTTTTTGTAAAAAAAGAGGTAGCTTGCCTGAGTTTGCTTTTAGGTAGTTTACAAGGCAGGAAAAGAATAAAGTATTGATGTTCCCTGGAGCATTCTTCAGACCTGCGCAATCCTCAGAAATAATTGCAATGTAAAGTGCTTCACTAAAAAGTTTAGCTTCAATTAGTAAATCTATTATTCGTTGAAGTAGCGCTGGATTATGTATGCCCTTAAGGTATAATTCGGACATGTCACTTATTGATTTGTCATTGTCAAATATGGCTGAACCTAATTGTTTGATATCATGCAGTTCCGGTTTATGTTCTTGTTCATCTAGAAGGCTGTATAGGCAAAGTAATGTGTCAATATTAATTTTATGTGGATCAATTTTCAGCATTGACACCATATTTGAAAAATCTCCTGGCGTGAGCATTCTATAGCACTGCTTAAACAAATCATTATCAATTGGTTCAGGCCTGTTGTAGATGTTGCAAATTTTGTCTTGAATGATTTTTACCAAATTTCTTATTGATGTGTTGTGTTCGATAGAGTCGCAAGAAATATACTCCAATATGTCTATCAATGATTTTTGGTTTTTTACATTCTCAATCAACTGCTGTATCAGTTTTAATTTTATGTCTGGTGGCAATACCGTGAGGTCGTCCCAGACACACTCCCCTTGGTTAAACTTTTTTTGGATTTGTGCTTGTGAGATTTCATTTTTAAATTGAATCCTTAGCTTTTCTATTTCGCCTAGGCTGTTGATTTTATCAAGATCGCCATGTGTTGAAATACCCGCAAGTTTCATGTCTAAAATAAGAGATTTTTTTTCCGCCTCTATTCTCTCTGTCAGAATCTTATTAATTTTATCTGGGATCGAATCAAAACAGGCAAGCTGTTCTGCCAACTTTTTCTCACTGTTTAGCCAGAGAATCTCATCGAAGATTATTAAGTTGTACGTAGTGTTGAGTTTGTTGATTTGATTCACGATGTCAGATTTAATTAATTTAGCTGTTTCTACATATGCTATCATTTCATCCATGTCACTACTGTCTTTTAGCTTAGAAAAGACTTCAAGTAATGAAGTCAGTACCAACTTTAATTGTACAAAATTGTTATTTAGTTCGGAATTTGATGCGTTATTAGTGGGAAGTCCCACACTTGCTGCGGCTATATGTTTCGCTTCGAAACGTTCTTTGGTGCCGCATATTTTAGATGTTTTGTCAATTTGTTGAATTAGGTCATAGGCTGACTTACGTTCTTTTGGTGAAACAAACCTTTGTCCTTGAAGTTGGTCGACCAACTGCGGAATATTATAATTTCCCTCAATTAGTGCCTTGTGGGCTAGTTTTACTGGAAAGGCCGCATATCCTCTACCAATTGATTTAGTATATAAAAATGAAAGTGCTGCTTTATGATGTTGACCAAGGTTAACGAAGCATAACCCTCTGAGGAGGCCCCAGGTCGGAAAATCCGATATCTCGTTCCATTCTTTATATTTGTTAAGAACTGTTGTGTTTTTGGTGTCGAATAGATCTAATGCTTCCTCGAACCTCCCTTCGTAAATGCATAACGCCATTTTAATCACTAAGGCATTAGCTAGATGCCTGCAATCTGAGGTCTTTTCCAACTTGTCAGCCATTTCTAAAGCCATGTCGAAATCAGCGGCCAGGAAAAATAAGTATGCTTGGAGGACTATGCCGTAATAATTGTTTGCCTTATTTTCCTTTATATATATAGCCGCTTTGCCATAGTCTTTATTGCTAATCAAGGCAGTGAGTGACTCATCTTCATCAAAAAAACTTCCGATATTAAAAAATTCTATTACGATTTCATCTATATTAGTAGTTATTCTATTTAGTAATGTTTCATAATCAGGTAGTAATTCAATTGCGTCAATTATTTTATTTGTACCGTTAAGGTGAGTTGAATATATATCTAATTGAAGATTTTCCTGCTCGACAATAGAAAGGAAGCATTTCAAGTGATAAATCGATGGTTGAAATCTGATTGCTATCTGAGCAAAAGCTTCATTGCTGAATAATTCGTCTTTATTGCAAGGCCACCAGACTTTTGCAGTTTTCATGAAAGACATTAATGCTTTGTTGTAAGAGTACCATTCTTCAGCAACCTTGTTAAAGATACGAGGATGTGTCTTTGCATATTCTAAAAGAATATTTTCACTTTTTACAATTTGTATTGGCCTTATTCCACCACCGACCTTACGAACTAAGCTTCTATCAAGTTCGAATTGTTTTGCGAGTTGGGGTTTGCGGTTGTTAAATACTTCACCAACCATAAACTGAGTAAATATACCATCACCCTCGTATATCATAATATCAACGCCTCTTCTATTCTGACTGCTGTTGTGATCATCTATAGATCTTGATAGTATGTCAAGTCACCGGCTTGCTATATATTATTGTAAATCGTTTCAACACAGTGACATTAGGCTATATTTGACAGCTGCATGACAGGTTCTACATGTGTTTAAGCCAGGGCAGTGTGAAGGGATTTGGCTAGACTTTGGCGGGTGAGGGAGTAACGGACTCCAATTACTGGTGCTCCATGCGCAGTGAAAACGTGGCTGCGCATGAGCCTAGCTTAACTCTCACGCCAAGGAAACGCTCATAGAACAATTGCTCGTCCATGCCACCTCCTTATCCGACCTTGATCATAACTAAATTAAAGGCCACAAAATATATACGATTTATTTAAAGACGTCAAACGCAGATTTCCTAAGGGGCAGTCCTGCATCTAGTGGGGAGCAGGGGACGTTGTTGATTTTGTTGACTTATTTAGGGGGAGCAGGGGACGGTGTTGATTTTGTTGACTTATTTTATTGACGAGGAGAAGCCGGAGTCTTGTATTGCTGCAAAGTTGGCTGTCATATCACCAGAGATCGCAACTTTGCAAGCCGGAAAGTGGGCGATGGTGCCAGGCATTGATACATTGATAACTTGGGAAGAAGAAGCCTCAACCAAGTAAGAAACTACGGGAAAGCAATCCTCCGGGGCCGACATTGTTTAATTCGTTAAGTTGATCTGAGAGAAAAGCGGGGCACCATCTACATCTTGCAAATTCTGGAAGTCTGGGCCTGCCTCTCCCATATCCCTTTCGTTCACTTCCTAAACAAACTCAACAAACTAAACCACGTTATATATCTTTTCAAACGAAACAAAAATCAATCATTATACTAAAAAGGTACAGGTTGTATCAGTCTTGTTCTGAACTAATTTT